>Ga0066646_10000663_pt1 | contig 16192 bp, 17 predicted proteins | sample CryGeyCG2114_250_3_FD_59511 | JGI IMG/M metagenome (GOLD analysis project Ga0066646, IMG submission 59511) | Groundwater microbial communities from aquifer - Crystal Geyser CG17_big_fil_post_rev_8/21/14_2.50 | ecosystem: Environmental > Aquatic > Deep subsurface > Groundwater | place: USA...
AAAAGGGGCAGCCAAAAATAAAACCGGCAAACGTACTAAAAATAGCGATAAAAAAGCCAATGGCAAAGCCGGTCCGAAGAGCAACAGGAAACCAGCTGCTGAGACAGCGCCTTCGCGAACGGCAGGTGTCAGAAAACGAAAAGTTAAAAAAACCTAGGAAGTAATACATGAAGAGCCAACTGACGAATTTTGAGAGCCTGGTGGTATGACGCAGGATACCGTTTTTGGTTTACATGCCGTTGAGGCGCTGGCCTTAAAAGAGCCGGACAGTATCATCGAAATTGTTATCCAGCAGGGCCGGGAAGATAACCGGCTCAACAAGCTGTTAAACATCCTTCAGCAACAACATATTGCCTATTCGCTTGTTTCCCGAAAGGAATTGGATAATCTGGTAAACGGTCGGCATCAGGGCGTGGTGGCGTTGGTCAAGGCGGAAGCGGAAAAAAATGAGGGCCATCTGGAAGATATCCTGCATGCGCTGCAAGATCCGCCCTTTCTGCTCATTCTTGATTCCGTCACCGATCCGCATAATTTAGGCGCTTGTTTACGCTCTGCTGATGCGGCCGGTGTGCATGCCCTTATCGTGCCCAAAGATAAATCGGCTCCGCTTAACTCGGTGGCGAAAAAAGTCGCCTGCGGGGCAGCGGAACATGTGCCGGTGATTCGGGTGACTAATCTTGCCCGCACCATGAAATGGCTGCAGAACTATGGCATCTGGATAACCGGTGCTGCCGGTGAAGCCGAAAAAAATATCTATCAAACCGATTTCAAAGGCGCTATTGCAATTGCCATGGGGGCAGAAGGCGATGGCCTGCGCCGTCTTACCCGTGAGCATTGTGATCAGCTTACCAAAATCCCCATGCTTGGATCAGTGAGCAGTTTGAATGTCTCGGTTGCGACCGGAATTTGTTTGTTTGAGGCCTTACGGCAGCGGACAGTTACCTGACTCTGGAATGCTGAATAAGATGACGATAGCCAGTTTAGAAATCAAAAATATTCACAAGCGATTCGGCGATGTAGAAGTGCTTAAGGGTGTTTCGATCAAGGCGCAAAAAGGCGATGTCATTGCTGTTCTAGGCTCCAGTGGTTCTGGTAAAAGCACACTTCTGCGCTGTATCAATCTATTGGAAATCCCCGATGAGGGTGAGGTCAGTGTTGCTGGCGAACAGATTCGACTCGATCCAAAAAGTAAGCATAAAAACAAGGCAATGGATCAGCGGCAGATCGACCGCTTACGCACTCATTTGGGTATGGTCTTTCAGGGCTTTAACTTATGGCCACATAAAACCGTGCTGGAAAATGTCATTGAAGCGCCGGTACATGTCCTCAAACGCCAAAAAGTGGAATGCATTCTAGAGGCTCAACAGTTACTGGCAAAAGTCGGCCTGAGTGAGCGTGCCGACTATTATCCGAATCAGTTATCCGGCGGACAGAAGCAGCGTGTGGCCATTGCCCGAGCGCTGGCGATGCACCCTGATGTGTTGTTATTCGATGAGCCAACTTCGGCGCTAGATCCCGAACTGGTGGGTGAGGTGCTTAAGGTTATGCAGGATCTGGCTGAAGAAGGTCGAACTATGTTGGTTGTTACCCATGAAATGGGCTTCGCACGCGAAGTGGCTTCTCGCGTTATTTTTATGCATCAGGGCGTCATCGAAGAAGATGGCAGTCCTGATTTGGTGTTTGATCAGCCCTCATCGCCGCGTTTTAAACAATTTCTTTCCAATATTTATAAATAGCATTATATTTTCACAGACGACTGTGCATCGCTCGACTTAAATCCACATCAATAAGGATAATAACAATGAATAAGATGTCCGTTTTTTTTATCAGCCTTTTCACAACCCTCTCTTTTCAGGTCTTAGCCGAAACCGAAACCTTGCGAATGGGCACCGAAGGCGCTTACGCCCCTTTCAATTCGCTGAATAACAAGGGTGAGCTGGTGGGGTTTGATATTGATATCGGCAATGCCTTATGCGCTGAAATGCAGGTTAAGTGTGAATGGGTCACAGCAGACTGGGATGGCATGAAACCGGCGCTGATGTCAAAAAAATTCGACACCATTGAAGCCTCGATGTCGATCACCGATGAGCGTAAACAAAAGATTGATTTTACTAAAAAATACTACACCAGTCCGGTAAAGTTTGCGCGTCCGAAAGGCTCAACATTTGACATCAGCGAAGCGGGGCTGAAGGGCAAGGTTATCGGTGTCCAAGGCGGAACCGTTACTGAAAACTTTGTTAAAGGAAAATTTGGCAAAGTCGCGGATATCAAGTCTTATGGCCAGCAGGATGAAGCGAATCTGGATTTTGTCTCTGGCAGGGTGGATTTAATTGCCGCCGATTCTTTCGTCTTATATGACTTTCTGGGTAGTGAGGATGGCGCATTTGCCGAAGCAGTGGGGCCGGACTTTGATGATCCGAAGTATCTTGGCGAAGGTATTGGTATCGGTATCAGAAAAGGTGAAGATGCCTTGAAGGAAAAACTGAATAAGGCTATCGCAGCGATTCGTGCCAATGGCGTGTATCAAAAAATAAATGAGAAATATTTTTCATTTGATGTCTATGGTTCAGAATAAAACTGAATAATCTTTGCTCCGGATCCTGGCTACTAAGATGAGCGATTTAGTGGTCATCGATCCGAGTCCACCAATCACCAGTAAAGGTTTGCTGTGTTTGAACTCGATGGCTATGCGCCGATTATTATTGCCGGTTTAAAAAACACCTTACTCGTGGGTCTAAGTGCTATGTGCTTGGCTGTTATTTTTGGACTTGTCGGGGCTTGGGCAAAAAGCGCGTCATCCTATCTGCTTCGTTCGTTTGCGAACCTCTATACCACGGTGGTACGTGGTGTGCCTGAGCTTATCCTGTTATTACTTTTCTATTACGGTTTTCCTCAATTAGTGCAAGATCTGTCAGCATCCCTCGGCTATGAATTAGTGATGGATTTGAATCCCTTTCTAGCCGGCACGCTGACCATCGGCTTTATTTATGGTGCCTTTTGTACCGAAGTCTTTCGGGGTGCCTTCAGTTCGATACCAAAGGGACAGGCGGAATCTGCTCAGGCACTTGGCATGTCCGGATTTTTACTTTACAGGCGCATTTTACTGCCGCAGATGATGTATTTTGCCTTGCCTGGCCTGGGTAATATCTGGTTAGTATTGATCAAGGCGACGGCTCTGATTTCGATCATTCAATTGGATGAAATTATGCGCATGGCCAAGATCGCTGCTAATGCTACGCGTGAACCCTTTACTGCGTATTTTCTGGCGTCCTTGTTGTTTTTGGGGATTACTGTCGTGTCGATGGTTGCTCAGCATTATCTTGAAAAGAAATGGGCCAGGGCGGGGTCTTACTGATGGCATGGCAGCAATTCTTTGATTATTTGCCTCGCCTGATGGAAGGCTTCTGGGTCACAGTGGGCATTACCGGCTTATCGGTGCTGATCGGTTTATGTCTGGCCGTGCCAATTGCATTGATGCGTTTGTCCCCTTATAAAATTTTACAATGGCCTAGCTATTTCTTTATTTTTTACTTTCGGGGTACGCCTCTGTTGGTTCAGTTATTTTTAATTTACTACGGCAGTGGTCAGTTCAGGCATGAGTTGAGTGAATTTGGTTTGTGGAGCTATTTCAGAGAGGCCTATTTTTGTGCCGTGTTTACCTTAACCTTGAATACCTGTGCCTATACCGCTGAAATAATTCGGGGTGCGATTCAATCGGTTCCGAAAGGTGAAATAGAGGCGGGTAGGGCCTGCGGTATGTCCGGCAGTCTGCTTTATCGGCGGATTATTTTCCCTGGAGCGCTACGGATTGCTTGGCCCGCTTACGGCAATGAAGTGATTTTTTTGATGCAGGCCTCCTCACTGGTGAGCATTATTACACTGATGGATTTGACCGGTGTCGCAAGGCAGATTATTTCAGAAACTTTCGCGGTCTATGAAGTCTATTTGTTGGTCGCGCTGTTATATCTGGTAATCACGTATGTGCTGGCTTTTGTGTTCAAAAAGATTGAAAATCGACTGCAGCGACACAATCAGCTCTTCTCTTAATCGCTCTCCTTAAAGTGTCTTTCTAAGGCCGTAATCTGTATGAAACCTTCTCCGCTTGCCGTGAATAGTCTGTTGTTATTGGTAGCATTTTTATGGGGAATCGGTTTTGCCCCGCAACGCCTGGGTATGGAGACACTGGAAGCCATGGCATTTAATGCCTGGCGTTTTGGCTTCGGTGCGCTGACCCTGATTCCGGTGTTGCTATTCTGCCGTATACAATTTAGCGAACTGTTTAATGCCAAGGTGATCCTGGCCGGTTTGGTGATGGGCCTGGTTCTGACCGGCGGTGCGGGTTTTCAACAGCTAAGCCTGGGCTTGACGAAAGTGGCCAATGTAGCCTTCATTACAGGCTTCTATGTGATTTTTGTGCCGATTATCGGGCTATTACTGGCGCATCGATACCCACTGATTACCTGGTTAGGTGGGGTGCTGGCCTTGCTAGGTTTAGCCTTACTTTCCAACTTTAGCGGCGAGTTTAACTGGCAGGATGAAGGTTTAAAAGGCGATGCATTCGCCTTGATGGGTGCTTTATTCTGGGCCCTGCATCTCTTGGTGATTACCTATTACGTTGCGCGTTACAATCAATTCGTACTGGCATTCTATCAGTTTTTGTTTTGTGCCTTGTTCAGTGCAGGTATGAGTCTGACTATGGAGGCTCAGCTGCTACCCACCGGAAACATGGGTTATGTCTGGTCACTGGTGAATGGCATCATTGTCGTCGGCATCGCCTATACCTTGCAGGTGGTTGCGCTGAAAAATGCCAAGCCCTTTATTGCTGCCATCATCCTCTCCCTAGAGTCGGTCTTTGGCGCCTGTATAGGGTATTGGTTGTTTTCCGAAGTGATGGGCTTTTATAGCCTCTTAGGTGCCGGTCTGATGCTTCTGGGTTGTATCCTCTCGCAATGGCCTGAAAAGGGTAAACCGCCGCTCAGAGAATTCGTTTAACGTTTGACCAGATAAACTCCTGATTCGATATGCTGCGTATAAGGGAACTGATCAAACAGGGCGAAGCGTTCAATTCGATGAGTCTTGCTCAGCTGTGCCAGATTCTCTTCAAGTGTATCCGGGTTGCAGGATATATAGATTATGTTCGAATAATCGCTGAGCATCTCACAGCTGGCTGGATCAAGGCCCGCTCTGGGCGGGTCAACCAGAACAGTTTGAAAATCAGCGGTTTCGAGCTGACACTCTTTCAGGCGTCGCCGTGGGTGCTCGCCACTCATATGTGCGGTAAATTCTTCAGCGCTGACCCGGGCAAAATCAATATTCTCTAAGTGATTCATCTGTTTATTGGCTATGGCCGCATGCACCGAGGTTTTACTGATTTCGGTGGCAAATACGCGGCGAAATTTATCCGCCAGCGCGATGGAGAAGTTGCCGTTTCCGCAATAAAGCTCCAGTAAATCGGCTTGGCTATTGTTCGCGCAGCCGCGCGCCCAGCTCAGCATATGTTGATTGACGATGGCATTGGTCTGGGTAAAACCACCTTCAATCTGTTTGTAGTGGAAGGCTTTGCCATCGACCTGCAAGGTTTCAATGACGTGATCCTGATCCAGCAGAATACGCATTTTTTTGGCACGACCGATAATATGAATGCCTAGTCTTTCTTTGAGTTCACGTGCAGTCGCGATCCATTGTTCATCGAGTTTGCGGTGATAAATCAGCGTGACCAGCATTTCTCCTGACAAGGTGTTCAAATACTCGACCTGAAACAAGCGGTGTCGCAAAATCGTATTCTGATTTATTTCCGCAAGTAATTTTGGCATCAGCTGAACAATGGCTTCGGAGGCTATCGGGAAATCAGTTATTTCGATGGGCGCATTGTTGGAACCCCGTTCAAACATTGCATGAAAGCAGCGATCCGGTGTATGCCAGATCTTGAATTCGGCGCGTTGCCGGAAATGCTTGGTCGGGCTTGGGTATACCGTCAATTCAGGCAAGCCAAATCGTGCAAATTGCTGTTCGATACGCTGTTTCTTGTCAGCCAGAAGCTCAGCGTACTGTTCGAAGGGGAAATTATGCATGAGAGTTTCCTGTGTCGTGCACGAGCTTTCTGTTAACTGCCACCAGAGTGATTAATAGGAATGCTGCACCGCCATTATGCGCAACCGCAATCACTAGGGGCAGAACTAATATAATATTGAGTAAGCCTAATGTGATTTGGATCGCTAGCACCACGCCAAGCAGAAGTGCGAGAGCTCGGCTGATGTGCCAAAGCAACATAATCAATATGCCTGTAACCAGTAAAGTGATCAAGGCACCCAAACGGTGGGTTAAGTGAACGGCGGTACCGGCCTCCAAAGAGAGAACACCGCCTTCATAATCGACACCAAGCCCTCTCCATATTCTAAATCCCTCTGCAAAATCTGTCGGAGGTAGCCACTGCCCCTGACAAGTGGGTAAGTCCCAGCAATGCAAGGCAACGTAGTTGGTGCTGGTCCAGCCGCCCAGTGCAATTTGGCAACAAACGATGAGCAGGGCAAAGCTAGCCCAGCGCTTGGTGAAAGCAGATGCAGCAAGTCGCTTCGATTCAGGGATCTTCTGGCTAAGAGTCAGCCAGCTTAATAAACCCAGAGTCAGCATGCCACCCAGTAAATGCAAGGTGACAATTGCTGGTTTTAATAAGAGGGTGACGGTCCACATGCCTAAGGCGCCTTGAAAACAGACCACGATAAACAATAACAGCGGCAACCAAACAGCTTGATCTGCCTGTTTCCTGTTTTTAATGGCAATCACGGCAAGTGCCAGAATCAGCAAGCCCAACAGAGATGCTAAATAACGATGCGCCATCTCTTTCCAGGCTTTATCTGTTTCCACAGGTCGATGTGGAAAGGCCTCATTCGCCTGGTGGATTTCATGTTCTGCCGTGGGTGCCAGAATTTTACCGTAGCATCCAGGCCAGTCCGGACAACCCAGGCCAGCATCCGACAAACGTACATAGGCACCTAAAACAATGACGCATAAAGCAAGACAGGTTGCGGCTAGTGAGAGTCGATAGAATAAGGGGTTGGTCTTAAGCATGTCTTGAGTCATCATTTAATCCTTGGTAATTTTTTAAAACTCACGCCCAAATATGCGATTAAGGCAATCAACGCAAAGACGAACCATTGGGTAGCATAACGCGTATGCATGCCGGATTTAGCATCATATTCCGGCCAATCCAATATCAATGGCGTATCACTATCGCTTTCTGGAATCCGGGTGGAATGATAGGTGCTGGTTTGGCCACCGGTTCTCAGGTTAAGCATGAGGGGCAGAATAGAATAGCCATAAATCTGTGAAAAAAACTGTTGATCCATGTAATACCAAAGCGGTGGTGTCGGGGCTATGGGCTGACCAGTTGTGCTTGCTAATGCCGGTTTTGATCCAGGTGGCGCTAAATGTCCTTCCAGAGTAATCAACCCTTCAGGTGTTTTGAAAGTCGGCAGCTCATCGCGTGACTTGCCCTGCGCCAACCAGCCGCGATTAACCATGATAACAGCGCGGGATGCGAGAATTTCAAAGGGCGTGATCAGGTGGAAACCTGGTTTTCCCTGATACTCAATGTTATTCAGTAATATGGAGTCTTTAGGGCGATAGTTACCGCTAGCCTGAACTAATTGGTAGGGTGAGAACTCATCGAAAGGCATGTTTAACGAGAGTGGTTCTTGCAAGCTTCTTTCATCAATCATTTGCTGGAGTAGCTTCTTTTCATCGGCATGGTTTAATTGCCAGCTGCCCAGAATCACTAAAACAAGAATAACGATAAAAAAGAAAAGATTGGTAAGAAATGCTGGTTTGAACTGGTACGACATAATAGGAACTTTTAATTATTTAATAGGGCTTTTTATATTGCTTTAATTCTCATACACTAACCGACGTTCAGCAATGAGCAAGTTATAAGATCGTTATAACAATAAATAAACGAGATTCCTATGGCAATTTTCCGTTTGCAACCGTTTGTATATATTATTTTTTCGCATAAAATACTTTACGTTTACTTCATTATGAGTAATTCTTAGTACTAATTTATTAGTACCGATTAATTAGCACTGATAAATAGAAGAATTACGCTAAAGAAAATAATAAAGAATAAATACCTCAAAAGCTGTAAGCACTATTTTTCTAATAAAATTTTAATAAAAAGCCCCTACGTCATATAAGTGATCAATTTGGTCGCACTGTCTTCTAGCTATGTGCGCTAAATAAGAAAAACCGGTCGCGAATTTATGTGAAATAAAAAAAAGGAGATGTTGAGTGAAAAGTCGTTATCTGGGTTGGCCGTTATTGGGGGCCTTGTTTTTCAATTCAGCTTGGGCAGAATCTAAATTCAATCTGACTCAAGGCGTCACCGAAGCTAGCCGCGAAGTATATGATTTACATATGCTGGTCTTGTACATTTGCACTGTGATTGGTGTGATTGTATTCGGTGCAATGGCATGGTCGATGTTTTTTCATCGTAAATCTAAAGGTTATGTGCCGGCTACGTTTCATGAAAGTACGAAAGTGGAGCTTTTATGGACCATCATTCCAATCATCATTCTTATCGGGATGGCGTATCCTGCTACGTTAACCTTGATCGATCTCGAAAATAACGACGACTCGGATTTAACCATTCAGGTGACGGGCTCTCAATGGAAGTGGCATTATAAGTATTTTGATCAGGATGTTGAGTTCTACAGTTCCTTATCAACGCCTCGTGCTCAATGGGATAACTTGTCAGGTGTGGGGGAAGCAAAAGGTGAAAACTATTTGCTTGAAGTCGATAACTCTCTGGTAATACCGATAAATCGTAAAGTCCGTTTCTTGATTACTTCAGATGATGTTATCCATTCCTGGTGGGTGCCGGCTTTTGCTGTGAAACAGGATGCAATTCCGGGGTTCATCAACGAAGCCTGGACAAACGTTACCGAACCCGGCACTTTTCGAGGTCAGTGCGCCGAGCTTTGTGGTAAAGATCACGGTTACATGCCTATTGTGGTAGATGCGCTTGCTGAAGATGAGTTTGATGGCTGGTTGCAGGCACAAAAAGAAGCCGCTATTGCCGCAGTTGAGGCTGAGAAGGCGTCTTTAGCTGAACGCATGACCTTGGATGAATTGATGGCTTTAGGTGAAAGCACTTATCAGACTGCTTGTGCAGCTTGTCATCAGCCTAATGGCCAAGGTTTACCTCCTGCTTTCCCCGCCTTGAAGGGCAGTCCGATTGCCATAGGCGATATTTCAAAACATATCGATATCGTTGTAAATGGTGTGCCTGGTACGAGTATGCAGGCATTCGGCAAACAACTATCACTCAAACAGCTTGCTGCAGTTATTACGTATGAACGTAACGCCTGGGGCAATAACACTGGAGATCTAGTACAAACTTCAGATGTTAAAGCAGCAACCGGAAAGTAAGGGAAACTATTTATGACAACTGCTACTGATGCAATACTCGATCATCATGAACATAAAGCGACTGGCATAAAACGCTGGTTATTTACCACAAACCACAAAGACATTGGCAGCATGTACTTATGGTTTGCATTTATAATGTTTTTACTCGGTGGTTCCATGGCAATGGTTATTCGAGCTGAATTATTTCAGCCCGGATTACAGCTCATTAACCCTGACTTCTTTAACCAGCTGACAACCGTGCATGGTTTGATTATGGTTTTTGGTGCCGTGATGCCGGCTTTTGTCGGTTTGGCTAACTGGATGATTCCAATGATGATTGGTGCACCGGATATGGCACTGCCAAGATTAAATAACTGGAGCTTTTGGATCTTACCTTTTGCATTCTCCATTCTCTTAATGTCATTTTTTCTAGGGGGTGCGCCCAACTTCGGTTGGACTTTCTATGCTCCCTTATCAACGACCTACAGTAATGGCAGTACGGCATTCTTTGTTTTTGCGGTGCACATCATGGGTATCTCCTCCATCATGGGTGCAATAAACGTTATTGTCACCATTATAAACATGCGTGCTCCGGGTATGAGCTACATGAAAATGCCACTTTTTGTATGGACATTTCTCATTACCGCGTACTTGTTAATTGCTGTCATGCCGGTGCTGGCAGGTGTAGTCACCATGGTACTCACAGACACTTATTTCGGTACCAGTTTCTTTGATGCATCGGGTGGGGGTGACCCGGTGATGTTTCAGCATATTTTCTGGTTCTTCGGTCATCCTGAAGTTTACATTATGATTCTGCCAGCCTTTGGTATTGTTTCGACAACGATTCCCGCATTTTCGCGTAAGAAGTTGTTTGGTTATAGTTCGATGGTGTATGCGACATCATCCATTGCTTTTTTGTCCTTTATCGTGTGGGCCCACCATATGTTTACCACTGGCATGCCTTTATTGGGTGAATTGTTCTTCATGTATTGCACCATGCTCATAGCCGTTCCGACGGGCGTGAAAATATTTAACTGGATGGCGACCATGTGGCGGGGTTCTATCTCGTTTGAAGTACCCATGCTGTTTTCGATAGCCTTCGTGATTCTATTCACTATTGGTGGTTTCTCCGGTCTGATGTTAGCGATGGCGCCGGTTGATTTTCAATATCATGATACCTATTTCGTGGTCGCTCACTTTCATTATGTTCTGGTGACAGGGTCAATATTTTCTATCTTCGCAGCAGCCTATTACTGGCTACCTAAGTGGACGGGGCATATGTTTAACGAAAGACTCGGGAAAGCTCACTTTTGGTGTTCGTTAGTTTCAGTTAATTTATTGTTTTTCCCGATGCATTTCCTGGGTTTAGCAGGGATGCCGCGTCGAATTCCAGATTACGCCCTACAATTTGCTGATTTTAATATGTGGGTCAGTATTGGTGGTTTTGCATTTGGTTTATCTCAGCTTATATTCCTGGCGGTGGTGATTAAATGTATTCGTGGGGGCGAAAAAGCACCCGCTAAACCATGGGATGGTGCTGAAGGTCTGGAGTGGACGGTGCCATCACCTGCGCCTTACCATACTTTTGCTACACCACCAAAAATTGACTAGTTGAGATACTGATATGGACAAGCCGGAAAATACAAAAACTAAAAAACTCGTTAATAAACTACTGATTATTGTTATTGCGATGTTTGGTTTTGGCTTTGCCATGGTGCCTCTGTATGATGTGTTTTGCGATATTACCGGTCTGAATGGAAAAACAGCAACCGAAGCTGCACAAGCGAATGAAGGTGATATTGATATCACTAGAGAAATAAAAGTGCAGTTTATTAGTCAAGCAGCCAAGGATATGCCTTGGCTGTTTCGACCTGAAGTCGCAGAAATTAGCGTACGACCCGGCGAAACAAGAATAATAAAGTTTTATGCAAAGAATCAATCGTCACAAAAAATGGTGGGGCAGTCTGTGCCTTCTGTCGCACCTGGAAGAGCAGCAAATTATTTCAAAAAAGTAGCATGTTTTTGCTTTGAACAGCAGACCCTTGAAGGGCAAGAAGAAGTCTGGATGCCGCTGAAATTTTATATTGATGCAGACATTCCGCCGGATGTGACTACACTGACACTGTCATACACTTTATACGATATAACAACAAAAATAGAATCCTAAGCGGTAACGCTTTGATTTGGAAGATCAATCAGAGGATAAGATATGTCAACGAAAGAGTACGAAAACTATTATGTGCCAGCCGATAGTCCATGGCCGATCATCGGTGCTGTGGCACTATTTTGTATTGCTCTTGGGGCAGGTGGCTATGTCTCGCAGTTGGAGTCAGGAGGTACCGGATGGGGTTATTTACTGCTGACCGGTATTGGGATTGTTATTTACATGGTCATTGGTTGGATCGCTAATGTGATAAATGAATCGATGAGCGGTTTATACAGTGGCCAAATGGATGCTTCTTTTCGTCAGGGAATGAGCTGGTTTATTTTCTCTGAAGTCATGTTTTTCGCGGCTTTTTTTGGTGCTTTGCTGTATGCCCGAACATTCTCTGTGCCTTGGCTTGCGGGTGAAGGCAGTCAAGCTATGACAGGTGCAGTCTTGTGGCCAGAATTTCAGGCAACATGGCCTTTGATTAAAACGCCAGGAGGCTTAGAAACTCAAGGTATGGGGTGGTTTGGTTTGCCCTTGATTAATACTATTTTGCTGTTAACTTCTTCAGTCACCTTGCATTTTGCCCACCTCGCCTTAGAGCAGAATCAGCGCCAAAAGTTAAAGATTTTCTTGGGTGTCACTATTTTGTTAGGCATTGCTTTCTTGTTTTTACAGGTTGTGGAATACATGGAAGCCTATCAGCACATGAATTTACGGCTGGATAGCGGTATTTATGGTTCAACTTTCTTTTTGTTGACGGGCTTTCATGGCATGCACGTGACGTTAGGAACCATCATGCTAATTGTGACATTCTTTAGAGTGTTAAAAGGTCACTTTACACCAGCGAGTCATTTTGGATTTCAAGCCACAAGTTGGTATTGGCATTTTGTTGATGTTGTTTGGGTTTTATTGTTCTTGTTTGTTTATATCCTATAGCTATTTTTTGAGTACTTGTTTATTAATACAGTGAGTTGTTAATAAGCTTAATAGAAAGCTAAAAAGGCCCTTGTGGGCTTTTTTAGTTTTAGTTGGTGGGTTAGTTTAATGCTTAGTAGGGTGGCGTGTTCGGTGTGATGAGTCCAGTTGCAACGCCAATAAGCACTATCAAGATAATTAATCCTGAAAACATTAAGCGTCGACCAATAAATTTTGACATAGGCGGTTTATCAGGATCATTTTTTGTCATCAAGAAAAGCGCTCTGAAGAGGTTGTAGATCATAAATATAACTAAACTGATCAGCACAATTTTAATTATCAATAGAGCTCTCCTTGTATGAATATTCGTTTTTTTAAAACGCTTCCATTACAGATAAATGGCTTTGTTTTTCTGTTTAGCTTGCTAGTATTTATCGCATTAATCAAGCTTGGTTTTTGGCAATTAGATCGGGCAGCACAAAAAGACCTGCGCGTGCAAAAAATGGCTCTTTATCAGCAGCAAGCGGCAATGGATCTTAATAGTATTGTCAATCTGGTCGCTACAGCAGAGAAGGGGCAAGCAGGGAGTGAGGGGCATAATCATGAGAAATATAATGACCTGCCTGTGAGTCTGAGTGGTACCTTTAATAATGAACGAAGCTTTTTGTTAGATAATCAAGTTTATAAGAGCAGACTGGGGTACCGAGTGATCAAACTTTTTCAAGATGAAAAAAGTAATATGAGCGTCCTGGTAAATTTGGGTTGGATACCTGGCGGAATAGATCGAAGTTATATCCCTGAAGTCGCCGCAATAGAAGGCCAGGTTGCTTTTAGGGGGAAAGTACGAGTTATAGAACCCTCGATAGTGCTGTTAGATGAAACATTGCAAACGGATACTTGGCCGCAACGAATACAAGCCATCGATATCGATAAAATAAGCAAGATAGTAGATCAACCCTTGCTGCCATTCATTGTGTACATAGATAATGATGAATCTCTGGGATATGTAAAAGAATGGGTGCCCATTGTCATGTCGCCTGAGAAACATCGTGGCTATGCTTTTCAATGGTTTACCCTAGCGCTTGCCTGGCTGATATTAATGCTTACAGCTGCCTATAAATCGGCTAAGAAAGATAAAGAATAGTAACTAATTGTTTTAAATTTAAGGGTTGTAGAAATATGAATACTAGTGAATTATGGAAATCACGAAAAAATCTGTTGTTGTTATTTTCTATGTTTTTGATACCTGTCGTGCTAGCAAAGCTGGCCTTAGAAAATGATTGGTTTAACAAGGCATCTACCAACAGTGGTGAGTTATTGAAGCAAGAGCTGTCAATTGCTCAGCTTGATATAAATAATGCAGAATTAGAAAAGAAATGGCTGATTATTTATCGCTTACCCACGCCTTGTGATGATAATTGTAAGCAGACAGTATATGGCATTAATCAGACCTTCATTTCGTTAGGCCGAGAAATGGATCGTGTGATACCGCTAGGCTTATATACCGCTGAGTTAAATACGGATGAGTTAGGCGCCTTAAAAGAAAAATTCTGGGAATTTAATGTCTTATCAGCCGCTTCGAACGATCAACTCGAATCAAATTGGGTGTATGTTTCAGACCCCCTGGGGAATATTATTCTGAAATATTCGGCACCTACCTCTAATGAAGAAGTGTTAGCGTTGGGAAAAGCTATGCTGTCGGATTTACGAAAATTATTAAAATATTCAAGAATTGGCTAGAACGTTTTAACATGCGTATTTTATAAGGCCAAATGCAATACAACATTAACGATCAGGATCAAGGTAAGCACAAACAGAATAACGAAGATCAGACCGGTAATAATAAAGTTACTCGCTTTGCCATGCGCAAAATCACGCATTAAATTCTCTTTACTTTGAACACCTAGCAGTGCCCACAAAACACTTTTGAACGTTTGAATCAAACTCAGTGGTTTTGGTGTCGTACTTTTGGGAGAGGGATCTTTAGTTTCTTGGCTGTTCTTGGTTGTATTCATCGAACTTCTCCTCACTCCTCTGTAGAGGGTGTAGCAAAATATGTGGATTTACCGCGTATTAATTCCCCCTTTCGCAAAGGGGGGTTAGGGTGATTTCCGGGAGCTGGCACGAGCCTAGAAAAAATCCCCCTCAATCCCCCTTTGTTAAAGGGGGAAATAGTTAGTTTGGTTTGTTCCGATAGTGTTTTATGAAAATGTATGCAGCGTGATGGGCAGATAATGATCTACCAACAAAAAAGTAAATAAGGCTGTCAGATAAAAAATAGAGTAAGCAAAGGTTTTCATCGCATGCTTATCTGCTTCGCATAAATACAGTTTAAAGGCATGATAGATGAAACCGATGCCTAGAAAAAATGCACCAGTGAAATAGATTAATCCAGACATATGCAAGGCGAATGGCAGCAGCGAAACAGAAAAAAGCATCAAACTATAGAGTACCACCTGGTATTTGGTAAAAGGAATGCCATGGGTAACCGGTAGCATCGGTACGTTAACTTTCGCATAATCATCACGGCGGCGTATGGCCAGTGCCCAGAAATGTGGTGGCGTCCAAATAAAAATAATCAGAAAAAGTAGAAAGGCTTCAGTCGTTACTTCGCCAGTCATGGCAACCCAGCCCAGCAGTGGTGGCGCGGCACCCGCAGCTCCGCCCCAAACAATATTTTGCGGGGTTGCATGCTTAAGAAACATCGTGTAGATGACCGCGTAGACAATAACGCAAATGAATGTCAGAACCACAGTCAGTAAATTTGTGGTAGCCAGAAGAATGAGCATAGACGCGACACACAATAACAATGCAAAAGTAATTGCCGAGTTAGAGGATAGCCCGCCGGTGGGTATCGGGCGGCTTTGCGTGCGTTCCATTTTTGAGTCAATTTTTTGGTCAACCCAATGATTTATTGCCGCGCCGGACGCAGCCGCCAAACCAATGCCTATTGAAGCGAAAATAAAGGTAGGTATATCTACCATGCCGGGAGTCGATAAAAGCATACCAACCATAGCCGTAAAGATGATGAGGGCAACGACTTTGGGTTTGCATAACTCTAAATACTGTCGCCAGGATAGGTGGCTTGCAAATAGACGAAGGGCTGTTTCTGTCATGGTGGTAACCTCTTTTTTGTTTTCGCTATTATTTTTATTAATGTTTTTCTTGTGTTTAGTGAGTGAGTTCAGTTTAAGGCTTTATTGACTGAGTTGGGTATCTAATTAGTATATTTTTAGGTAAGTGGTAATCATTGTGAGTACGTGAGTAATAGTATCACTCTGACACCACTATGTGCGAATGCAATCGGGCAGATATTCTTTTTTAGACGAAAATTAACCCGCCTGAATAAGCACAGGATTTTGATCGCGGTCAAAAATAACATATTGAGACAGATCCTGGCCGGACGTCAGGTTATCAACCATCTGATTCAGGAAGGGTTCAGCATCGTCAGCGGTGGGTGCTTTACCATTCTGCCCGGAAAGTCCGACGGCTATCATGAAGTCCCAGTCTTTGGAAATATCGTCAGCTTCTTTACAAAATGCAGAATAAGTGTCTAATTCCGTGGGTAATTTATCAACACACATAACCGGCGTAAGCGTGCCACGGTGTTGATTTTTCGCTGGATTCTCTTCTGTTTCCGCCTTGGCAAATAAAAATAATAAACGTTGTGGCTGAGCTTGTTCTTTGGCAGCATTAATTAAACTTTGAAAGTCGGTAACCATA
>Ga0066646_10000693_pt1 | contig 15773 bp, 15 predicted proteins | sample CryGeyCG2114_250_3_FD_59511 | JGI IMG/M metagenome (GOLD analysis project Ga0066646, IMG submission 59511) | Groundwater microbial communities from aquifer - Crystal Geyser CG17_big_fil_post_rev_8/21/14_2.50 | ecosystem: Environmental > Aquatic > Deep subsurface > Groundwater | place: USA...
TCCTGCAATAATCAGCACTTCATCAGGCTTTATCAAGCAACTCACGTATCGCCTGGCTGAGCTCGCTGATGGCAAACGGTTTGCTGATCACTTTTTCTGCAATCGCGCTTCTCTCTTTACCCAGCGTACTGAGTTTGTCGTAACCGGTAGCAAACAGGGCTTTCACATCGGGGTTAAAGTCCCGGATTGCCTTCAGCGCCTCAACGCCCCCCAATCGCGGCATTACCACGTCGAGAATCAGTAGATCTATTTTATCCATATGCGATTTATATGTTTCAATAGCTAACAGACCATCTTCCGCCGTCAGCACCTTGTAACCAAGACCTTCCAGCACATCGCGTCCGGTTTCCCGCACGGTTTCATTGTCATCCACAAGCAGAATCGTTTCACCAGAACCTGCCATGACCAGATCTTCCTTCGCACTGACATCAATCACCGTTCCGGATGCAATGAGCGGCAGATAGATATGTACGCCGGTTCCTGCCGGTTGTGCGGCTTTGATCTCAATATAACCGCCATGTGTTTTCACCGTGCCATAGGCCATGGCGAGCCCCAGTCCGGTTCCCTTGCCCTGCTCTTTGGTGGTGAAAAACGGTTCAAACACATGTTCAATATGTTCGGCTTTAATGCCCGAGCCGTTATCAATCACGGAAATATGGGCATATTCGCCCTCACGCATACCTTCATGCAGCGCTGCGAATGTGTCATCGGCCTGAAAGCGGTCCAGCTGAACGCGAATGGTTGGGTTTTCACTCTCCTGTACCGCATCAAAAGCGTTATTGATCAGGTTCATCAACATCTGCTGCAACTGGTTGATATCACCTTTCACCTGCATGCCGGCATCTTCAACCTGCAGCTGCAGCGCAATATTTTCCGGCAACGAAAGCTGTTGCATCTTGATCGTTTCCTTTAAAAATGAGGATATCGAAAGCGGATACATTTGCACTATCCCCTTGCGTGAGAAGGCCAGCAGCTGCTGAATCGTTGCCGCCGCACCGAATGACAGTTTCTCGATCGTATCAAGGCGCCGAACCACATCCGGCATTGATTTAACTGCTTTTTTCGCCATGTACAGATTACCGGTAATGCCGGCAAGATTGTTGTTGAAGTCGTGCGCAATGCCGCCGACCAGCGTACCGATTGCTTCCATTTTCTGCGACTGGCGGAACTGGTTTTCCAGCCGCTCGATCTCTGCAAGGCTCTGTTGAATGCCGATGAAGTTGGTGATGTCTCCATGTTCATTCCTGAGCGGCGAAATCGTCAGCATGGCCGGATAGAATTCCCCGTTTTTGCTCCTGTTCACCACCTTGCCCTGCCAGAATGCACCGGTTTTCAACACAGCCCACATTTTTTCATAGAAGGCCGCGTTCTGATTGCCGCTTTTGAGAATGCGGGGATTCTGCCCCAGAGCTTCGCTTTCACTGTAACCGCTGATTTCAGAAAAGGCAGGATTGACGTATTCGATAGTTCCATCCGCATCGGTGATGGCAACAGCCTCTCCCGACTGCTCAACGGCTTGCGAGAGCATGCGCACCTTCTCTTCAGTCTGTTTGCGTGCGCTGATATCGCGCACAAGCGCAATGGCAAAAACAGCGCCATGCTGTTCGAGCTTGCCTATGCGCACCTCAACCGGAAAGGTAGAACCGTCTTTTCTGCGCTGGACACCCTCGACAGTCAGCGCTTCTCCACGGTCAATGTGAACAAAGACCTGCCTGACCTCTTCGTCAGAAAATTTCATATCCACATCCGGAACCCGGAGCTTCATGAGTTCATCTCCGGAGTAGCCGAGGCTCTCGCATGCCGCCCGGTTCACATCCAGAATATGGCCTTGCCGGTCAACCAGCAGGAAGGCATCGGCAGCGCTCTCAACCAGCGCCCGGAATCGAGACTCACTCTCTGTCAGCTCCTCCGTCAACGCTTTTGCCTGCTCCAGCAGGACATGCGTCTGCCTGTTTTTCTCCCTGAATACTGCAGCCGCTCTGGTCAAATCGCCGATTTCGTCAGCGCTATGACAGGCAGGAATTTCCGTGTCTGCGGCCCCCTGCGAGAGCGCTTTAAAGGCAGCGGTCAAACCCAGGACCGGTCTGGTGAGGCTGCGTGCAATGACGATTGAAAGCAGTCCGATAAGCAGTAGTGAAATGACAATGGCAACCACAATCGAGTTGATTACCTGCTGCAACATCGAGAAGGTTCCCTGCTCAATATCGCCCATCTCCTGTTTCACCTGCCCGGCCATTTGTCTGGCATTGTACAACATCTCATACGCCTCAGCCGACATCACGACATTGACCAGAAACAGATAACCGCGCGTGCGTTGTACCGCTTCAAGGAACAGGCGCTCATATTCATCGATATTATGTCTGGCCTCTATGGACTCCAGCGCAATCGATTGCCCCCCCCGATGAGCATCCATGCCCTGCATCTTCACCCGAATCTCTGCAAAACCCTCTTTCACCCGCTTGATATACTGCGGATCGAGTGAATCGAAATAGTGCATGGCATCACTCTCGATCAACAGCAAAACATTGAGCATGCGTTCATCCTCAAGTAGATGCTCACTCTGGTTGTGCGCATTCTCCTGCTGCATATGCGCACGGAAAAAAGCCTCTGCACGCGAAGCCGCATCTCTGAAATCGTGATGGATCAGCTTATACTGTAACTCTCTTTGCTTCTGCAGTCGGGCAAATGCCTGCATATAGGTTTTCAGATGCTCGCGGGTCAGCTCACTGTGCCCCGCCTGATCAACATCATGATCCAGCGCAAGCGACATCTCCTGATAGAGCGCATACACCTGTTCGGCGGCACTCTGGTGTCCTTCGTAGGTATAAATCAGCACCTGCCGCTGGATTTCGGTCACATCGCGCGCCAACTGCAACTGCTGTTGCGCCCGGCTGGAGGATTCGACAAAAGTCCTGAAGTTCGTCAACACCTGGTCAAAAGAGACATATGAAAACAGGGCCATGCCCGCACCTATCAGACCCACGGCGACATAACCGGATAAAATTTTATGTTTGAGTTTCAGTGCGGGAATCATCATCTGCTCACGCCATCATGAATTCGTTCCATTTCAGGAGCGAATACTCATACGAGTCCATCACCGTATTCCACACGGCAATATGCTCGAAGCGGTTGATATAGGAGCCACCGGTACGCACATCGCCCGGCTGCACGGAAATTCTCCCGTCGGTGCCGCGCAGCGCTTCACTGGCCGGCTTGCCATCATACCAGTAATCCCATTCAGCCGCGGACATATGTGTCCTGGCCCGCTCGGGATTGGCGATATAATAACCCTGACGCGCAATAAAGGCGCCGGGCCAGCCGGAGAGCCACCAGTTCATAAAGGCGTAGGCGGCCTCCTGCCGCTCGCCGTTTGTCTGGCTTGAAAGGCACATCACGCCGTGCCAAGCACGATACCCCTCCTTGGGCGCGGCATAGACACATGGCACGCCCATACCGTTGAGTGCCGACACGCCGGGTGAAAACATGCTCTGAATTGTCACCTGACCGGATCGCATCAGCTCCACCGATTGCGGCACGGAAGTCCAGACGCCCCTGAAATGGCCGCGTTTCTTGTAACCGACAAGGATTTTAAACAGCTCGTCCAGCTCGGCACGGGTCATATTACCCATATCGGCAAAATCCATCAGCCCGCGCGCTTTCACGGCCAGTGCGGCATCAAACAGGCCGATGGTCGGCTCATTTACCAGCGCCACCTTGCCGGCATAGCGTTCATCGAGCAGCCAGCCCCAGCTCTCGGTCTCATAGGGGATGCCTTTGGGGATCACCGCCGAGTTGTAACCGAAGGAGTCGACATTATGCACATAGGGCAGAAAGCTGATTTCACCGGTCGGGTTCGAACCCAGTGACCCGTTCGATTGGGCATAGAGCAGTTTATAAGGCGCATCACCCAGCCCGATATTGGCATTCGGTGAAATCTTTCCCTTTTTGGCCAGATCATTGATCTCATCCCAGTATGTCAGTTTATTGATCGAGATCGGTTGAATGGTTCCAGCCTGCCAGAGCACATTCATGCTGTTCGACCACTGTTCGTACAGATCGAATGATGAAGGATCGGTAGAGGCTTTCAGCAGCACTTCCGCACTGCCACCGGGGTAAAATTCAATATTGATGCCAAGGTCTTGTTCGGCTTTTTGACGCAAGGCTTCCTGAAGCGTCACATGCGTGCCGACCACGCGAATCGTGGGTTTGCTGTCGCGCGCGCTGATAATGGCAGGAAAAGAGAGCGCAGCAGCAGCTCCCAGTACCATACTACCGCTTGTGATCAGGAACTTTCGCCTCTCTGGCTTATCGCACTTCCGGTTTTCCATTCATGCTTCCTCTATTACAAACAGTAGCAAAGAAGAGGCCATTTACGGCAGATCAATCATTGTCTCCGATGATCCTCCCTATTGCATCAAGGCGGCGCAAATCAGAATAGAAATGCGGTGCAAAACGGATACCGCCGGCACGGTTGGCGCAGATGACGCCTGCCGCCATCAGTTTGCGATACAGAGCGGCGTGCCCTTCCCGATCCAGCCCCTTGTGGCGGAAAGTAACGATGCCGGCAAAACGACCGGCTTGGTTAGCTGTAATCAGCTCCAGTTGTGGTTCCGCAGCAACCCACGCCATCAGCACTTTCGCATTGGCCAGCACAGCCTGCTCCACCCGATCCATACCAACCTCTTCAAACAGGGAGAGGCTGGCATTCAGCGCATAGATACCGAGCATATTCGGACTACCCGGTTCAAAACGACGGGCCGCTCTGGCAGGGCTCCAGTCAACGGCATCGAAATCCCCTGCCCGCTCCACCATATGCCAGCCGTATTGTTGAAGCTTCAGTTGATCGCGTGCTTCAGGCCTGGAATAAAACAGCGCCAGCCCTTCAGGGCCGAGCATCCATTTATGCGCATCAGCCACCACGAAATCGGCATGACAGGCCTTCGCATCGAACTGCAAGGCACCAAGACTCTGAATCGCATCAACGCAGAAGAGGATATGACGATCGCGGCAGAACTGCCCCAATCGATTCAGATCCATGCGCAGACCTGTGCCATACTGCACGGAGCTGACAGTGATCAGCCGCGTGCGTTCATCGCACAGCGCCAGCATGGCGGCTTCCGGATCATCGCCTGAGATATCGGCTAACCGCAGTTCAACGCCCTGCTCTTTCAGTGACTCCCAGACGATACGATTGGAGGGAAACTCCTGATTGGTGGAGACGATATTGTCACCCGGGTTCCAGTCGATGCCGTAGGCAATCAGGGAGAGCGCTTCCGAAGTGTTCTTGCTCAGCGCAATATCATCCGTCGATTCAGCATTGACCAGACGTTTAAGTCGTCCGCGCAACTCCCGCTCGGTTTTCATCCACTCGGGATAACCGGCCGCACCGCGAACCATATTTTCATCGGCAAAGACAACAACCGCATCGCGCGTACGTCTGGGCCAGACACCGACGGCCGCGTGATTGAGGTAGATCAGTTCATCATCGAGAGGAAATTCATTCTGATACTCATTCATGAATCACTTCCATAAACTATCCAGCGGTGATTTCGCACTCGTTTTCAACTCGCGCACCACATGCGTGTAGATCATCGTCGTCTCCACGCTCTTGTGGCCAAGCAGTTCCTGAATCTCCCGTATGTCCGTGCCCTGCATCAACAGGTGTGTGGCAAAACTATGGCGCAGCGTATGCAGGGATGCCCGCCTGTTCACTCCGGAGCGGCCAACCGCACGCTGCATGGCCGCCTGCAGGGTTTTATCATAGACATGGTGTCGGCGTAACATGCCAGTTTCAGGGTCACGCGACAGTTGCGCCGAAGGAAACAGGAACTGCCATGACCATGCTGTAGCCGCATTGGGATACTTTCGTGCCAGCGCATCGGGCAACCAGACAGCGCCGAATCCCTCATGCAGATCCTGTTCATGCAGCAACTTCACCATCTGCATATGCTGCCCCAGAGGCTCAATCAATGATTCGGGCAGCAGTGTGGTGCGGTCTTTATCACCCTTGGCGGCATGAACAGAAATCAGGCGCTGATCGAAATCTATATCCTGAATCCGGAGCCTGAGCAGTTCCCCCATACGCATACCGCTACCGTAGAGCAGCTTGAGCATCAGGCTGTATTGCGGCTCAGCGGCGGCGAATATCTTTTGCACCTCTTTAACTGACAATACAGATGGCAAGCGCTTTCCCTGTCTGGCCCGAACCATCACTGGAAGATGAGCTGTATCAATGTGCAGAATATCACGAAACAGCAATAACAAGGCATTGAATGCCTGATTCTGGGTGGAAGCGCTTACCCTCCTTTTCGTCGCCAGATGGCTGATGAAAGCGGTGAAGTCGTTGACGCAAAGATCTCCACTGGAATGCTGTTGTCGGGTATAGTGAATGAAGCGATGGATCCAGTGTCGGTAGGATTTTTCCGTGCTCGGCGAGTAATGCTTGATCCGCATCCACTCGCGTACCTTCTGCATGATTTCGTCTGTGCTGCCGCTCTTCGCAGTTGCGGGCGCACCATTTTCATGATGCCGGAAATGAAAATGGTAAAGCGTAATGGCATCGTTCGCCTGTTTGAGCTGCCATGGCTCCAGTGAACCTTTGGCGCCCAGCATATCCTCAAAGCGTATCAATACCTGCTCAAACGGTTCACCCCGGTAGTCGCAGGCAAAATGGAGGAATTGCTCCACCCACTTCTGCATATACCCGGCCGTTTTCTCTGTTGCGAACTGCTTATCGAGCAGAAATTTCCGATACAATTCGGCCACCGCATGAATCTTATCCATAACCTGTATATTGAATATTCAGATTATATATATCAATACCTAATACGACGCCATTATTACACCGAAAACTAGAATCAATCAAACACAACTGTTTGACGTTCCTCAAAGCGGAAACTATGCTCCAATTCACTGTGGCAAGGGGAGATTCAAGATGGATGATCCGACAAAACGATACTTATACTCATTAATAAGTTAGCCATATTAGGAAATTGAGATCGTGCATCAATATCTTGAGTCAACGAAATACATAGACTGGGAGACACCAGAGGTGCTGGCCAAGGCGAAGTTACTAGCCGCTGGCGCTGACTGTCTCGAGCTAGTTGCAGAGAAGTGCTTTGTCTTCGTTCGAGACCAAATCAAGCATAGTTGGGATTATGAGTGTGATCCAGTGACATGTAAGGCATCCGACGTGTTGAAACACGGAACGGGTTACTGTTACGCGAAGAGCCACCTGCTGGCAGCATTGTTACGAGCAAATGGAATACCGGCAGGTTTATGTTATCAACGGTTAACTATCAGTGATGATGGTGATGGACCACCTTTTTGTCTTCATGGCTTGAACGCTTTATACCTTGAAGAACACGGGTGGTACCGAGTCGATGCTAGAGGAAACAAAGAGGGCGTCTCGGCCGATTTCTGTCCCCCGACTGAGCGCTTGGCATTCCCGATAATCTCCGATGGAGAAGCTGATCTGCCGGAGATATGGGCACAGCCCATACTGCCTGTTATTGAAGTACTTCAAGAAAGAAAGACTTATAAAGAGGTAGCAGATAATCTACCGGATATTCAGTTGGCGTTGGCTAACAAAGCAATGCACGCGACAAGCGCGTGATTGCGATCGTTAGCGCAACAAATAATCGAAGCACAAGGTTCTTTAGAGAATATAAATGAAAATCAAGAAACTACAGCTGCAAAACGGATATAAAAGATTTTTTAATCTGACTATAGACTTAGGGGATGATCCCAAAAGAATTATTGCACTAGTTGGCCCAAATGGTTGTGGTAAAAGTAGCGTATTAGATGGGATGTTATTTCATGCTAATGCACACGGTCGCATTGGAAATACCAGAGGAAACAAAGACTATCAATATCATTCGATGCATGGAACACCAAACTACAATCATGAAAATGTTGTCATAGAATTTGATTCTGGAATATTCCCTGTTGTTAGGCAGCAGAAGTCACAGAACGGGAAAGAAAACACTATCTTTTCATTTAGAAGCCCTTATCGATATAACAGCAATTTAAAAGTAACAGAATCAAAAGCGACAGCTGAAATCAGGTTGAATAATTATGGTGCGACAACTGCCTCTGACTTAGATGATAAGATGGAAGAAAGCTACAGACGGCTATATGTTAAGTACAATAAGTATTTGCACGATCAAGACTGCACCCCTAGTCAAGCTAAAGCTAAAATTATAGGTGACTTAAACTCCTCGATAAAAAATTGCTTAAATTTAGAAATATCTAGCATTGGAAATATTGAAGCGTCGCAAGGTACTTTATATTTCAAAAAAACAGATCACCCTAATGAATTTGATTTTAATGTGCTTTCTTCTGGGGAGAAGGAGGTAGTAGATATTCTTCTTGATCTTTATTTAAGACAGGATGAATACACAGATACCATTTTCCTGCTGGATGAACCTGAACTACATATAAATACAAGTATCCAGAAGAACTTATTAGTTGAAATTGATCGGTTGATTGGTGATAACTGCCAAGTTTGGGTCACAACACACAGTATTGGCTTTCTCAGAACGCTACAGGATGAAATGAGAGATAAATGCCAGATCATTCAGTTTAAAAATGAACATGAATTAGCATCTAAGGCTTATACATTGACGCCAATGTTGATGTCTCGTTCAAATTGGAAGGATATCTTTGAAATCGCCTTAGATGATATTGTTAACCTAATTAGCCCAAAACGTATTATCTATTGCGAAGGTAAAGATAAGCCTGGAAATGGCGGATTAGAAAAGGGACTTGATGCCCAAGTTTTTAACAAAATATTTACGAATACATATATTGATACTTTATTTGTATCAAGTGGTGGAAACACAGAACTGGACCAGCGGAGTGAAATAGCTATCGCGATTCTTAGTAAAGTATTTTCAGAATTAGAGATATTTGTTCTTAAAGACCGAGATATGGCGTCAGGTAAAGATACTAGTGAAAAAGACAGGCTCATATATCTACAAAATAATCCTAGTAATCATAGAGTTCTCAAAAGGTGGGAAATAGAGAATTATCTATATGACAAGGAAGTATTAGTTAAATACTGCAGTCAAAATGGATTGGATTTTGATGAGGTTTCTTACGATGAATTTGTGACCGATATCAACAATCAAAACCTAAAAGATGCAACGGGTAGAATTAAAAATTTCTGCAATATAACAGGTAGTATCACCGCAGAATCTTTTAAGCTCACACTTTCAGAACACATTTCTGGTGACATGAACATATATCAGGAATTAGTTTCTTGTGTTTTTGAGCGCGGATAATTTATGCGCTAACAAAGCGCTCCAGTCGACGCCAAAATGCGGCGCGACTGAGCTTAATCGTTAGCTGTACTAATTAGATAAAAGCCACTATCATGTGTACATATGTACCTCACAGGAGCTTTGGATGTATGTCACAATAGATACTTCTGCATTGATTGCTGTTATTGGAAATGAAGCATCAAAACGGAAAATTGTTGAGGCAACAGCAGATTGCTCACTTTATGCACCTTCTTCTGTTCACTGGGAAATAGGGAATGCCTTTTCAGCCATGTTTAAAAGAGGCTCTTCAACTATTGAGTTGGCAAGATTGGCTCTCGCTGTTTATCAAGAGATTCCGATAAAGTTTATTGATGTATCGCTTGAGCATACAGTGGAAATATCTAAAGCCCTTAATATATATGCTTATGATGCATACCTCATTCAATGTGCACAGCAAACAAGCACGCCCCTTCTAACCTTAGATCAGGGATTAAAAGCTGCGGCAGAAAAAATGGGTATTCATATTTTGGAGGTAACATAATGAGAGAATATAGTTTTACAGAAGCACGTCAGAATTTTGCGTCTATATTAGAGGAAGCAAAAAATGAAGGCGTTGTCTGCATTAAAAAGAGAGATGGTGAATCGTTTTATATAAAACCTGCCAGTACTAAAAAGTCGCCTCTTGATGTTACTGGCGTTGATCTTGGTATATCGTCAGACGATATAGTTTCTTCTATTCGAGAGTGTCGTGAAAGAACATACAGCTAACAAAAGCATAGAGAGGGACTTCGGGCACCGGGGTCAGGTCTACTATTGATGCAAAACAAACAATTCATTCCGGTCAACCAAGACTGACCGGAATAAATTGTGACGACCTGACTTGCTGTATAAAGATTAATCCCTGAAGTTGGTGAATGAGAGCGGCCTGTCTGTATCCATGCCTTTTACCAGTGCCATTGTAGCCTGCAGATCATCACGTTTTTTGCCGGTGACGCGTACCTGATCGCCCTGAATGGCGGCCTGCACTTTCATCTTCTCATCCTTGATATGTTTGACGATTTTCTTGGCAAGCTCGGAGCTTACACCCTGCTTGATGGTGATCACCTGACGCTTGCAGCCGCCGCTGGCGTCCTGCGGATCGCCATATTCCAGGCATTTCGGATCGAGATTGCGACGTACCAGTTTGGCGCGCAACAGCTCGGTCACAGTATTCATTTTATTGATATCGTCACCGACAACGGTGATTGAATCATCACCCAATTCAATGCTGGCCTTGGACCCTTTAAAATCGAAACGGGTGGTGATCTCCTTGACCACCTGATTCACCGCATTGGTCATCTCCTGCATATCTGTTTCACTGACAACGTCAAAACTGGGCATAATCCCCTCCAAAAGTCTTTGAAATGCGAAATGTTGCCCTCTGAAGCTTTGACAAGCAATGCGCCACACTTAAGCTTGCGGAATCAGGAGGACTTCTTTGCCGAAAAACTTTAATCATGATTTTTCCGACAAGAGTGCAAACACGTCCAGAAACACTCCCAGGACAGCACAAAAATCTCGTCGCCTGAGTCTTCCGTCACTACCCCGCTTTCAGCTGCCAAGACCGGGACTGTTCCCTGTTTTCGGTGCCCTGATCGGATTTGCCTTTATTATGTTGTTGATCAGTTCCGGCGGTGAAGATGTCAATGCCCGCAGCCAGCCGCACGAAGAGTGGATTACACCGGAAATTACCCTGATTGCCGGCAGCACATCACATACCAACCAAACCAGCCTGCAATCGGGCGATAATGCCGTTTCAGCCCTGATGCGCCTTGATTTCGACAGGACAACCAGCCACAACATCATCACGGCAGCAAACAAAAGTTACCAGCTGAAAAACATCCGGGCAGGAAAATCATTCAGGCGCATCGATAACGATAACGGCGTTGAACTGTACTACAACATCGATGCCCTGCAGCGCCTGCAGTTGACACTGCCCAAGGATCAGAACACGTGGCAGTCGAAACTGGTCAAGCGCGAAATCTATACCCGCCAGCATATGTCTGCGGGGACCATTGAGGACAGCCTGTTCAGCTCGGCGGCCAGAGCCGGCATGGATCAGCGCACCACCATGAACCTGGTCGACATCTTCGCCTGGGACATCGACTTTGCCAGAGACATGCGCAACGGCGACAGTTTTCAGGTGATTTATGAAGAGCGCTTTGATGATGAAGGAAAAACGCTGGAGAGCAGCATTCTGGCAGCCAAATTCGTTAATCAGGGTAAAGAGTTTCTGGCCGTGCGCTACGAACAGGCTGATGGCAAAGTCAATTACTTTGACCCGGAAGGCAAAAGTCTGCGCAAGGCCTATCTGAAAGCACCGGTAAAATTCTCGCGCATCTCTTCCACCTTTAAACTGAAACGCATGCACCCCGTGCTCGGTTATACCCGTGCTCATCGCGGCGTTGATTATGCCTCCCCTTCCGGTACACCGGTTCATGCTATCGGTGACGGTTATGTCACCTTTTCCGGTTGGAAAAACGGCTATGGACGTTTTATCGAAATCCGCCACAACAATCGCAACCACTCCACCGCCTATGCCCACCTGCTGCGTATTGGCAGCGGCATCAAAAATGGCGCACGCGTACGTCAGGGACAGGTTATCGGCAATGTCGGCATGTCCGGACTGGCAACAGGACCGCATCTGCACTTTGAGTTCAGATCCCGTGGTGTCGCAGTGAACCCGCTGACCATTAAACATCCACCTGCCCAGCCTGTCGCTTCAACAGAGAAGAAACGCTTTGAACAGCAAACCACCCCGTTCCTGAGTCAATTAAATCAAACACCAATCCAATATGCCTGGGACTGATATATGAATCGAAAAGCGTGGCTGGAAAAAGCCGGCGAAGTTCTGGATATTGAAATTGATGCCCTGAAAGGCCAGCGCGATGCATTGAATGAAAGCTTCGCCGATGCCATTGAAACCATACTGGCTGTCAACGGGCGACTGGTTGTGGTCGGTATGGGTAAATCCGGCATTATTGCCAAAAAGATTGCCGCCACCTTCGCCTCAACCGGCACACCGGCCTTTTTCGTGCATGCGGCCGAAGCCCAGCATGGCGATCTGGGCATGATTACCGGTTCCGATGCCGTACTCGCCCTTTCCCACAGCGGTGAAACAGCAGAGGTATGCGGCCTGCTGCCGGAGATCAAACGACGCGGCGCCAAAGTGATCGCCATTACCGGCAACAAGGCATCCACGCTGGCCCGCCATGCCGATGTTGTGCTGCATATTCCGGTCACCAAAGAAGCCTGCCCGCTCAATCTGGCCCCGACAGCATCCACTACGGCCACACTCGCGCTCGGTGATGCACTGGCCGTTGTCATCCTGAATCATCGCGGTTTCAGGGAAGAGGATTTTGCCCGCGTTCATCCGGCCGGAAGCCTTGGCCGCAAACTGCTGCGCGTCACCGATGTGATGCATCAGGGCGAAGATCTGCCGCTGGTGGATCATCTGGCCAGCCTGCGCGATGCCATTATGGAGATGAGTTCGCATCGTCTGGGCATTACCGGCGTGACCGAGAACGATCATCTGGTCGGTTGTCTGAGCGACGGCGATCTGCGCCGCATTCTTGAATCCGGTCACATGGATCTCGATGCGCCGGTGCAGAGTTTAATGCACCGTAATCCGATGTTTATCACTGCAGGAAAACTGGCCAGCGAAGCGCTGCTGGTGATGGAAGAACGTAAAATCATGGTGCTCTTCGTGCTTGATGAACAACAGCAGTTGCGCGGCGTTGTACACATGCATGACATTCTGCAGGGAGGCCTGGCATGAGTCAGCACAGCGGATTCAATTTCCCCTTCGCCAAAGCCCGTGATATCCGCATGCTCATTCTCGATGTCGATGGTGTGATGACGGACGGCTCCATCATCATGGATAAAAACGGCGATGAGATCAAAGCCTTCAACGTGCGTGATGGCCATGGCATCAAACTGTTGCAGCGCATCGGCATCAAAATTGCCATTATTACCGGCCGCACCTCTCCGGTTGTGCAGGCCAGGGCAAACGATCTGGGTATCGATTTCGTGATCCAGAAAAGCCTGAACAAGGACGAAGCGCTGGCGGCCCTTGAAATGCAGTCGGGCATTGCTGCCGCCAACTGTGCCATGATGGGCGATGATATTATTGATCTGCCACCGATGTATCGCTGCGGTCTATCTCTGGCGCCTGCAGATGCGTGCCTAGCCGTGCTCAACCATGTCGACTGGGTTTCCGACTCTTCCGGTGGCCGTGGCGCCATCAGGCAGGCTGCAGAGGCGATCATTATCGCACAGGGTAAATGGAACGATGTGATGGATCGTTATCGGATAAGCCCGGCTGACTGTGGCTGGAACGTTTAACAAGACTGATGCGCGCATCATTCTGGCAGTGGCTGAAATGGGCCAGTCTGATACTTTCAGTGGGCAGTATTGTCGTTGCAGTTGCGCTGATGTGGCTGAAATCGCCACAGGAAATTGCAACAGAAACGGCGCAAACCGAGCAACCGCAAACCCGAGTTGAAAGCCCGCTGATCGTGGAGCGCAAGGATGGTGAGATTATCTGGCAGCTGCGCGCCAAAGAGGCCAATCAGCAGCTCGACGGCCAGCTGAATCTGGTTCTCCCGAGCCTGAGCCTGTTTACGCAATCGGGGCAAAAGGTCACCATTGACGGTCAACAGGCATGGTTTAACCCTGTCAGCCGCGATGTGCGTTTTCAGGATCAGGTTCAGGTCATTTATGATGTCTGGCAGCTGACGGCCGAGATGATGGAGTATACCAGTGCAGATGATGCGCTGCATATTCCCGGCCCGTTCATCATTGAAGGAAAAACAATTACGGCCAAAGGTAAAAATATGCGCGTGTATCGTGGCAGTGAAGAGATCAACGTGGATGAGGGCATCTGGATTCAGGACAGTAACCCGCAATGGCAGGGAGCAAAACAGTGACTAAAACCATGTTAGCATTGCTATTGGCACTGACTTCAAATGTAGTCTGGGCCGGGCCAGTCGAAATCGAGTCGGGGAAAATGACCTTTTCCCATAAAACCAGTCAGGCTGAGTTCAACAAGGATGTCGTGCTCACACGCGATGATTTCAAGCTCCAGTGCGATAAACTGATCACCTACTACAAGAACAGTCAACTCGATCATGCCGATGCCTTCGGCCACATCAGAATCAAACAGGGCAAGATCACCGGCTCGGCTGACAAGGCGGTACTGGATCAGGGCAAAGGAAAACTCACCCTGATCGGCAATGCGGTACTGCAGCAGCAGGGCAGCCGGGTGCAGGGTGAAACCATCACCCACTTTATCGATCAGGAAAAAACCATCGTGCAACCGAAAACCGGCGGCAGAACACGTATGGTGATTGAATCCGACGACCATAAATCCCCATTAAAGCCTGCCGGAGGTAAATGATGAGCAGTGTCCATCATCTGTCGGCCAGAGGTTTGTGCAAAGCCTACCGCAGTACTCAGGTGGTCTCCGGTGTTGATCTGGATGTCTTTTCCGGCGAATGCATCGGCCTGCTCGGCCCCAATGGCGCAGGTAAAACAACCAGCTTTTATATGGTCTGCGGTCTGATTCAATCCGATAGCGGTACGGTTTTGCTCAACGAGAAAGATATCACAGCCCTGCCCATGCATCTGCGTGCGCGCAGCGGCATCGGTTACCTGCCTCAGGAAGCCAGTATTTTTCGTAAACTGAGCGTGCGCGACAATCTGCTGGCCATTTTTGAAACGCTGGATCTGCCCGATATCCAGGTCGAGGAAGAGCTTGAAGAACTGCTCATTGAGCTGGGCATTGAGGGCGTACAACACCAGAAAGCCTACACCCTCTCGGGAGGCCAGCGTCGACGCACTGAAATTGCCCGCGCGCTGGTCACCAAACCCCGCTTCCTGCTGCTGGATGAACCGTTTGCCGGCGTCGATCCGATTGCCGTGGAAGATATCCAGAGCATCATTTCCGAACTCAAAACCAAAGGCATCGGTATCCTGATCACCGACCATAATGTGCGCGATACACTCTCCATCTGTGACCGGGCTTATCTGTTGAGTGCCGGCAAAATTATTGTACAGGGTACAGCCGATGAGGTGATCGCTCACCCCGATGCGCGCCGTCTCTATCTCGGTGAAAGCTTTTCAATGTAGGGTTAAGCATCAGCCTGAAAGTGATGTTACACACGGAACGCACGACGCTATTGCGCAAAACTTGCAGAATTATCCTCTGTTCAGCATGATTATGATTGCATATACCTGAACAGACAAAGGAGCAGATGAAGCCAGTGAGTCAAAACAGCAGCGGGAAAAGGTCTGTCATTACGGCCATAACAGGCGCATCCGGTGCAGCCTACGGCCTGCGACTGATTCAACGGCTGGCCGAGGCAGGTGTTGAACAACATCTGCTGCTCTCCAGAGCGGCAAGAGTCGTGCTCAAACAGGAAGCGGATATCGAACTGCCCGAGCAGAACAACCTGATTGCATCCGCACTGG
>Ga0066646_10000706_pt1 | contig 15612 bp, 10 predicted proteins | sample CryGeyCG2114_250_3_FD_59511 | JGI IMG/M metagenome (GOLD analysis project Ga0066646, IMG submission 59511) | Groundwater microbial communities from aquifer - Crystal Geyser CG17_big_fil_post_rev_8/21/14_2.50 | ecosystem: Environmental > Aquatic > Deep subsurface > Groundwater | place: USA...
TTAATCGAAAAGGACTCTATGCGCGTAGAAGTAAACGGCTTCTTTTCCAGCATAGACACCACTGAATACCGCTCTAGTTTCAAACAGATTTTCGTGGGTGAAGACTTGGTGGAATATGAATCGCGCACCGTGCGAGGTACTTTTGTGGACCGCTACAAGACTTTTTACGAATATGACAATCACGGCAATTGGATTCAAAAAACTACCTATCTGAACAACAAACTGATCAAAGTTCAAAATCGCCTATTTCGCTACTAAGGCAAAAACTAAAATACAATCCACAAAAGCATAATCACCAAGAGCAATACTGCAATTGCGGTGATCCATTTGGGGAATCCAGAAAACTCATATTGGCAAATCGGGCAAACTTTGGATTTGATATCAATTTCCATTGCACATGACGGGCATTCCTTCTTTTTCATCGTCATCAAATTTAAACAACCCATTAAACATTCGTGATGATCTTGAAAATAGATTCGATAATCTGTCCCACAAACCTTAACTTAATCGTCAGATCTTAAAAAACATGAAACAGATCATCATTCTCTTGTTCGCTATAATTCCTAGCGCATTGTTTTCTCAAAACACCGTCAGCTTGGGCGATGGTAAATCCCCAAAAGCCAATTTATCGCAAGTCGCTTGGATTGCGGGCCACTGGCAAGGTGAAGCCTTTGGAGGAATTACCGAGGAAGTTTGGACTGCTCCGCTTGGCAACTCTATGTTGGGAGCTTTCAAGTTGGTTGTCGATAATAAAGTTAAGTTTTACGAAATCTGTCAAATTGCGCAAGAATCTGAAACTATCATATTTAGACTTAAACACTTCGACAGCAAGCTTATAGGCTGGGAAGAAAAAGACGAAACTCAAGATTTTCCCTTGGTTAAAATAGAAAAGAATGCAGTCTATTTCGATAATTTCACCATCAAACGCATCTCTGAAGATCATATCATTTTTTATGTGGTGATGGAGAATAACGGCAAATCAGAAGAAGTCGAGTTTAAGTATAATCGGGTGAAGTAGGCAATTACTTCAAATCTGATTGTCTGACGAATTCTTGAATGCTTTAAGAGCGTTTTTATTAGAGCCTTTCAACTGTTTCTTATTCATTCCTTCCTCAACACCTCAACTGGATTGGTTTTGCTGAATTGGAGCATTTTAAAACCAATAACAATGAACAGCAATACAATCATTAAGACGCCAGCAATAAGGCCCTGGCTGGCATTAAGGCTTATTCTTACTGCATAATCATTTAGGTACTGTTCCATTAAATAATAGCCAATAGGAAGAGCTATAAGGATTGCAATGATTAAACTATATAGGAAAGGAAGCGACAGTCTACCCAGTAGTTCTGGAACACTAGCACCGAGAATTTTACGAATACTCACTGCTTTCATTTTAGAATTGGCAAACATAATGGCCATACCAAAGAGATTCATAAAGGAAAGCAACAGCACCACTCCCGCTAAAATACTAAACAGTGTAGAAGTTTTAGACATCTTCTGTACAGAACCATTAACTCTATCGCTTAAAGCAAAGACACGAACATCTTTAACTGGGTCAAAAGTTTTCCATATCCTTTCTAATTGTGCCATTACTGAGGCCTGATTTTTGTCAGAGATCTTCAGTAAATAACTATGGAACTTCGTATCTGCGGCAGGCAAAAACACGTGGCTCATTGGCGTTGGATTACTCACACCCCAGTCTGCATAATTGCCAACCACTCCTATGACTGTTCTTGGCTTTCCATCAACATTCAAAGTCATTCCTAATGGATTTTCTAAACCATGTTGAGCGGCAAAACTGTCATTTATTAAGCAAGAGTTTTCATCTGATATTCCATTGAATGAGTTACCTTCTAAGAGCTTAATATCCATGATTTCAAAGAAGTTTTCTGATACGAAAATTCTAGAGGGGTTGTCCTGAATAAGGCTATCTTTCAATTGTATCTTCACTTTAGAAAATCCATTAAAATTAAGAGGAAATGGCCCTTTAGCTACTTCTACCACTCCAGACACTGAACGTAAGGATTCTAAAAGTACAGTGCTATTCTTCTTCATTTCGGGATTTGTATTGTCGAAAGACAGGATATTTTCAGTAGTATAGCCATTATCGAATTGGGACATTTCGGAAACTTGAAGTTTGAGAACATACACTCCAAAAACCAAACAGATTGTAATCACAAATTGCGCTGTTAGTAGTATGCGCTTCATAACAAAACCAGCACCACTTGGACTTGAAAAACCAGAAAGTACTTTTACAGGATTCAATTTAGAAACTATAAAGGCAGGATACAGGCCAGCAATAAGGCCCGTAAAAAGTGTAAACACGATTAAGAATACAATCACTTCAGGCTGATCCATCCGCAGACCAATAGGTACTTGAAGCAAATCGGAAACCCACTTCCCAGAAATTTCCAAAGCCACAACAGTAAGCAATAAAGAAATGGCCGCATAGACCACAGATTCGACTAAAAACTGACTTCGAATGGTGCTAACATTTGCACCGTTCACCTTTCGAACCCCTACCTCTTTCGCTCTCTTTAAGGATAAACTCAAAGCAATTGCCACATAGCCCAAAAAGGCACAAAGCAATACACCTATACTAACGTAGAGTACAGTCTTGATCATTTTTTTTGAAGCTCCAAAAAGGGAATAGAACTGTGCACCGTACTCATAATGAGAGTTTCCCCAATAGGCGTCAGCTAGTTTTTCAGTGTATATGCCTTTTAATCCCTCTGCAGTCACCATAGTTTGGGCAGTCCTAAGCAAACTCGCTTTGAATCGATCGATATCAGCACCTTCTTTTAACAAGACATGCGTTAAGAGAGCATCTGTATCACCACTGGCTTTAGTATCCGCCACAAACTGATCCATTGAAAAGAAAAGTCCAGGGTTTAATATTGACAACTCGGATACCTCTTCCATCACCCCGCTAATTAGGAAAGTGCCTTTATCATGTATTAAAACTTCCTTGCCAATTGGGTTTTCATTTGGAAACAATCTTTCTGACAAGAAGCTTGAAATCACAATTTTCCCTGTGCCTACCAGAGCATTTTGTGGATTACCGTATTTAAGCGGAAAACTAAATACATCGAATACATTGGCATTCGTATAAAAGGCCTTTTCTTGTCTGATGAAAGTTTGTTCATCCCTGCTTAAATACACATCTCCATTGTAGGAGTTTATCACGTTAACGGCCTCAACATCTGGACTTATATTCGGTATTTCTGCCACCATATCTGCTGATATATATTGGTGATACCGCTCATAATCTAGCATAACCCTGTACACCATATCCGAATTGGCATGATTGAGGTTTCTGGAATATTCATAGCGAACATACAATCCTGCCATTACAAAACAGTACATGCCCAAAGCCAATGAAAAAATCATCAGCAGCGTGTAACCCGTATTTCGTTTTAGGTTTGTAAAAGCTGATTTTATATAGTTCCGTAGCATAGCGTGTTGGTTTAATTAGTTAATAGTTCATGTGTGAATTAGTAATTAGCCAAAACAACTATAGGCTAATATCAATTGACTGTTCTATTCATTCCTCAACACATCCACAGGGTTTTTCTGAGCACTGAAGTAACTGTGTAAACCCAAAACAGAGAAAGCAATAAATCCCACAATCACTATGGCGGAAATAAAATGGAGGTTCAGACTATCCTGTCTGTACGGAAAGTCAGAAAGCCATTGCTCAACGCCATATTTTGTAATAGGAACAGCCACAGCAATCGCCAATATAATAAGCCAAGTAAAGCGCTTATTAAGCGTCTGTATCAAATTGAGATAAGTGGCACCTAATACTTTTCTTATGCCTATTTCCTTTTCTCTTAGTTTATTTTCGAAGGAAGAAAGCGCGAATAGTCCCAAAAAGGCAACCACAACCACCAATCCCGTCAGCAAATCGAAAATGGTGACCAGCTGCGCTTCTCTTTTATAGGCATAAGCAAAATATCCTTTGATCTCTTGAAGGTTAGGTGCTGCTTTTACTCCCATTTTGTTCAGTGCTAAAGCCACTTGACCTTTAATGGCTTCCTTGTCTTTTTCTCTGTATTTGAATTGAACAGCATAAAAGCGCTTGGGATCATAAGTGATCATAGCAGGTGCAATTACATCCTTTGTGGAAGAGAAATGAAAATCCTTTACCACACCAACGACAATTTCGCCATTAGGCATTTTCGCTCCAATAGCGGGATTCAGTCCAAGTTTCTTTTTTGCAGTTTCGTTGATGATAGCCGCGCTGTCCAGCATGGACTGAGTCAAGCCAGAAAAGTCGGTGCCTTCTAAAATTTGAAGCCCAAAAAGTGCATTAAAATCCTTATCAGCACTTCCCGCATAAATGGTCATTGGTATAGATTTACCATTGATGATTACTGACATGGGGGCTGGTGGTGGAAACTGCGGTAATGGTGCTGAAGAGACCATTTCAATTTGTGGAATAGCTTCAAGAGCACTTCTCACTACCTGATAATCTAGACTTTTACCCTCCTGATATAGACCTAGGGACATAATATTCTCCTCATTATAGCCCTTGTCCATTTCTATCAAATAATTTGCTTGACCACGAATGATTAAGGCAGTTATGAGTAAAGCAGTGCAGATTGTAAACTGTAATACAAACAGCGATTTTCTGAGCAAGCTCACTTTAGATTGTGGCAAAACACCTCTTAATACACCAGAAATATTGAATGAACTTAGTGTCAATGCGGGATAAATACCCGAAAGCACCACTACTATTGCCAAGGCAGACAATGGCAAAAGCAGCAATTGAGGATCAGATGCAAAATTAAGCTCCAAGGTTTTGCCAATTATAGGCTGAACCAAAGGCAACAGCAATTCCAACCCAATAATGGCAAGAATTAAAGCGATAAAAGCAAGAAAAAAGGTCTCGCCCATTTGCGAAAACACCAGTCGAGTACGGCTGGCACCCATTACTTTTTTAATTCCCATTTGCTTTACCTTTGAAAAAGAGCGAGCTGTGGTAAGATTGATGTAATTGAAACAGGCTACAAACAAAATCAGCCCCCCTACTAACGAGAATATGTATAGGTACTTTCGCTGACCTCCGAAAAGATTATCCGGGTCGTCACGCCTAGTTTGCCCATTGAGATAGAGGTCGGAAAATTTCAAAAAACTCAGTCCTTCAGCTTGGCCAGTAATATCGTTTCTAGCTAATATTTGTTTGGCGTCTGCTAAAAGCTTTTCTGTACTGTACCCTTCTTTCAAAAGAAAGTAGCTATACCCTCTTCCTACTAGCCAATCCCCTTCAAAGGAGTCGTATATGGAGTTTTCATTAGCTATGGAGCCAACAAAGTCAAATTGTAAATGGGAATTCTTCGGAATCGGATTGAGCACTCCAACCACCTTCAACACATCGCCATTTTGAAAGGCAACTGTTTCACCCACAGGGTTTACTCCTGGAAAGATGGATTCCGCTATTTCAGAAGAGAGAATCACATCGGAAGCATTCGCCAAAGCCAACTCCTCATTGCCATATCTTAAACTGAAATCGAATACTTTGAAAAGCTGAGGTGAAGAATAAAAGAACTTCTTGGTTTCAACCCACTCCTCATTGATTTGATAGTTCGCCCAATTATAACCGCTAATACTAACGGATTCCACTACTCCGGAACTCTCCTCCTTCAAAGTACTCAATAAATTATCTGATGGATTGAGATCAAATGGCTCTCCATCTTCTCTTTGCAGTTGCAAGGACGCCATATAGATATTGTCGGCATTTTTGTGCCATCTGTCATATGTCACTTCATCTCTTACATAAAGAGCAGTGACTAAAAAACAGAACATTCCAATGCTCAGGCCTGTCAAGTTGATAAGCCCAAAGAACTTCTCTCGCTTAAAGCTTCTCAATCCGGTTTTAATAAAGTTGTTCATTTCTATTCGCTTCTAAGTGCCTCTGTTGGATTGGAATTGGCTGCTTTTAAGGATTGATAAGAAACCGTAATCAAGGCTACGAATACTGTAGTCAAGCCTGCAGCCAGGAAATAAGCCGGATGGATATCAATCCTAAAGGCAAAAGACTGTAGCCATTTGTCCATGGCATAATAGGCAATTGGCCATCCGATCAGATTTGAAACAAGAATGATCCATAAGTATTCCTTAGACAGCAGTAAAACGATCTTTGAAACATCTGCGCCAAGTACCTTTCTTATTCCAATTTCTTTGGTACGCTTTTCGGCCAAATAAGAGGCCAGTCCGAATAAGCCAAGGCATCCAATAACAATCGCCAAAATGGTAAATGTCAGAATAATCTGTCCGAGCTGCTTATCCTTTTTGTATAATGACTTAACAGCTTGGTTGACATACTGAAAATCAAATTGCCTGTTGGGTACAAATTCAGACCAAATGGAAGCCATTTCATTTTTAATGGCCTCAATCCGCGACATATCAACCCTTGCATAAAGCATTTGCTTATAGTTTTGTGGGCCTGTGTATACCGCCCAAGGTTCAATTTCTGAATGCAAGCTGGCAAGGTGAAAATCTTCGACCACTCCAGAAATATAGCCCATCATACTTTCATCAATCCCAAAGCGCTTTCCAACAGCTTCCTCAGGCGTTAATCCAAGTTTTTCTATCCCTGTTCTATTCACCAAATAGTACACAGTCGAGTCCCAATCAGACTTATTTTGAAAGCCTTCGCCAGCAATTAAATCGAAGCCAAAAGTTTCGAGAAAATCCTGATCGCCACACATGCCGCGGAACGAAATGGTCACATTTTCTGGTAAACCGTCCATGACAGCTCCCCAGCCTGAAAGCACATTCGAGATTTCATTGTTCGAGGCTGTTACGGCTTCTACACCTACTATATTATCAAATCTGGATTTGATAGATGAATAAGCCTTTCGCGAATTGCTGTCAGGCAGCTTTACCATGACCACCTGATCCTGATCGTACCCAATATCCTTGCTTTGGATGTAAGTGAGTTGAAAGTATAAAATGAGCGTGCCTGTGATTAAAAATACGCTCACGGCAAATTGAAGGGTAACCAAGACCCTTCTGAACATATTGCCTCCCTTTACTTGAAAAGCACCCTTCAATACCTTGGCTGGTTGAAATGAGGATAAAAATGAAGCAGGATAACTACCCGACAATAAGGCGACAACAATAATGAATCCAAGCAGCATAGGAATAAACTGCCGATCTTCGAAAAGCTCAATTGAAAGTTGCACATTGGCCATTTGATTGAAGAATGGGAGAAACAACTCGGCCAAAACCACACCTAGCACAACCGAAAAGAGCACTACCAAAAATGTTTCTCCAAAAAATTGCAGCACCAGTTGTTGACGATGCGCCCCTAGCACTTTTCTTATCCCTACCTCTTTTGCTCGCTTTTCTGACTTGGCCGTACTCAAATTGATGTAGTTAATACAAGCAATCAATAGGATAAAAATAGCTATCGCAATCAACGAATAGATCAATTGCTTAGAAAGCACACCCGAATAATCCGCTTCATAACCTGTATTGAAATGCATATCCGTAATGGGTTGGATTTCGAAAGACATTTTGAAACCATTCGCTTCCATGGCTTCTCCAAAATCCTTTTGGATATAGGCATTTAATTTATCTTGATACTGCTGTGCCGCCAGTTCGTCCTTTACCTTTACGTAATTAAAATAGTTCATCGGAAACCAGCGACTGTTGTCTATCTGATTGAAAAGGGTGTTGGTCGAAACCACCATATCGAACTCAAGGGCAGTTTGACCTTTCGGGTCCGCAACAATTCCTGTAATTTTAACTTCGCTGTCGTTGAGCTTTACAGTTGAGTTAAAGGCCTCTTCAACGCTATCGAAATATTTCAAGGCGGTGCTTTCGGTAAAAACAATGGACTTGCTCTCCCTGAGTGCATCGTTTTGATTTCCTTCTAAAAATCGGTAGTCAAATACCTTAAAAAAGCTCGAATCGGCATAAAAAACATTTTGTTCTATGAACGATTTGTCATCGTGCTTGATCAACAATTCCCTGCCCACCCTCCAGTCGAAAACAAAGGTGGCGTACACAGTTTCTGGAATGTCTTGAAGAGAGACTTGAATCACTTTTGAAGGGCCAATGGCCAACTTGGAAACATTACCAGAAGTTTCATAGATCGAATTTACTCTATAGATTTTATCCGCATCTGGGTACCATTTTTCATATGAGAGTTCATTGCGGACGTAGAGTATGATGATGATGCAGGCCATGATACCGACCGATAAGCCTGCAACATTAATGATGGAATTGGCCTTTTGCCTTTTTAGGTTTCTGATCGAAATGTTGAGAAAGTTTTTTAACATGACCGTGTTGTTTTAATTGAGTTTATTCGTTTCGTAATGAGTCAACCGGATTTCTTTTGGCCGTTGACAAAGACTGGTAAAGTGTGGTAAACCAAGCAAAAAGAGTAATGATAAGCACTGGTATAGCGAAAAGTGACCAGCTCAAGGCTATTCGAAATGCAAAGCCGCTGATCCATTCTTGCATTAAATAGTACACCAAAGGCACCGCGAAAAGTGTGCTGATCAATAGCATTCTTGTCATCCCACTGTTCATGAGCCAAATCAAATGGACTACCGAAGCACCAAGTACTTTTCTAATACTAAATTCTTTAAGTCTTTGCTCCGCTAAAAACAATGTCAAACCGAATAGGCCCAGAAGCGCTATGAAAATAGCGATGCCGCTAAAGGTGGTGAAGATGTTCGCTAAACGTTGCTCTTGGGCATATTGCTGAGCATATTCTTGATCTAAAAAGGTAAATTCAAAAGGATATAAAACTGCGAATTTCTCATAAGTAGCTTCAATAAAGGCCAGCGTTGCCTCGAAATTCTCAGGCTTTACTTTTACGTAAGCCTGATTGTTGCTGTTCGGTCTGTACAAATATGCAGCTGGGGTAACTTCTTCTTTTACAGAAAAGAAAACGAAGTCTTCAACTACACCCCCTAAATTGGGCACACCGACATCTGCCTTGAACACGTTCGTTCCCATTTTATCTTGGATTTTCCAACCCCCAACTTTCGTAAGTGCCTCATTGACGATCAAGAAGTTATTGCCCTCTGCTCCTAATTCCGATTCGTAGAGTTTTCCTTCAATAAGCTTGATATCGAATTTCTGAAAGAAATCAGCATCAACTGGGAAAATAGAAATTGGGGTTGATTCATCACTTCCGTCAACTTCTAAATAATATTGTGCCTGACCTCCAAAGATTTTAGGCCCCGCTCCTGTCACCCATTCAATAGAAGGATTAGCGCTCAATTCATTTTTGAAAAGGCTGTATGATTCTTTAAGGCCTTTGTCATTGAGAGGGATCATCAATACTTGTTCTTTATCCAAACCTAAATCCAGCTTTTTCAAATGGTTGAATTGATTGAAAATCACATTGGTAGCAATAAACAACCCGATGCAAATAAAGAACTGAACCACTACCAATACATTTCTGAAAAGTAAGCCTGATTTTCCTTTGGTGACTTTTCCAGAAAGAATTTGAATTGCGCTAAATCGACTAAGAAAAAGGGAAGGATAAAGTCCAGAAAATAAGCCGAGACCTAAAACTCCAAGAATAGCTAACCCATAAGTCAATGGATTTTGGTAGTTAATGGAGATGGATGAGCCAGCAAAATTGTTGAACGAGGGCAACAATATCTCGGTCAAACATATCGAAAGCACTACTGCAATTGAGGACAGCACAATAGACTCCATGAAAAATTGAGTAATAATTTGAGCCCTATGGCCTCCTACTGTTTTTCTTATCCCAACTTCCTTGGCCCTTTTTAAATAGCGCGCAGTGGAAAGGTTGGTGTAGTTAATACAGGCAATAAAAAGTATCAGAAAGCCTACGACCAAGTACAATTTAATGAACTGCTTATCGCCTTGCTTCTTAAAGAATGGATACAGTTTACTGAAATAAACCTCTCCAACTGGTTCTAGTTTGACATCTGAGTAAGGTACATGTGTTTGAAGTAAAACGGCTGCTTTCCTTTCGATTGAGGCCACTTCAACGCCCTTCGTAATTTGGATATAAGTTGGGAACGCGGACATTTCATTCCATTGCCTGAATGAGCCATCTTCGGCATAGGCTTTATCAGCTTTTTCCATTGAGAGCAAATAGTCGAATTCAAGATGCGTCTCCTGCCCCAGATCTTGAATGACTCCAATCACAGTAAAACTGCCGTAGCCATTAATCTCAACTGTCTGTCCAATTGACTTTTCCGCAGAATCGAATAATCTTTCAGCTTCTTGTTTTGTGATTACAATGCCTTGAACCGCCTGCTGATTGAGCGGTTTTGATTGAGCGAGGACATTAAAATCGAAAAGTTCAAATAATGTTGCATCAGCAAAATGAACAGAACCAATTTTAAACTTTCTTTCATTCGCCTCAATCACCAATTCTGTATCATGACCAAAACGAGCGGCATTCTCAACTTCAGGAATTCCATCAGTCATTAGTTGGGCCATTGGAAACTGATTAAAAGGCTCCCAATTAGAGCTGGTGCCCGTTGAATCTCCCCTAGAAGTTAAGACCCGATAAAGCGATGCTGAATTAGCATGGTGTCCATCCCTATCGAATTGCTCCTTTACGTACAGTCCAAGGATGATGAAACACACTAGCCCAACGGTAAGTCCGAATATATTGAGTAATGAATAGAGTCTATTCTTTGCTAAATATCTAAAGGCGACTCTAAAAAATGATGTGAACATAAGCCATGAATTATTTTTATAGTTTGCTTAAAATTCGGCATTTAAGCCTGAAACTTGAATGTGCTATTCAACAGCCATACCAAACTTAAAAATCAATATATCAATCAGTTACAATTTCAATATAACTACTTATTGGTCGAGACCGAACTTTGCTGTCCGCTGGCGAACGGCACTATTTGTTTGTATATTAAAGTCGCCTTTGATTTGTAATGGCGAATCCCCCTGCCCCCTTTAAGAAAGGGGGAGCGGTTTGAATGGCTTCGCATGTAATTTAAATCAATGGAGGTTCAAAACACTATGCCAAAAGAAAAGTAAGGAAAGAGTAAGATTAGAAGTAAAACCATCGGTAACCGCCTCCCCCTTGGATAAGGGGGCTGGGGGATTGACAAATAAGTAAGATGAGTAAAAGCCATTATAACAAACGTTTAAAACCCTTAGCTAGGAAACTCAGGACACATGGTACTCCTGGTGAGGCTATTTTATGGACACACGTCCTAAGGGCCAGGCGCTTTTATGGACTTCAATTCAATAGGCAATTCCCCATTGAAAACTATATTGTTGATTTTATCTGTAGAAAGGAGAAACTCATTTTGGAACTTGATGGTAGATCTCATGATCATAAAAAGGATCAAGATAGAATTCGAGATTTAAGATTAAATGAACTTGGCTATCGGGTAGTAAGAATTGCGGAATCAGATGTAATGTTTGATCTAAAAAACACGATTCGGACAATTGAGGCTCATCTTTCAGAAGAAACTTTGAATAAGCCTGTTGATGAATCGAATCCCCCTGCCCCCTTAAAAAAAGGGGGAGCGGTTTGAATGACTTCATAAATAGTTTAGATCGATAGAGATTCAAAATACATTGTAAAAAGGTATGGTCACTAGATAGAAGATTTAGAAGTAAAACCATCGGTAACAGCCTCCCCCTTGGATAAGGGGGTTGGGGATTGACTAAGAAGGAATGAATAAAGGTTTGAGTAGGCAATAACGAATCCCCCAGCCCCCTTTAAAAAAGGGGGAGCGGTTTGAATGGCAGCAGCAATAATTAATTGCTGCTTCTCTACAAAGAACATAGACAAAAAGCATAGTCACAAGAAAACGCATTTAGAATTAAAACCATCGGTAACCGCCTCCCCCTTGGATAAGGGGGATGGGGAATTGACCTAATAACAAGCACATGAAACAAGGAAGAATACTCATTATAGACGACAACGAAGACCTTTTAAAAGCTGCTAAAATATATCTAAAGCGGCATTTTGGACAAATTGATTTGGAAAAAGACCCTAACCTTATTCCTGATCTGCTCAAAAACGAAAGCTATGATGTAATCATGCTGGACATGAATTTCACACAGGATGTGAACTCAGGTCAAGAGGGTTTTAATTGGCTAAATCGCATCCTTGAAATTGATCCCTCAGCCGTGGTGGTTCTCATCACTGCTTTTGGTTCAGTAGACTTGGCCGTGAAAGCCATCAAGGCTGGTGCATCTGATTTTGTGATGAAACCTTGGGAGAACGAAAAGCTCTTGGCCACTCTCCTTTCCGCAATCAAATTGAGGTCTTCTAACGAAGAGCTTAAACTGATGAAAGACTGGCAAGATACCATTGCTCAAGATTTAGATCAGAAATTTAAAGACATTATCGGGCAAAGTTCTTCCATGATCCAAGTTTTCGATACTATTGATCGCGTAGCTCAGACCGATGCCAATGTGCTGATTTTAGGCGAAAATGGAACAGGTAAGGAATTGATTGCTAGGGCCATTCACCGCAACTCCAAGCGAGCCGACAAACCGTTCGTAAGTGTCGATTTAGGAGCGATATCGGAAACCCTTTTCGAAAGCGAGCTTTTCGGGCATGTCCGTGGTTCCTTTACCGATGCCAAAGCCGATCGCGCGGGCCGATTTGAAATCGCCAATGGCGGCACTTTGTTTCTGGATGAAATCGGTAACCTCTCCCTCCCGCTTCAAGCCAAATTACTCACCGCTATTCAGAACAGAAGGGTCAATCGAGTAGGTTCAAACAAGTCCATTGAAGTGGATATTAGGCTGGTGTGCGCTACCAATATGCCGTTATACGAGATGGTAAGAAAAAATGAATTCAGGCAAGATTTGGTTTATCGAATTAACACCATTGAAGTGACTTTGCCAGCGCTTCGCGATAGATTGGACGATATTCCACTGTTGGCCAATCACTTTTTGTTGGAGTATGCTAAAAAGTACAACAAAGACATTTACAAATTCAGCGAAGCCACCATCAAACGACTTGAAAAATACGCTTGGCCTGGCAACGTTCGCGAGTTGCAACACGCGGTTGAAAGAGCAGTGATTATGAGTCGTGATAATATCCTTCAACCCGAGGACTTTTTTTTCAATAATAATCAACCCTCACAAAGTAAAGATGACCTTAATCTGGAGCAGTTCAATCTCGAAGATGTGGAGCGTATTCTGATCAGAAAAGTGCTTTCTAAACACAATGGCAATATCACTTACGCGGCTCAGGAATTAGGGCTTACCCGTTCATCCTTATATAGAAGACTGGAAAAATATGGGCTTTAATCGATTCAGGCTTTATGTGCTCTTAAGGGTGATTGTACTGTTTTTGACAGTCGCCACGTTCGTGTACCTTATCTTTTTTGATCAAAAGTATGTTACCACTGTGGTGACAGGTTTTATAATCATTTTCGAGGTATTCGAGCTTTTCAATTATATAGAAAGCACCAATAAAAAGCTGAGGCGCTTTTTCGATGCCATCAAGTACAATGACTTCAATATGAGTTTTACCCATGACAATAAGCTGGGAAAAACCTTTAAGGAGTTGAATATGGCTTTTAAAGATGTGATTGATGCCATTCTAGAGGAACGCAAAAAGAGCGAACAGTCTTTTCAGCAATTACGAGTTGTGATTGAAAATATTGGTACTGGTATTATTGCTATTAATGAGAATGGCGAAATCAAATTAATCAATCGCTCTGCCCTTCATTTTTTAAAGGTAGAAAGCCTGCGGAGTGTTGACGATCTCAAAAATAAAGTACCGCTTTTTGCTTCAGCCATTGAACATTTGAATGCATCGAAAAGAGCCATTTACAAAAATGAACATGGGCAAGAACTCGCGATTCTTGAAACAAAATACAAACTCGGTAGTGACCTGTACAGACTAATTGCTTTTCAAGATATCAAGGCTGAATTGCAGGCCAAAGAACTAGAGGCTTGGCAAAATCTAACGAAAGTGTTGAGGCACGAAATCATGAATTCCATTGCCCCTATTTCTTCCCTTACTTCTACCCTTAGCGAAGTTTTGAAAGAAGATGTATCGAAGCTGAATGGGCAAAATGTAATTGGTGATGAAAGCTTAGAAGACCTTACCGAAGGCCTTAGCACCATTTCTGGCCGAAGCGAAGGCCTGATCAATTTCGTAAATGCCTATCGCGATTATACCAACTTGCCAGAGCCTGTAAAGCGGCAAACGGATTTGAATCAGCTGATTCAGCATACGGCCAGTTTGCTAAAAAATGATTTCAACAAAGCTAAAGTACAGTTAGAAATCGATAGCGATCATGAACCAATCCTTCTGAATATCGACTACCAATTGATCGAACAGGTGTTGATCAATATCTTAAAAAATGCCTTAGAAGTGGTCGAAAACCAAGAAAATGGCATAGTGAAGGTTCAATTGTCCCGAAATCAAGAAGAAGTGTGTGTGTCAATTCGAGACAATGGATCTGGAATTACCGATGAAGCCAAAGAGAAAATCTTTATGCCTTTCTTCTCCACTAAAAACCGAGGTTCGGGTATTGGGCTGAGTCTATCGAAGCAAATTATGCAGCTGCATGGAGGCGATATTCAACTAGAAACCGAGCTAGGCAATGGATCCACCTTTAAAATGATTTTTAATGGTATTCAGTAGTTACAAATACAAAAGACTTTCAAGCAACTTCAATGATCCACCTAAAAAAGTAGATTTTAAGGATTGTTCGATCTACTTTCTGATTTTAGTGATTATTGTAATCACGTTGCACTTGTTATCAAAGTACTTTGGCTGGGATTAAGATGCACTGGATGTTCATCTTAAGAGAGGTAAACGATACGAGTGAGCATCAGAGGGTTTATATACTCAGTTTGAACTCCAAATTAGTTGGTCTTGCATATTCATCAATAATTATAGAATTTTCCATTTCATAATACAATCCAAAGTTCATGAAGTTAATTAGTCTTATTTTGTTTTTAGTTCTTTTGCAAAACTCAGGGATAAGCCAAAACGCAGTGGATAGCATTTCATTTAATTCTATCAAACTCGGTCAGCACATTTCTGAATTTGAAAACAATTTTTACTATATATCTGGTAATGAAGCTATTTACCAAAAAGATTCATCTCTAAGAAACAGCATACTTAACAACATTAAAAATGAAATACGTGAAGGTATTTATAGAGGCAATACTCTTAACATGATAAACCAGATACCCGCTTCAAAAACTACATTTTTCTTTTATCAGGGAAAACTATTCAAAATAAGATGGGATTTTAGAAAAAGTGATTATGCTGAATTCGAAGCAGTTAGCAAAAGCTTGAATTTGTATCTACTAAAGACTCTTGGGAAAATCACAGGAGAAGAATTTGGCCTAATGCTATTTTGGGAAGGAAGAAATAACTATCTACAGAGTTTCGCAGATACAGATTTATTTCAAATTGAATGGAGAGACAAGGACACCCATTCAATTGTAACCCAGCTCAATTAACTTCCAACTGCTGGTTACTTCTTTCCTCCCTTGTTGGTGTTCTTTACCGATAAGCTGCCACACTCTTTCGCCCCAGTTGGTGTTGTTCACCAACTGGCCACGAATGCACAAGAAAAATAGTTTATTTCAAAAAATGATTTAATGGCCAAAAATAGTTGGTAAATTCTCGTTAAATCTATTGTAATGAACTGT
>Ga0066646_10000717_pt1 | contig 15459 bp, 12 predicted proteins | sample CryGeyCG2114_250_3_FD_59511 | JGI IMG/M metagenome (GOLD analysis project Ga0066646, IMG submission 59511) | Groundwater microbial communities from aquifer - Crystal Geyser CG17_big_fil_post_rev_8/21/14_2.50 | ecosystem: Environmental > Aquatic > Deep subsurface > Groundwater | place: USA...
AAGTTGCATAGTGGCAGAAAATCTCCAGCTCCTTCACAAACCTCAAATACTAAAACCTAGCTTACATTGGCCACGCCTCTGCAGATCAATTTTAAACTATGCCTTGATAGTAGGTCAGGGAGAGTCGTCCATATTGATCAGGTTCCTGAAGGATTTGAGTTAGGCATCTGCCCAGACTGCAACTCCCCATTAATAGCCTCAAACAGAAACAAAGTCACCCGGGTTAAAGATACATACTTTAGGCACAAGTCTGATTCCAAATGTAGCGGTGAAACACTGGTACATATGTGGGCTAAACAAATAATCATTGATTCAAAAAAAGTGATGGGGGCAGCGATCTTAGCTGTTGGCGAGGCGAAAGACCTAAAAGGAAAGATTCACAGATCCGAGCGAAATCAACCTAATAAATGGTTACATTTTTCTTCGGTTATGCCTGAAAAGCCTCTGACAAAAGATGGAAGTTATCGCATTCCTGACCTGATTTGCCTGTTAACTGACGGCACCCAACTTGCGATTGAGATCTTCGTTAACAATGCCGTATCAGAGGAAAAAGCATCATTTTTTAACTCCCTGAAGTTGGATTGTTTGGAAATAGATCTATCTTGCTTAACTGATAAGGATTTTAATTCTCATAGTGAATTTGAGGAACAGGTTTTATATGAAGCTCCTCGGCAATGGATATTTTCTTCTTTTTACGCAAGCCAGGTAAAGAAAGCCCAAAAGGAGGCTCAAGAAAAAGCAGCTGCAGCAAATGAACGTATTCGTTCAGACAGAGAGGAAAATAGGAACTTTAAAGCTACATGGAGACAGGCTAACTCAGAGTTTATTTCGTTAATTGAAGCATATATGGTGCCCAGCAACCGATTAAAGGTTTCATCCCTCTATGAGTCGCAACTATTACAAATGGGAACGCTTTCAAACTCATATAAAGCCTGGTTTGATCAACACTTAAGCGGAAATCCAGAAATTATTAATATTCCAGTTAGAGGAGAGCTGGGTTTCAATTGCCACCGGTCCGCTTGGCAATGGGAAGTGTATATGCGCGCAGTCCTTCAAAGCTTTCAAAAAGCAACCTCTGCTGTTGAATCAAGCCATATGACGATAATGCCATCTTCACGCGCCTTAAACCCCGATAAACTCCTCACCTGGTACGATAACGTCCCAAAATTAACACCCGAGAACTTATATAATTCAATAAAAACGATTATCCCATTAAACCGCATTTGTACTGAATCAGAAAGAATAAACCACGGCGCATTAACGAACGAACGGGAAAAACCTCAATCACTAGCAGGTCTCAAAGTAAAAGAATGGCGGGAGTTACCTAAACCGGTCTGTATTATAAGGCGCTACTTCCAAGAACTTGTTGACCGCTTAATCCTCGAAAAATTTGGGAATGATACTTATGTCGTCAAAATGACAATGCAACCTTGGCTTTATCCAAATAAACCCACTGGTTTTGTTGACATACAGTGAGCATAAGTTGGATCTAGACTCTAAAGACAGTCATTGATTCCATCTAACGCCAGTCACTATAGAACGGGTAAAAATCAGTTTTTCCGATCCACATGACGTGCATGAAGTATTTCATCGTTAAACACTGTTTCTATCCATTCAGGCGAAATCCCTGACAACTTTACCGAAGGAATAAAGTCGCTAGGCAAGCTTTTCTTAGCATCTTCAAAAGATTCAAATGGCCCATAAATTGAGAACCACAAGCACGCAAATGTTGACATTTCAAGGTCATTTCTTGGGTAGACGCATTGATCTGTGGCCAAGAGAGTCGCGGCTTTCATGGCCCATGCTGGCACCTTTTTATTATCTGGTAATTCTCGCTTATCAAACCAGGTAAAGAACCGCTTTTTTGATATTTCCTTACCGTCTTCTATCCAACCATGCTGGACAGCACACTCAACAAGCATTGTTATACGCTCATCAATTTGTATGTCGTTATATGCATACCGATACTTATCGAGATAGATGGGACGATGCCGGAGAGCATCTTCACGACGCTTTTTCCGTTGCCTACTCTCGTGAGAAACTTTATGTGGATTAAATGCGCTGTCCATATTCCATGCCGCGATGTCAATTTCAAATTCAGTAACACCCATATTGTACAGCAAGGCATGTGCATTATCAGGGCATTTTATAAAGCGGATATCTGATCGCTGGTTGACCAAAATACATTGTATTTCAACATCAGGACTCTTAATTTTGCCGATGATAAAAAAGCCTTTATCTTGGTAGCCGGTAAGAACTATTTCGCCTATCTGGCCATGCTCGATTTGTCTGAGAAAATCTGCATACTGCGCGTGAAAAACATTATCATCATTATTACACAAGGTCGCGAGCATACATGCCTTCCTGCAGATCAATGAAACCGAGTGGCATTTTTAGAAAATGTTCGTCAAATCGCTGAATCAAATCATAAGAATCAGTTGATCGCCAGGCATGCTCATCAGGAACAACCTTATTGCTATGAATCAACATCCAGCGATGATTCACACTGGTGGTTAATTTGATTGCTTCCTGCGCTGTGTCCGCATCAACATCAGCAACTTTGATATAAAACCCTCTCTCTAAAAGGGCCTTTGCAGATGCAATCTTACGTCTGAGCTTTTGTTCGTTAATCTTAACTAGATCCCGGCTTACGTTATCAATCGACTCCTCAAGAGTAACCGTTCTTGACCCTAAATATTCACGAATAGTAGGATCATACCGAGGCTTGTTACTCATTAGGGCTGTGTACTCACGAACTACTTCGGCATCCTCATCTAATCCTACTCCAGATCTCACTTTTCTTTCTAAAGCTATTAGTTGGTCATGATCTAGGTGATAGATGACGTATGGGTATACTATGCTCATTGATTATCCCCGACCTATTATGGAATTTGATGCAACTTGAACTATTTTTCTGTTTGCATCTTTTTGTATTTTCTTAAGCTGACCAAATGTTGCCCCTTCCCGTAATAGGACATCTAACAAAAGCTCTTTGGCAATATCAGGGTAGTTTTCCACGAAATTTCTTAATCGCTCCATGTTTTCGACACCAGCATTCATGCGCTTAAAGCGCGCAGCGAACTTTAGATAAAGAAATCCAAGTGTGCTTACCGAGTAAATGCACAGCCCGACCCAGAACATAACACCAATAGAAACGAAAACGCCTTGTGGCGTGGTTAGAACCTTCACACCGGTATATATGAAGTAGAGCCCACAAATAGCCGATAGAAGTGAGGTAAACAACCAGCTCGCCAACGGATGGGTGATTTTCAATGATGACCAGTACACAGCAAGTAACCCCCTTTAAAACAAAAGATAAAACTTGGACCTACTTTCCCATATGTCACCGGCACCATCAGTAAATTTGTTTCGAAAAGTGCAGTTTTTTCTTTACCGATTTACATCAGCCTGTAGCATCAAGGTATTCATTATCTAATCATTCTTGAGTCTGCCCCTTGCATGTCAGAAAACATAACAAAAGAACAGCTCGCAATTATCCAAGCACCCCTGGATACCCACATTAAAGTGGTCGCGGTGGCAGGATCCGGGAAAAGCTTGACAATGCGCCGTCGTGTGGCCCACCTTCTCGAAGGAGGTATGCCAGCAGCGTCGATATTAGTGCTCATGTTCAATAAGTCGGCCCAAATTGAATTTGATCTTAAGCTTAAAGCCTTGTATCCCAGATGCGTGCTCCCAAAGACTAGAACCTACCACGCACTTGGTTTTCGGCTGTGCGACTCTCTATCTAAAAAGGGCCTACTTCCCGGTTTCAAATTAAACACCTCCGCTAACGGGGCAATGTACCTCGGCAGAAAAGCCTTGAAAATGGCCGTCGGAAAACTGAAAACCAACACTTGTAATCCCAATAAGCCGGGTGTAATAGAGGCATTCGTAACGTATATTGATTTAGTGAAGTCTGACTTACTCCCACCAGAGGAGGTTTTTGATAGCCTTAGAATTGACCCAAAATTAAGCCCTTTCATTCAAGGTTTCGAGATATTTGAGAAGTTGCGCTATGAAAAACAAGAGAGATTTTTCAGTGATCTTATATACGATCCAGTTAAGCTCTTAATGGTTTCAAATGAATCAAAGTCGTTTGTGACTAATCGATTACGACAGATTATTGTTGATGAATATCAAGACATAAACAGGATCTCCCAAGAATTAATTAAAATCCTTTCTGGTAATACAGCTTATGTAACAGCCGTGGGTGATGACGACCAGTGTCTGTATGGCTTCAGAGGAAGCAAACCTGAATATTTGATAAACCGCTTCGATCAAGATTTTGAGCACCCAGCAATTTTTCAACTGTCCAATACTTTTAGGTATGGCCACACGATTGCTTTGGCGTCAAACAATGTCATAGGCAATAACAGTAAACGAGTAAATAAACTATGTGTTTCTGCAGAAGGTACGCCGTCATCCATTATTGAGATGCACACAGAACCAACATCAGATTCTGGAAAAAACGCTGGAGTCTCAAATCAAGATGCTATTGTCAATCCAATTATTCAGTGGAAAGAAAAAGGGAACGCTCTAAAAGAAGTAGCTATATTGCTGCGCATATTCTCCATGGCCCCTCCTATTGAGCTTGCTTTCATACGTGCTGGCATACCTTATCGCATTGAAGGTCGGCAATCTGTATTTGATATACCTGAAGTTGCAGCACTCGTGGATTTATTAAGAATAGCAGAGGGTAATCTATTCCATATGGAACAGGAGCCTCTTAAAGAGGCGCTTTACAGAATATTATTGCTGCCCCATCCAGGAATTTCTCAGTCGACCATTCGGGAATTAGCTGATCAAATTGCGAAAGACCCAGAAGATCTCAGCTCGACTATTGCACTCTTTGCAGCAAAACAGCATACGTTTATTGGCTCTCGTTTAAATCGAAAAGCCGAAGCAATATCAACATTACAGGAGCGGAAAGATTGGTCTGCTGTTGAAGCATTAACCACGTACCTTGAAATGACCGAGTGCTTTAAAAATATTAAAGACATGTCACTTTGCTCCGAAGATGCTGACACGCTCATTAGTGCCATCGAGGCGTTTATTGACTATTGCAAATCAAGACAGGTTTCTATTTCCGAGCTGATTGATGAAATCGAATCATTAAGCGCAGCGCAAAGCAAAAATAAGGGAAGTCATGATTCCGTGCTGATCACCAGTGTGCATCGGTCAAAAGGACTCGAATGGCCAATGGTTATATTGCCCAAACTAGCAGAGAGTTACTTTCCTTACATCAGAGAAGATGGGGATGTAGATATCCAGTCAGAGCGAAGATTATTTTATGTGGCCATGACACGAGCTATTAAGAAACTGGTACTTGTTGTGCCTTACGACGAACATCTGGCAAAGGCACTTCAATTTAGTAACTCAATGGTACCTGTTGGTCTTTACGGCAATAAGGAGCGTGCCAGCAGATTTGTCTACGAAGCTAATCTAAAACCCTGCATCGAGCTAGGCAAAGCGTTATATAACAATGAATCCTACTGTGGTATGGAGACAACCGGAGAACCTAGTCTTTTCAACCAATATCTTACGAAAGTTGGCGCCCATTTTCGACTTAGCAAGGCATCTTAATTTTACAGGAATGAGGATTATTTAAGTGGATAATCAAGCATATGAAGATGATCACGTAACGGAACAGTACCGTCAAACCGAATTACAAACTATTAGCCCAATGCGCATGGCGCTTCGCGGGACCGTTCTCGGAATGTTCCTAGAAACCAGGGAAAGGCGTTATCTTCTCTCATTTATTTTCTATTCCATGGCATTTATGCTGTTTGCCGTCGTTATCTACTATGTAATACAAGCCATCACTTCCGGCACCATTCTAAATGGCAATAATCATGGCTTTTTTGGGAAGTTATTCACGATCGGTTGTTGGACTAGTGCTTTTGTAACGCTGGGCGCCCTTGCTGCTCAACGCTATGCTATGTCATTTCAGTCCTCTCTGGTGACAGCCTTCATAATTTTTCTGACAGTTGTGCGACCATGATTGCAAATAAAACTGTTTTTGAATTTGGGCTTCGGATTCCGTTAACCGACTTGTTCAGAGTACCAGCATTATCTAGTAGAGTTCTTTGTAGAAACGAGTTGAAATCGCTGTGTAAACACACTGAATCTAAGCGACCATTTTCTATAAGCAAATACACTCTTCTATGCTTTTCATCACGCAATTCCTACCAGGCAATGAAGGTAATTTGAAAATGGCCAGAAGAAAAATTAGTCTCAACCAGCTGGTTGAGCAGCTTTTTAATGTCCCTGTACCACCGATCCAAAACGATAATAATCTGGAGATCAAACCAACGACTATTCGTCCAGACGCGAAAACCGCTCATTTCTTCACTTACCATGCAGATCGATTAGGTATAAGTATGCAAGATATGATGGCATTAGCACTTAATGCTGTGGTATCTGCAACATCATCTCCAGTTAGAACTGAACTCCAATTGGCAGTTGACCGGTTTAAACATGTATTTGAAGCGCATAGGATCCCACAAATTCACGCCAAGCAAATCATTGACTCATATGGTCAAAACAGATTTCCACTAGGCGGCCTGACGAACGATAAGATCATGCTCGAAAACTACACTCCCTCAGTCAAAGAAGCACTCAGTCAAATTTTCGGTATTCGTAAAGACTGGCTTTCCGGTACTGACGACCAGGCGATTAGCGCAGATCCTATCTATTCTCGTGACTATGCTTATTCTGTGTGGCATCAGCTCAAATATCCCGTCCAATTAAACGGTATTTCTATTGGCAGTCGATCGCTTCTGCTTGTGAAATCTGAAAACGATAAAGGCCTGGACATTAATGGCAGAAGTGTACCATTTGAAGTGTTCTTGTTTACGATGCTTGAATGGCAGGTTGATAAGCACATGCGGTTTAAAACATTCCATTTGAATGGGATATTTCCCCTTTCAAACAAAGAAGCTCGCATATGCCTGGAAGCCTTGCTTAAATCTGCGAAAGAAATGGAAGGAACGCTTAACTTTCAGGGTGCATCCTACAGCCAGGAGGTCATCACCGGTATTAAACTTGGCCTGATGCCAGCTGACTGCCTAGAAGATGGTTTCCCTACACTCTGGGACCCAAATTTGTTATTACTTGAAGAGGATGACTCTGAAGTGGACATGCTTGTCGAGTTATTAATCACCACGGAATAATTTGTTTGAATCAATCAATTAACACAAATTTGCTCGTTTAATTAAGGCGATTAGGTCATCGCCTTTAAGCCAACTGCTCACTCACTTTGTTTCCATTGCGGACATTTCTGTAGCATATATGGTTAAGCTGAGCCGTACAGTATTAACCAGTTTAATCTGCTTCTGGCTGTTTGGTTTATTTCAATGCTGTTTATCAAATAATTACTTTTAGTATACGCTTCAAAAGAATTAATTAGCGAAGTCCTTAATTGTCTAATACTTTCCTCAGACCTTGAAAGAATCGCTAAGCCATAATCTAGCTGCAATCGATTAAAATCATCCCAAGCGTACTTTTTTTTATAGCTGAAAAAATATTTACTCCAATCATCTAACTGATTAGTAAATCCAAAGGTAATTTGATACAAAACATACGCGTCAAATAGATCCTGTAAAGGCTGCTTAGGTAATAATGCATACAACCTGTTCGCGCGTTCAATATTATCTAGCGTGTATGGCAAGCACAAGGCCACTCTGAGTACATCACTAATAGTCTGCGTACTCCTCTCACTAGTTGTTATTGCATCTAGTAAGTGCCGATTTGACACCGTATCTAAAGACGCTGCTACACTAGAAAGTAGTTCTCTGTTCTCAGATAGACAAACACCTTTACAATGTTCAACGGCAAATGTCTCAACGCTTAGTGAAATCCATTCTAAGTTGTAACTCAAAGATGGATTATTGGCCTGTGCAAGAGCCAACTTGTCAATACACTGGTTACTCGTAAATGGCCAATAGCTAAAACCATCATCATGCATCATAACAATAACGCTATCCTATGCTATAAATTCGTGGAGTTGTTTAGAGCAAAAATGGGATGATTATCTACCCAGAAATCGAAGTTTATCAACGGCAATGGATACGGCAGTTAATCTTGATGTTTGGAACTACATAACTTTATCAAGCTCTACTTTCAACATTTCTTCAAAAGATGAGAACGGCTCTACTCTATCCAAACCGATACGATCTCGAAATTGAAATTGTTTCGTATTAATATCGTAGGTCAGCAATCCGGTGCTATCTTCTCCTATGACAATCACATCTAAATTACTAGCTCTTAATGAATCCTTGAAGACTTCGTTCATTTCAAAAAGATCTAAAGATGATGCATCATGATTAGTCTCTGAATTTTTCGTTCCGTAAATAATCAAACCGTTAAATTCAAGTCCATTCACAATTTGTAGAAAATTTTCATATTGAGTAGGCAATCTCACAGCGAAGATTTCCCAAACCCGATCAAGGAAATCCTGTAGTTCGGAATTATTAGCGGGAGGCTCCAAATTTTCTCCCCATCTATTAGCGGAAACTTTCACTTTGTCTAATAGTGGCTTTATCATAAACACTTCACCTAATTGTGTCCCTTTAAAGGATATAAAAAACTCGGTGGAACCGGGAACTCGATTTTGACTGTTTCGCCGTAGGGAATATGGCTAGTTAAATCTCTTTGCGCATTAGTAATCGTATAATGCTCCGAATTATTTCTAATTAGCACTAAGTTATCGAAGTCGTTTGTTCCACCATCGTCAATTGGAATTTTGTGATGGACATTATACCCTTTAGGAACGCCACCTTGAGCAATCTTAGCCAACTGTACATCAGTCAAACCCGCTGATTTCATTATTTTGACGCTTTCCGAGTCATTCCCAAGTGATTTGAGGAAGTTTTTTCTAACGGAAGCATCAAATTTTTTTCTTAATTCGCCAAGAGACTCTCTGTTTCGGCGTTTATAGGTAATCTCTCTAACTTCCACATCATTTAGGGTTACCGACTTACCTTTATATTTGCCAATAAAATTGGTTGCTACTACCTGACTTTTGCCAGGAACAAAATAGGTTGAATACTTCCCTTCTAGATAGCTGTCCTTTATAGAATCTGCATCATTCGGATAAGAATGAATCGCATGTGTAATTGACAGTCCCTGATTTTCAATAGCCTCTTGACCAGTGGCAACAATGATCAAAACCATACCACTTGAGTCAATCAAAACCGGCGCCGCTTCAGTTTTTGACTTATCGGGTTGTGCTACACGAAAATCAAACAAACCCGTGGCATTAAGCCGCTCATGAAAGGGAGCAGAGGTATCATTATTGAGCGATAAACCTATATCCACCATCTTAGAATTCAGGGCTTGAATATTTTCCCGATAGGATTGATGCTCTTGAGGATCTGATGTGACATGTGGGTCAAGCTTGGGGTATAACTGATTGCGCATAAGCGCCAGCAGCTTCTTTTTAGTATGTGTCGGTAAATTATGCCAACCAATCTGGTTAATAAGAACGAGAATACCATCTAGGGCCGTAGACGTGACGATACCGGCAAGCCCTTCGATAAGACGAATGACTTCTTGCACTCGCTGGTGGTCAAGTCGCTCACCAACACTTCTTGGATAACTAATATAACCCATGCTCTATATCGCAGGTTTATAAGTTTTAGACAACACACCGCCCACAGTTCCCTGAATATCAGGTGGCGAATAAAGCACCTCGGGGTCAGTCCAAGCAACCTTCTCCACACGCTTCCTCTCTTTAAGACCAAATAGGTCTTCATACACCATAAGAAGAGGAATATCAGCTGACAATTTACCTGCCTCAACATCACCTAATAATAGTGATACTTTTGAGTTCCATTCAAACGAGCCAATATCGTCTAAATGCGCTTTAATCGTTTCATTGATCACTCTACCTGCCTCTGTCACAGATACTTGTTCAAGATTTAGATTGATGTCGACTAAAGATGATTTATCCATTAATTCGGTCAGAATACTTGGCATTGTGGAGGGACGTGAGATTCCATAAATCTCCATCTGCTCAATCAATTCATCCAGTCGCAGTATTCCAGTATCCGAAGGAACCTCTTCTAACGAAACCTTAAAATCACCACGTTCAATTGCATCAAGATCATTTTTTGTCAATGGCGCTGAAAGTTTAGGTTTACAACGAGGATTAGAGCACAAGTCGCTCTCCCACCAACCAGACTGGGCAACAGATTCGATCTCAAATACAACAGGCAGCTTTCCATTTTTGCCAATCAATGACAATTCAATTGTCTGCTTTATAGTTTCAGCATCACCAAGTTCTTTAGCTTCTTCCATCTGCATGATGAGTTTAAATAGTGCCTGCAAATCGTTGTCTTTGATGTCACTAAGCGCATTTACATCTAACACCGTTATATCATCATGGGCACTATTACTCATGACTTGTCTCCTATGTATAAGCGCTGTAACAATTCCATGGTAGTTTCCGGTTTTAAACCTTGATTCAGGTACGCATAACGAAGAACACCTGCTGTAGAAAGATTGGGAGGAATGTAAGTTACTGTTTTCATTTCAGTCTTTATAAATTCATAGCGAGCGGACTTATCATCCATGGAACTTTGCCCCTTTTCATGTAGGCTCGTTTTAAACTTAACCACATCTTCCTTAGGCATGTTTTTAATAAAGCCTTTGATAACTCTGCCATTTACAGTCAGGTTCACACAGATAGAGGTGGCCGATTCCGCTTCTGCAAGCGCTTGTCGCTTCGTTAATAAATCCAGCACCGCAGCTTTCACTCGCCCCACTCCGATCCCTTTTTTATTTTCTAACAGGGCATGATTTTGGATAACTGAGTACATCCTCTGAGCCACCCATTTATCAATAATATCACGGGTTATTTCCGCCGATACCATTCCATTATCAAACTCACGGGGGTGATCTTTCGCTTCATCAACTGCATCTTGAGCAATAGCACTTAATGGCACACGCTTCATTTTTTTGGCGATATCTGGTGCAACACGTTTAGTGTGCTGAAACAAATGCCAGGCAATGGTCTCACCCACATTGTCATCATCAGACGCAAGCAAGATGCTTTTGACCCGAGGCCCCTCTGCCAATATCATTTTCAGTGCAGATTTTCCCTTGTCATTTAAAGCATAGTCAGGAATCAATTGACGCTGCGCAGTTGCGGCATCGTCATCCTCTAAACCAGATTTCGTGACCGCACCGTTCGTGGCATAGATCATATAATCTTGGCCAAGTAACTGCTTTAGCACACCAACTTTCCCTTTGGCCTCCACTACAAAGAGATGCTTGGGAAATAACCGCTTGCCGTGCTGATTAAGATAGCGCCCCAGGAAGTGAACAGAGTTTACGGTTTCCTTTGACGAAGGCTGTTCATATAGACGATAAAGTTTCGGACAAATCACAGCGATAAATGACTTTTTAGCCCTGGAAATGGCGACATTTAATAGAAATGGCTGTTTTTCAAAGAAAAGATTGCCGCTGTCGCTATAAGTTTGCACCCCGGAAAAAATCACAATATCCCTCTCTGCACCTTGCAGTTTGTGGATAGTATCAATGGTTGTATCTTTGATCTCCTGATCCGGAATGATACCTCCTTTCTCTGCGTTAACTGATGTCAGCGCAGCACGAATGGTTTCGGGCTGCTGATTGAAGGGCGTCACAATGGCAAGCATTGACGGCAAGTTTGGCAATTCGTCTTTATCCTTGAGTTTTTCTTGCCAATATTTATATCGGGATACCACCATCTCGGCAATTAACATTGCTTCGGCTTTATTTTGTTTTGACTTTGAATTATTACCTGTCTCAGATTGACCTGGCGTTTCCACATATGCCATCGCCGGCAAATCCTCTTCATCCACTTCTGTATTTTTGAAGGGCAGATAAAACAGCTTATTGTCATAGACCATCTGGTTACAGTAATCGATGATTTTTTGAAAACAACGATAGTGGCCGCGAAGCATAAATCCCTGACCTTGGTATGAATGAGAGGAAGCACGCATCACCAGATGCAGAAGACTTCCAGATGTCGGCGTAAACCCTAGTTCAATAAAACGTGATATTTGTTCTAAACTATACCCTTGCTTTATCCATGCTAAGTAATCGTCGTAGCGAGATATGTCCTTTTTGTTGTCGATTACAGGCTCAAGCTGGTTTACATCCCCAACACTGATCAAGCGCTGACACAGTGACATAGATGGGAACCCTAAACGAATATCCGCTTGACCCGATTCATCAGTAATGAGCAGGTCAATGCCGCCATAGGCGTAAGCGCGCTGCTTAGCACCGGGTGGATAATTATTAATTTTCAATAGCTTGGGCAACATATTGAGCGTAGAAATCACCACCGGTGTCACCATGCAAATCCGTCTCAAACCCTCAATGATGTTCTCTTCAGTTTGCGCAAAAAGGACGGATTTTCGCTGAGACAACAAAAACTCAGCTTCCCAATACCGCGCAGCAACATGAAACATTAAGGGGCGATAAGACGTATCAAGCAGATGCTCAATAAACAAATCAATAGTGGCATCATGCAACTTTTCGACAAAGTCAGACTCTGCAATATTCTCATCATGGATACGTTCTCGATTCATGCGAGCTACGATCTTAATGTACTCCTCACTCCCTTCTTTCATTTTCAGCCATGTCGAAAATTCTTGCCGAATATCTATAAAATTCGATAAGTGGTACCGTTTATCTGCTACTGGAAACAAATCATCAGGCCGATAATGTCTATTTCTCACCTGCAGTGCACATGCTTTCGCGGCCTCTAACATATTCTTAGCCAGGTTTTTGAGATAAGCCTGCAGATAAGTTTTTGCATTCTCAATACTGGCGGGCGTGTCGACTCCAGATAAACGGCAATGGACAGATAGCATATCCAAATAGTTCTTTTCAAATTCGCTTAACTTCGATAATTCGTTCAGCTCTTGGCATACGCTGGTCCAACCAAACACATAGGGCTTATCCTTACCAAATGTTTTTATGACGGGAGTTTTTAGCTTTTCTTCCTCTGAGAACTTTTCTAACGCCTCGCCAGAAGCCAAAAAACTGCCGTAGTTATTCACCGAAGGAAGCCAGCGTTGGTAAAGGATGAACTCATCACCTTCTGCTTTATGTATAACATCAGGAAAAGCGGACACCACATTCTTGACAGACTGGTTTGTCGCACCGGCTGCAACAATGATGGGACAAGGCTTATTGCTTAATACGGCCTGCACACTTTCTTGAGCAATCACTGCCTTCAACATCGAGGTTTTGCCGCTACCAGGAGGCCCATTGACGGCAAGTATTCGACCCAGTTCAGGATCCTCTTGGTAATATAAGTCTAAATACCTGGCCATAACTGTCGCGTTACGCTGTGTGTTATCCAGTGGAAATAGCTCTCGCTCCTTACCTGATTCAAGCTTGCCCGTTTGTGTGTCCATGTGCGCCATCAGAGCGCCTGTTTTCATATGGTCTTCTGTACTACTATACCAACCTGTCTGAGCTTCTAGGAAACGGGTTGTAACCGTATGGGAAGGAGGTTTACCATCGAATATTTCAAGCAATTTTTTAAGAGGCGTACAAGACCAATCGCTAGCATCGTCAGATAACAAGCCTTTATATAAGTTAGATACATGCAATAATGGGCCGTCTGTATCAAACATGGAGGCAAGGGAGAACTTCACAGACAACTCGGTGTTATTAAGCTGTCCTCTTATAAACAGGACTAACGCAGACAAACTATCAACACCACACGTTTTGTATAACAACGTTTTCGCTGCACTCAACCAGCTTTCAGTCGTCCCTATCTCATAATACTGAGATAAGTTGTTTAAGGCGGCCTGCGATTCCGACAGAATAATTTCAGGTCTGCCATCGTGATGTTCGCCAGAGATATATTCAGGATTTACTTGAATAGGTCGAAGAGGGTCTGGATAAAGGTAAACGCACCCGCTTTCAGTGGGAACATCCAAAGCCACAGGTATTGTTAACAACAGATAACCATACCTGTGCGCTGGCTTCACGAGTTCAATCATCAAAAAATATGGTTCGTCTTTATTGAATTCCTCATTCAAGGCTAACTTTCCGCTCAAGAATTCGTCCCACTTTTCAAGTTCCGGGACGGTAAGATTAGTGCGCTTTGCCTTTTTCAAAGCATCTGTATTTTTGTGTGTCGTTAGTGCATAAAGTGCTTTTAATGCATTCATGATTGTAATTCTGCTGATAGGATTTCTTTTACATTAATGAATCGGCCTCTAGGCTGTATTTTCACAATAAAGTGATAACGCTCCGGTTCAGGTAGCATATCAATATGTTTATCGTAATCAGTAAATCTAAAGGTTTGCTCACCGTCCAGTGAAGAAAAGGTATAAACTTTGGAGTCGAGTTGACTGGTTTCTTCACAAACAAACTTCAAAGTTTCAACTCCTGATTCTTCGAGTTTCGGCAAAGCCCTTGCATCCACGTCATCGTCAAGAATTTCAACACTATCGGCTAACCACCCCATGTGGCCCGTCTGAAAAATATCTAACATCACATGCCTCGCTACACCTTGAAGCCTTGTACCAGCCTCAAGGCGTATCAATCCTTTCGCTTTTAACAAAGATGCGGAAATAAGAACCATCTGTGCTTGCCCATTCGTAACTACTTCGCAAACTAAGTGGTTTCGCAGCGCATAATGGTGAAAATTACGATTAACCTTGCCAAAGGGTGAAAACACCTCCTGATTATGGACATACCAGTCATACACAGAGATTCCATCATAAGCGCAGTGACCATATTTAATCTGCGCACCGTTAAGCCACAATGGCACGCTGTGTTTGACTTTCCATTCTCGAGGCGATTGTTCATTCTCTTGCGATTCAAAAATACTCACGTCGCCCTGTCCATCAGGTTCAAAGAAATCAATGACACCATGAGGGAAAAATTCAGGCTGCTTGATAACAAATCGGCTTCCATCAGAAGGGTCTTTTGAGAAAACGAAATGCTTAATTCCGTCTTTCTCAAAACTGCGTTCAATTTTGATCTTGCCCTCATAGTCTTGGCAGTCAGCTAACGCAAAGTTGACATAAAAGCGGCCTTTATCGGGATCAGTCACTTTCGCCATTCCCTTCAGAGCAACCCCTTCTTTTAACTCTTCTATGTCAATACCTAGTTTGACTAAATCCGATCGCCATGCCAAAACACGCACTACATAGACGCCGACATAAAGCCTAAAAAAGAAACAGTCCTCATTTTTATCATCGCGAGAAATAAACAAAAACGTATGCTCTTTATCCTTTATCAAGGGTACAAGCCAATTGTAAAAAGCATTAACCAATAACACATTACCTAATGGATGAAGTTCGGAGGGTAATAGCTGTTTGATAAACGATATTCCGTTATCTGCATGTTGTATTTGTGCAACGTATTCAACACCTTCTACAGGCGACACAAAAAAGACATTTCTTTCCACGCTTTTTTTAGCAATATACGCTGTTCTTTTTGAAC
>Ga0066646_10000734_pt1 | contig 15323 bp, 19 predicted proteins | sample CryGeyCG2114_250_3_FD_59511 | JGI IMG/M metagenome (GOLD analysis project Ga0066646, IMG submission 59511) | Groundwater microbial communities from aquifer - Crystal Geyser CG17_big_fil_post_rev_8/21/14_2.50 | ecosystem: Environmental > Aquatic > Deep subsurface > Groundwater | place: USA...
GAACTGCTCGAAGCCGGGCAGAATTCGCTTGCCGCAAGGCTCCGCGAAGGCGCCCTCGCCTAATCGATCGGCGTCAACGCCGCGGCGTCGACCAGCACCTCGCCCGCCGTGGCTTCCTCACCGCTCGATGCGTTGGCGGTATAACCCTCGCCGGTCCAGACCAGCTTGCGCGTGACTTCCGGAGCGCCGCCGCCATAGGTCGTGACCCACAGGTCGCGCCAGCCGTCGGTCGAGCTGTCGAGGACGCCGAACGGCATTTGCACGACGCTGGTCTCCGATACCTTGCGGAAGCCCTCCTCGCCCTCCGCCAGCACCACCAGCGAGCACCCGCCGGTCCCGCACAGCATCGGACCGCCGACATAAACGAGCGCTTCGGCCCCGCCGTCGCCGTCGAGATCGACCATCGCCGAACGGTACATGAGGCGGCCCATCTCGGCGTAGTTCTCGCGTATCCAGCCTTCGATCGCCGCGCTGTCCGCATCGCCTTGCGCACCAGTCGCCTCGGGTCCCACCGGGGTCGCCTCCGCCTCCGGTTCTTCGGTTTCCGCCTCCTGGGGCGCATTGCACCCGGCAAGCGCGCAAAGGGCAATTGCGGCGGACAGCCTGGCGGCGAGAGGCATGGCGTGATCCTTTCAGTGGTCGCGTGAATCCGCGCAGGATGCGCCGGCGTGCCACTGATGACAAGCTCGTGACTTTCCACCGCCCTGTCGCAAGCAGCCTTGCGCACCGCTCCCCATGGCCTAGATTTCCGACTCGTACGCAAGAAAGGACTCAGTTGGCTCGCAGACCTGCTCACAAGCCCCGCCACGACAAACCCGGCAAGCTGGCCAATGACGGCAGCGGGGGTGGCACCGGTCGCTCGCGGACCGAGGTCGATTTCGAGAACACCGCCCTGCTAGGCGCGTTGTTCGGTCAGTTCGACGCCAATCTCGTCCAGGTCGAAAATCGGCTCGGCGTCTACATTTCCGCCCGCGGCAATACCGTCCAGATCGAAGGCCCGACCGACCAGGTCGCCCGCGCACGCGATGTGCTCACCACGATGAGCGAACGCGTCGCGTTGGGGCAGGACCTCGATGCCGGGCTGATCGAATCGATCATCGCGATGTCGAACGAGCCGACGTTAGAAGGCATCGTCGATTCGAAGCAGGACGCCCCGCCGATCATGATCCGCACGCGGCGCAAGACGATCGCCCCGCGCTCGGCGACCCAGATCGACTACATGAAGTCGCTCGCGCGCGACGATATCGTTTTCGCATTGGGCCCCGCGGGCACCGGCAAGACCTATCTCGCGGTGGCGCAGGCGGTCAGCCAGTTGATCACCGGCGAGGTCCAGCGCCTGATCCTCTCGCGCCCCGCGGTCGAGGCGGGCGAGAAGATCGGCTTCCTGCCGGGCGACATGAAGGAGAAGGTCGATCCCTTCCTGCGCCCTCTGTACGACGCATTGTTCGATTGCATGCCGCCCGAGCAGGTCGAGCGGCATATCGAGAGCGGAGTGATCGAGATCGCCCCGATCGCCTTCATGCGCGGCCGCACGCTCGCCGATGCCTTCGTGATCCTCGACGAGGCGCAGAACACCACCCGCGAGCAGATGAAGATGTTCCTCACCCGTTTCGGCCAGAACAGCCGGATGGTGGTGTGCGGCGACCCGCGCCAGGTCGACATCCCCGGCGGCGACCGCATGAGCGGCCTCGCCGACGCGGTCGAGAAGCTGGAAGGGGTGGAAGGCTTCGGCACGATCCGCTTCACCGCCAAGGACGTCGTCCGCCACCCGATCGTGGGTCGGATCGTCGACGCCTATGAAGGTACGGCAGAGTAAGAAGCTGGCGCGAAGTGCATCTGGACATCGAGATAGACGGCTGGCCGGACAGCGATTGGTCGGCGCTCGCCGAGCGCGCGGTCGAGGCCGCGGCGGAGGAGTTGCCGGCGCTCGCCAATGAGCGCCTGATGGCGAGCCTGCTGTTCACCACCGACTCCCGGGTCCACGAACTCAACAAGGAATGGCGCGGCAAGGACAAGCCGACCAACGTGCTGTCCTTCCCGATGCTCACCGCGGACGAATTCGAGAGCCTCACCCCCGACGGCCCGCCCGAAATGTTCGGCGACCTCGCGCTCGCCTCCGAGACCTGCGCGCGCGAGGCAGCGGAGAAGGCCATCCCGATCGAGGATCATACCGCGCACCTCATCGTCCACGGCATGCTCCACCTCGCGGGCTACGACCACGAGACCAGCGACGAAGACGCCGAGGAAATGGAAGCGCTCGAGGTCAAAATACTTGCACGGCTGGGGGTCGCGGACCCATATGATGCGTCCAACGCAATAAAGAGAGATTCGTAAGGGCCATGCCCGACAGCAATGGAGACGCGGACAGTAGGGGCGGCCTGCTCCAGGCCATCCGCAAACTGATGGGGTCCGACGATGGCGAGCGCACCTTGCGCGCGCAGATCGAGGACCAGCTCGACGCCGTCGACGACGCCGAAGGCTCCGACGAAACCCAGCGCGAGCCGCGCAGCGACGACCTGACGCTGGTCGAGCGGCAGATGCTCAAGAACCTGCTGCATTTTTCCGAACACGATGCCGACGACGTCGCCGTGCCGCGCAGCGAGATCGTCGCCGTCAGCGCCAGCAACAGCTGGGACGAGGTCGTCGCGACCTTCGCCGAGCACGGTCATTCGCGCCTGCCGGTCTATCGCGACACGCTCGACGAAGTGATCGGCATGGTGCTGGCGAAGGACCTGTTCCCGTTTCTCGCCACGCAATCGCAGCCGCCCGACGACTGGACCGTGCTCATGCGCCAGCCGCTGTTCGTGCCGCAGGCGCGCGGCGCGCTCGACGTGCTCGCCGACATGCGCAGCCACCGCACCCACCTCGCCATCGTGGTCGATGAATATTCGGGCACCGACGGGATCATCACGATCGAGGACCTGGTCGAGGAGATCGTCGGCGAGATCGAGGACGAACATGACGACGAGCCCGAGCCGCAGCTGCGCGCGCTCGACGACGGGATCTGGGAAGCCGATGCCCGCTGCGAGCTCGACGATATCGCCGAGCACGTCGATCCGCGCCTGGCCGAGGTCGAGGAAGCGGTCGATACGCTCGGCGGGCTCGCCTTCGTGCTCGCCGAACAGGTGCCGCAGCCCGGCGCGATCCTCGTCCATGCCAGCGGCTGGAGAATCGAGGTACTCGAAGGCAATGAGCGCCGGGTCGAGAAGGTGCGACTGCATCCGCCCGGCGAGGACGACGACGAAAGCGCCGACGGCTGATGCGGAGACTGCCTCCGCTGCGTTCGCTCGAAGCCTTCACCCGCACCGTGCGGCTGGGTAGCGCGCGCGCCGCGGCGGAAGAACTCGCACTGAGCCCGAGCGCGCTTTCGCGCCGTATCGCCACGCTCGAGGAATTCACCGGCAAACGGCTGTTCTCCCGCCAGAAACAGGCGATGAAGCTGACCGACGAGGGCGAGGCCTTCTACCGCGCGGTAGCACCGCGGATCGATGCGCTGGCCGATGCGATCGACGGCCAGGTCGAGGACGGGCGGCTCCACCGCCTGCATCTCGGCGTGATGCCGCTGTTCGGCAGCCAGCGCCTTTTCCCGCGCCTCGCCGAATTGCGCAAGAAGCATCCGCAATTGCATATCGACATCGACACCAGCCCGCATCTCGAGGCGCGCGTCGGCGATACGCTCGACGCCGCGATCGTGCTGTCGCAATCGCCCGACGGCGCGCTCTATTCGGTGCGGCTCGATCACAACCGGGTGTTCGCGATCGCCGATCGGGCCACGGTGGCCGAAGTGGGTGATACGCCCGACGCGGCGCGGCTCGCGCGGCAGACCTTCCTGGTGCACAACGAGTTGGCCGAAAGCTTCACCGCCTGGCGCGACGAGATCGGCCTGCCCGAGCTCACCCCCGCCGCGATCGACCATTTCGATTCGGGCCAGCTGATCCTCGAAGCGGCCGCGCAGGGCCTCGGCATCGCGATCATGCACGACGATCACCTCGCCCGCGCCAAGGACGAGCGGCTTGCCGCGCTGTTTCCCGATATCGAGGTCGAAAGCCCGTTCAGCTATTGGTTCGTGTGCCGCCCGGGCGCGCTCGAAACCCGAGCGGTGCGGCAATTCCACGACTGGCTGGTGGGCGCGGGGCTCTAGCCGCGGGGTTATTCGGCGGCGAGCGTCATCGCGCGCTCGACGACCGTTTCGGAGCGGGCGGGTTTCTTGATCAGTTCGGCATCGAGTGTGCGGACCAGTTCGTCGTTGCGATCGAGATCGCCCGAATGGAGGATATAGGGAATTCCGCGGCCGCCGAGCGCCTCGGCGATCGGCACGCAGGTCTCGCCCCCGCCCAGGTTCACGTCGAGCACCGCGGCGACGATGTCGCGGGTTTCGAGCGCCTCGAGCGCCGCCTGCACGCTGCGCACGGCGCAGTAATCGTAGCCCGCGTCCTCGGCCGCGAATTCGAGGTCCATCAGGATCAGGGCCTCGTCTTCGACCAGGAGGAGCGTGCCGTTCAAGCCGTCAGTCCTTGACCATCGGCAGGCAGACGACGACGCGCACGTCGTCTCCCTCGCCGGTGGGCTCGACCGCGATCGAGCCGCCCGCCGCATTCACCATGCGCTGCATGATCAGCGTGCCAGCCTTGCCGCCCTCGCCGGACCACGCCTCGGAGAAGGAATCGTGCCATTTCAGGCAGACGATGCCGTCTTCGTTCGCAGGCGCTTCCCAGTCGAGCCTCGCCGCCCCCTCCCCGCGCGACAGGCAGCCATGCTCGCTCGACATCACGACGAGTTCGTGAATCACGATCGCGAGCATCGAGACGATGCTGAACGGGATCAGGACGTCGGGACCCTCGGCGGTGAGCCGGGCCTGTTCGGTCCGGTGCACGTCGAGGACCGAATCGATCGCCGCCTTGAGGTCGATCGCGTCGTCCTTGGCGGTTTCGAGCGTCGCGTCGTAGATCCGCCCGAGCGACGAAATGCGGTCGTTGATCTCGCGCGCGGTATCAGGATCGCCGCGCTCGCGTCCGACCAGCTTGGCGACCGAGGAGATCACCGCGATGATATTCTTCATCCGGTGCGAGAGTTCGCGCGCGAGCTTGGTCGCATGCTGCTGTTCGGCGCGCGCGGCGTAAACGTCGCTGACATCCCACTGGCTGCCGAAGAAGTAGATCAGGTTACCCTCTGTGTCGTAGATCGGGCCGATATGGAGCGCGTTCCAGAAGGGTGTGCCATCCTTCTTGTAATTGCGGATCTCGACGACGATGACTTCCTCGTTGTCGATCGCATGACGCAGGCGTTCGACGACTTCGGGTCGCGTGTCCGGCCCCTGAAGGAAACGGCAATTGCGCCCGACGACTTCGTCCTCGGAATAGCCGGTCAGTTCGCGGAAGGCGCGATTGGCGAAGATGATCGGGACATCGGGCTGATTGGGATCGCACAGGCAGATCGCCATGCGCGTCTGCGCCATCGCCTGTTCGAACAGGACGCCCGATGCGCCTTCGAACTGGTCCTCGGGGTGGTTGTGGCGAAAGTGCGCGGGCGCTTCGTCGTGCGTCTGATCGAACGCTTGCGCCCCAAAATTCTCGTTGTCCGACAATGCATGTGCTCCCGCTCGCGGCGCCTCTCGGCGCCCGGACGTGTTCTGACCTGCAAATGGAACGCGCCCGACCGGAGCGCGTTCCGTCGAAATTCCGAGCTTATTCGACCGTCGCCTTGACGATCTTGCCCGGATTGGCCGGCGGTTCGCCCTTGGGGATCGCGTGGACCACGTCCATCCCGGTCTCGACCTCGCCCCAGACCGTGTACTGGCGGTCGAGGAAGCCGGCATCGTCGAGGCAGATGAAGAACTGGCTGTTGGCCGAGTTCGGATCCATCGTGCGCGCCATCGAACAGGTGCCTTCCTTGTGCGGCGCGTCGTTGAATTCCTGCTTGAGGTCGGGCTTGTCCGAACCGCTCATCCCGGTGCCCGTCGGATCGCCGCCCTGCGCCATGAAGCCGGCGATCACGCGGTGGAAGATGACCCCGTCGTAGAATCCCTCGCCCGCCAGCTCGGCGATACGCTCGACGTGGTTGGGCGCGAGGTCGGGGCGCAGCTTGATCACGACGTCTTTCGGTTCGCCGTCGCCGATGTCGATCGAGAAGGTAAGTTTTTCGGCCATGGAATTGGGTCTCCTTGTGATTGGCGATGCAGGTAGCGAGGCTGCGGACCAATGTCACCCGCGCCTTGCCTTTACGCGCGGCATGCCTAGACCGCTGACATGACCGAAAGTCGCGACACCGACCTGCTCGATGCGCCCTATGAAGGCGATGGCGGCAACGTGGCGGACAATTTCGACGAGGACAACCGCCTGAAACGCGAGTTCGTTCGCCGGGTCGAGGACGCCCTGCACGACGGCGAACCGGGCACCGCGCACGACCTCGTCGAGCCGCTCCACCCGGCCGACATCGCCGACCTGTTCGAGCTGATCGAGGAAGACGATCGCCCGCTGCTCGCGACCTCGATCGCCGAGTTGATGACCGCCGAAGTCGTCGCCGAGCTGAACGAGCACGTGCGCGAACTGCTGGTCGAGGCGCTGCCCGCGGGCGCCGCCGCGCAGATCGCCGAACAGCTCGACACCGACGATGCGGTGGCGATGCTCGAGGATCTCGACGAGGCCGACCAGCGCGCGATCCTCGCCGAGCTCGATCCCGAGGACCGCGCCCCGCTCGAAACCGCGCTCGCCTATCCCGAGGAATCCGCCGGCCGCCTGATGAGCCGCGAATTCGTCGCGGTGCCGGGCCACCTCACGGTCGGCGACCTGATCGACTATTTGCGCGAACAGCGCGACCTCTCGACCGATTTCTTCGAAGTGTTCGTGGTCGACGAGCGGATGCGCCCGCTCGGCACCTGCCAGCTGTCGTGGATCCTGCGCACCCCGCGCACGGTCAGGCTCGAAGACGTGATGAAGCGCGACCAGACGCTGATCCCGGTCGATCTCGACCAGGAAGAGGTCGGCCTCAGGTTCCAGAAATACGCGCTGATCTCGGCCGCGGTGATCAATGCCGACGGGCGGCTGGTGGGCCAGATCACCGCCGACGACATCGCGCACGTCATCGCCGAGGAAGCGGGCGAGGACGCCCTGCTACTGTCGGGTGCGGGCGAAGGCGACATCAACGAGCCGATCCGCGAGGCCTATTCGAGCCGCGTGCGCTGGCTGATCGCCAATCTCGGCACCGCGGTGGTCGCCAGCCTGATTATCGCCATGTTCGGTGCGGCGATCGAGCAATTGGTCGCGCTCGCCATCCTGATGCCGATCGTCGCCAGCATCGGCGGCAATGCCGGCACCCAGACCATGGCGGTGACCGTGCGCGCGATCGCCACCAACCAGCTGACCGAATCGAACACGCAGCGCATCCTGTGGCGCGAATTCCGCGTCGCCGCGCTGAATGGCGTGACCATCGCGGTGCTGATCGGCGCGGCGGTGGCGGTGCTGTTCACGCCGATGCTGGGCGCGGTGATCGCAGCGGCGATGGTGATCAATATCCTGGTCGCCGGGCTGGCTGGGGTGCTGGTGCCGGTGGTGTTCGACCGGCTGGATGTCGATCCGGCGGTCGCGTCGAGCGTGTTCGTGACGATGATTACGGACTCGATGGGCTTCTTCGCCTTCCTCGGCCTAGCCGTGGCGAGCGGGTTGGTTGGGTAGAATGATTAAGTTGGCAAAGCCTCTTGTTTTATTGGTTCTTGTCGCTGGTTGCACCAGCACTGAGAGATTCGAGTTTCCCTCACCGGAGGGTAGATGGGTCGCCATCGCGGAGATTGAAGAAGCAAGCGGTGATGATGCAAGACATTGGTGGCTCGATATCAGAGAAGTCCAGTCGGGGGATTCTCATCGCTATTTCATTGGTTCGACCAAGGGGACAATCGCAATAAACTGGATCAGCGAAATGCAGGCCGACATAGAGTTTTGCGATATCGAAGGTCCCAAGATGACAGAATCCGCACCGTTTGACTTAGCTGTTACGTACTTGGGCAGTTCCGATCAGGTATGTGAGCGGACCGACCCAATTCGCCTGCACAACTGAATCCATGCCGCTGCACCTGACCAAGATCGCCTTCGGGGCGCAGTCCTACAAGGATATCGAGAGCTGGTACGCCAATCGCAGCGAGTTCCGGCTCAACACCCGCTATTGCCCCAAGCGGGTGGAGGAGCTGGAAGGCGGCTCGCTCTACTGGATTTTCGACCATGCGCTGGTCGCGCGCTCGCCGATCGAGGGGTTCGAGCAGCGCCCCGACGGGCGCTGGTGGATCAACCTCGAGCCGCGGCTGATCCGCGTCCACCCCAAGCCCAAGCGCGCCCACCAGGGTTGGCGCTACTTGAAGGACGAAAATGCCCCGCGCGACCTCGCCGAGGGCGAGGATATCGGTGATGCGCTGCCGGGACGGCTGCAGCTCAAGCTGAAGAAGCTTGGACTGGTCTAATTCGGAACGCCACCCCGACCCGACCCGTTGGTTGGGAAAGGAGGTTCTTATGCCCGAACGCCAATCGCTTCACCCCGACAACGATCTCATCGACCGCATGACCGATGAGGAAACGCCCGCGCAGGGCAGCTCCTCGGGCGGCGAGGTCAACACCCGCGTCGGCAGCCGCGCCGATCTCAAGCGCGCGACCGATCCCGACAATCGCGAGCCGGTGGTCGGCTCGGACAACCCCGAGGAAGACGCGAAGAAGGGTCCCAAAACCCGCGCCGCGATGCAGGACAGCCGTGAGTCCTAAAAACTCCGTCATTCCCGCGCAGGCGGGAATCCAGAGTAGCCGAGTGCAACCCCGCACTGGATCCCCGCCTGCGCGGGGATGACGAGGCTAGGTGCGTTCCGCCACCCGCCGCAGGGCCGTGACATAGGTTTCCGGCTCCTGCGCGCCGGGGATCAGGAACTTGCCCGCCACGACCATCGCCGGAACGCCGGTGATATTCGCGTCGAAGGCGGCACGTTCCTCTGCACGGATGCGCTGGCTTAGAGCCTCGTTGTCGAGAGCGGTGGACGCGGCGTCGCGATCGAGGCCGACGCTTTCGGCCAGTTCGAGCAGGACCTCGCGGTCTGCCACGTTGCGGCGGTCGCGGAAATGCGCGTCGAACAGCGCCAGCTTGAGGTCAGTCTGGACCTCCCATCCCGCTTCATCGAGTGCATGCGCGAGCAGCTTGTGCGCGAGGAAGGTGTTGCGCATCAGCGCGGGCGGTTCTTCACCTTCCCCTTCCCATTCGAATGAATAGCCGACCTGTTCGGCTCGCTCCTGCATCTGCGCGGCCCCAACACGCGCCTGGTCGATCGTGCGGCCGTATTTGCGCGCGATGTGTTCGAGCCGTTCCTCGCCCTCGGGCGGCATGTCGGGGTTGAGCTCGAACGGTCGCCAGCGCGTCTCGACCTCGATCTCGCCCTCGAGTTCATCGAGCGCTTTCAGGAGGTTGCGGTAGCCGATGATGCACCACGGGCACATCACGTCCGAATAGATGTCGATCGAAAGGTTGGTCATGAATCGTGCTCCAGCCACCAGGTGACGAGGTGATGCGCGATCGCGACCGAGCGGGGGAAGACGAGTGCCTCGGTCCCCTCTGCTCCGGCGGAGCGCGCTTCCTCGAGTTCGGCGCGGGTGAACCAGCGCGCATCCTCGAGCTCGGTCTGGTCGATCGTCAGCGCGGGATCGTCGGCATGCGCGTGGCAGCCGATCATCAATTGCGAGGGGAACGGCCAGGGCTGGCTCGCGACATAGCGCACGTCGCGCACGCACACGCCCGCCTCTTCCTTAACCTCGCGCGCGACCGCCTCCTCGATGCTCTCGCCGGGTTCGACGAAGCCCGCCAGCGCCGAATAGGTGCGCGGCGGGAATTTGGGCTGGCGACCGAGCAACAGCTTGCCCTCGTGCTCGACCAGCATGATCGTGACCGGGTCGGTGCGCGGGAAATGCTGGGCGTCGCAGGATGGACAATCGCGCTGCCAGCCACCCTTGGCGATCTCGGTCGCCGCGCCGCAGCGCGCACAGAAGCGATGGCGGGCATGCCAGTCGACAAGGCTGCGCGCGCCGCCATAGGTCGCGAGGTCCTGTTCGGAGAGCAGGTTGATCGCCTGCCACACCTGCGGCTGGGCATAGGCCGGGCCCTCGGCACCCTCGGCGGGGACCGGGGCGAAGCACGGCTCGCCCTCCATCAGCCCGAGGAAGACGAGTTCGGCGTCGGGATCGCAATCGGCGAGCGTGCCCCAGGCGAGCGCGCCTGCATCGTCCATCCCCGGCGTCAGCCCATCGAGCTTGAGCAGCCGCGCGCGCCAGTTCATCTGCCCTGCAAGCGCATCGGGATCGGCGCGCAGATGGTCCGCGCGGTCGAGCGGCGAGCCGGTAAAGGCGATCCCGGGCGGGGCGGAGGTCACGCCGCCGCGGCAGTCGCCATCTCGGCGAGGTCTTCGCGCACCGCCTTGGGGAAGGCCGCCTGAACCGCGTTCTCGCCTTGCGGCATGACCTGGGTGTAGACGCTCGCGCGCAGGTTCGCACCGAAATGGACGAAGGCCGCGGTGCTCGCCGCGCCGCCCCAGCCATAGGTACCTTCGTTATCGCCGAGGCCGACCCGGCCGCCCGCGCCGAAGCCCTCGCCCTGCACCCAGGTGCCGGCGGTGCTGGCGGTATCGGGCAGCAGGTTGGAGGTCGCCAGACGAACCGCGGCTTCGCTCATCACGCGGGTGCCGTCGATGCTGCCGAGCCCGAGCACCATGCGCAGGAATCGGTCGTAATCGCGCGCCGAGGAGACGAGGCCCGACCCGCCCCAGTAGAGCGGGGGCTGATCGAGATAGATCGACGCGACCGCCGGATCGAGCGGGACGAGGCTGCCGTTCATCACGCCATAATTGGTGGTGAGGCGCGATTTCTCGCTCGCGGGCACGCGGAAGAAAGTGCTTTCCATCTTGATGGGATCGAAGATGCGGCGCTGCAGGAAGCGATCGAAGCGCATTCCGCTCGCCACCTCGATCACGCGACCTAGGAGGTCGATCGAGGCCGAATAGGACCAGCGCGTGCCCGGCTGGTAGATCAAGGGCAGGCCCGCGAGCGTGTCGGCGAATTCCTCGAGCGAGGTGACCGACTTGCCCCCGCTCAACCCCGGGATCGGCAGGCGGGTGACCTGGCCCGAGGTCAGGCCGAGCTTCCCGTATTCGGAATTGCCGGGCATGCCGGGGATCGCGTAGCCGAGCCCCGCGGTGTGGGTCATAAGCTGGCGCACGGTGATCGGGCGCTCGGCCTTGACTGTGCCGCCGCCTGCGGTGCGCACCTTCATCTCCTTGAAGGCGGGAATGATCTCGCCGAGGGGCTGGTCGAGCCCGAGCTTGCCCTCGTCGACCAGCATGATCGTCGCGAGGCCGGTGATCGGCTTGGTCATCGAATAGATGCGATAGAGGCTGTCGATATCGGCCTGCGCGGCGCCGTCGCGCGTCTGCGGCCCCTTGGCGATCACGGCCGGCGCCTTCTGCCCGAAGCCGAGCACCGAGACCATGTTGACCGCCTTGCCGCCGCCGACGAACTCGTCGGTCATCTCGGCCACCGAAGGCCACAATTTGCGCGCCGCCTCGCTCTTCGCGAACGCCGCCGCGGGCGATCCGAGGAAGGCGGCACCGGCGCCGAGCATGGCAGACCCGCGCAACATCTGGCGACGCGAAAGGGCGGGAACGGCGAATTCGGCTGGGCGCATGGACAAGATTCCTATCGGTTTCGAATGGCAACCGTCGCACTAGTTGCGCGAAGCTGCAAGAGAGTTGAATGGAGGCGCTGTCCTACCTATGTAGGACACATGAGAAACCTGATTTCCTGGATCCTTGGCCTGCTGGCCCTGGTCATCGTCATCCCCTCGACCATCCCGCTGCTCGGCTGGGGCAACTGGTTCGCGCTCCCCGTGCTCGCGCTCGGCGTGATCGTCGGCCAGCTGGCACCGCAGAAGTCCGGCCGGAACTTCAACCTGGTCGTGCTGGTCGTCGCGGCTCTCCGCCTCAGCATCGGCGGCGGTATCTTCTAGGCAATCGCGCGGTCGGCTGCCTTCGCGAACAGCGTCGGCAGCCCCGCCTCGTCGAGCCGGTCGAGCGGCCACCATTCGCCCTCGCCCGAAGGCTCGCCTTCGCCGCGATGCCGCTTCACCCCGAGCGTGAGCCGCGCATGGGTGAAGGTGTGCGTCACCGCACCGGCATCTTCCCACTCACCGTCGAGCGGGGCTTCGCCCGAGCCATCGACCCGCGCGGTCCAGCCATCGTCGGGCAGCGCGCGCATCCCGCCCATCATGCCTGTCTCGGGTCGGCGGACGAGCCACACCGCGCCGTCGCGCTCGATCCAGAAGGCGGCGCCGCGCCGCTCGGGCTTGGCCTTCCTTGGCGGCTTGACCGGAAACCGCTCGGGCTCGCCGGTGCGATAGCCCTCGCAGTGTTCGCGGACCGGGCACAACAGGCACTTGGGATCGCGCGCGGTGCAGATCGTCGCGCCGAGATCCATCACCGCCTGGACGAAATCGCCCGCGCGGCCCTCGGGCCAGATCGTCGCGGCCTCGGCGCGGATCGCCTTACGTGCCCCGGGCAGCGGTTCGTCCACCGCGAACAGCCGCGCCACCACCCGCTCGACATTGGCGTCGACCGGCACCGCGTCCTCGCCGAACGCGATCGCGGCGATGGCGGCGGCGGTGTAGTCGCCCAGCCCCGGCAATTCGCGCAGGCCCGCCTCGCTTTGCGGGAAACCGCCGCGCTCGACCACCGCGCGCGCCGCTTTCACAAGGTTGCGGGCGCGGGCGTAGTAACCGAGCCCCGCCCAGGCGGCCATGATCTCCTCGTCGCTGGCGGAAGCGAGGTCCTCGACCGTCGGCCAGCGCGCGACCCATGCCTCCCAACGGGGACGCACCGCGGCGACCGTGGTCTGTTGCAGCATCACTTCGGACAGCCAAACGCGATAGGCATGACCGGCGGGCCGCTCGCCGCCCGGCGGCACGCGCCACGGCAGCGACCGCGCATGGCCGGCATACCAGTCGAGCAAAAGGTCGGCGATCGGTCTGGAAGTCACGTCGCCCCCATGGCATGGTCGGCACACCGATGGAACGCTCCGATCCCCCCAAGTCGCGCAAAGGACCCAAGCGCTACGAACGCCCGCGCGGACAGGGGGCGCGGCGGCTCGGCGAGCTGGTGCCCGATATCGGGCGCGCGGCGTTCCGCAAGTTCGGCTTCGTGCAGAGCTCGATCGTCACCCGCTGGCCCGAGATCGTCGGCGCGAACCATGCGCGCACCTGCCAGCCCGAGCGCATCCGCTTCGCCCGCGGGCGCAAGGATGGCGGCACGCTCGAACTGGTCGTGCTGCCCGCGCACGCACCGATGATCCAGCACGTGATCCCCGAGATCATCGAGCGGGTGAACCGTTTCTTCGGTTACAATGCTGTGGCGCAGGTGAAGCTGCGGCAAGGCGCGGTTAAGGCGCCCGTTGCCAGACCCGCCGCCGCCCCGCCCAGCCTCAAGCCGGTCCCGGTCGAGCTCGGCGAATCGTTACGCGATATCGGCGATCCCGAACTGCGCGCCGTGCTCGAGGGCCTTGCGCGCGGCCTCGGAGCCGACAAGGACTAGATCACCGAGATGATGCTCAAACAGATCACCGCCGCGTTCGCCGCGGTTCTCGCCATCGGCGCGGCCCCGCCGCAGTCGAAGAACTTCGTCACCAACGTCACCCGGACCGCGACCGGATCACATCTGATCGGCAATCCGGAGGCGAAGGACACGCTGGTCGAGTTCGTCAGCTATACCTGCGGGCACTGCGCCGCGTTCGAGCGCGAGGGCGCCGAGCTGATGAAGGCCCAATACGTCGCCACCGGCCGGATGAAGTTCGAGGTCCGGCACCGCGTGCTCAACGTCGTCGACATGACGGTGGCGACGGGTGTCCACTGCCTGCCGACCGCCAAGTTCTTCACCGCCCATTCGGCGATGCTGCGGAGCCAGGACAAATGGCTGGCGAAGGCGTCCTCGGCCACGGCTTCGCAGCAGGCGCGCTGGAAAGCCGGCACCCCGCGCGACAAGATGCGCGCGGTGGCTTCGGATATCGGGCTCTACGATATGCTGGGTCGCCACGGCCTGTCGCGCAGCCAGCTCGACAATTGCTTCGGCGATCCGGCAGTCTACCAGCCGATCACCGACCAGACCGCCGCCGCATCGAAGCGGGGCATCAACGGCACACCGACCTTCGTATTGAACGGCGTACGGCTCGCCGCGATCGCCGCGCGCGACGTGCTGTTCGTGCTCGAGAACGCGATCAAGCGCTGATCCGAGTACCCAAGCCCCCTTCCGTCCGGGGTAAAGCTGTGCAAAGCCGGTGGACGAAGCGCACGGGCGACTTTCCCGCCGCGCGACCCTTCGCCTAGACTGTCATCCAATCTTTCCGTGAGGCCACATCCATGACCCGCAACTTCCGCCTTCTCGCCCTCACCCCGCTCGCACTCGCGCTTGCCGCCTGCGGCAGCGGCGACGATGCCACCTCGGGCACCGAGCTGACCGGCGAACCGATCGCCGAAGTCCCCGCGCCCGAAGGCCAGACCTGGACCCAGGTCGTGACCCGCACCGAGGAAGGCGGCTATTTGATGGGCAACCCCGATGCCCCGATCAAGCTGCTTGAATTCGCTTCGCTGACCTGCGGGGCCTGCGCCCAGTTCTCACAGCAGAGCTCGGAAGAACTCAAATCCGAATTCATCGAAAGCGGCCGGGTCTCGTTCGAATATCGCAACTACCTGCGCGGCCCCCAGGACCTGATCGCGGCGCAGATCATGGAATGCGGCGCGCCCGAGCGCGTGATCCCGCTGGCCGACCAGCACTATGCGCGCTTCGACGAGTTCGGCCAGGCCCTGTCCGATCCGCGCATGCAGCAGATTTCGAGCCTCCCCGAAGACCAGCAGAACGCCGCATTTGCCGAGATCAGCGGCTTGCTCGATTTCTTCGCCCAGCGCGGCATCAGCCGCGACGAGGCGCTGTCGTGCATCGCCGACGAAGCGAAGGCCACCCAGATGGCCGAGCAGATGCAGAGCTGGAACTCGAATTACGAGATCACCGGCACGCCGACGATCTACATCAACGGCAACCCGGCGGGCGTCACCAGCTGGGACGCGATCAAGCAACGCCTGGAGGCCATGGGCGCGCGGTAAGCGCGTCCGGGCAGCGCGCGGATGGAGTTCAAGCGGCTTAGACTGAGCGGCTTCAAGAGCTTCGTCGAGCCTGCCGAACTGCGGATCGAGCCGGGGCTGACGGGCGTCGTCGGCCCCAATGGCTGCGGCAAGTCCAACCTGCTCGAGGCGATCCGCTGGGTGATGGGCGA
>Ga0066646_10000744_pt1 | contig 15184 bp, 11 predicted proteins | sample CryGeyCG2114_250_3_FD_59511 | JGI IMG/M metagenome (GOLD analysis project Ga0066646, IMG submission 59511) | Groundwater microbial communities from aquifer - Crystal Geyser CG17_big_fil_post_rev_8/21/14_2.50 | ecosystem: Environmental > Aquatic > Deep subsurface > Groundwater | place: USA...
GCACAAGCAATTGGCCTCGCCTTTCAAGTACAGGACGATATTCTTGATGTCATTAGCGATACCCAGACTCTGGGGAAACGGCAAGGCGCAGATCAAGCGCTGAATAAACCGACTTATCCGGCACTGCTCGGCATGGACGGTGCCCGCGCGAAACTGCAGGGCTTGCATGAAGAAGCATTAAGCAAGCTGAATCAGCTAAGCGCATTTGATACCACTGAACTGGCGGCAATCAGTCACTTTATTATCGGCAGAGTTCGTTGAAAACAGCACGAAACTTGAGAACTCATTTTAATTTCTTTCTGTTATAATCTTTTTCTTTTTGGTCTTGCTTTAAACTGATGCATACAACATTACCTATCTTCCAGGAAATACCGACCCAACGGCCGCTCACACCGCTCTTGGATAAGGTCAATGACCCCTTCCAACTAAGACTCTTGTGCGAAGAACAATTAAGTCAGCTGAGTCATGAACTGAGGGCTTATTTATTGTATAGCGTTGGTCAGTCCGGTGGACACTTCGGTGCCGGATTGGGGGTTATCGAACTCACCGTAGCCCTGCATTATGTTTTTAACACCCCTGAAGACCGTATCGTTTGGGATGTGGGCCATCAGGCCTATCCGCACAAGATTCTGACCGGCCGCCGAGAAGCGATGCTCAAAATTCGCCAACAAGACGGCCCGGCGGCATTCCCGGCACGGGACGAAAGCCAATATGACACCTTCGGCGTCGGTCACTCAAGCACTTCGATCAGCGCAGCGCTCGGCATGGCCCTGGCCTCGAGAATGCAAGGCATAGAACGCAAGGCTATTGCAGTCATAGGTGATGGTGCGCTGACTGCAGGCATGGCATTTGAAGCGCTGAGCCATGCGGGTGACATCGCGCCGGATATGCTGGTTATTTTAAATGACAATGACATGTCGATATCGAACAATGTCGGCGGCCTGAAAAACCACTTAGCGCGTATACTCTCCGGCAAAACCTACAACAATGTGCGCGACAGCAGCAAGAAAGTATTAAGCAACGCTCCCGGCCTGATGGAATTCGCCCGCAAAACAGAAGAGCACTTCAAGGGCTTAATGGCTCCCGGCACCCTGTTTGAAGAACTGGGCTTCAATTATATCGGCCCGATAGACGGCCATGATTTACCAACCTTGTTGCGCACCCTGGAAAACATGAAAGAACTAAAAGGCCCTCAGTTCCTTCATGTTGTTACCAAAAAAGGTAAAGGTTTTGCCCCCGCTGAATTAGACCCGATCGGCTATCATGCGATCAACAAGATAGAACCCAAACCGAAAGTCAGTGCGGTTAATACACCTGTAAAACCTAAATATGCGAATGTATTCGGCCAATGGCTGTGCGATATGGCCGAACTGGATTCCCGCCTGGTCGGGATCACCCCGGCGATGTGCGAAGGCTCCGATCTGGTCAACTTTTCTCAGCGTTATGCGAATCGTTATTATGATGTTGCCATTGCCGAACAGCACGCCGTTACCCTGGCAGCAGGCATGGCCTGTGAAGGCGCCAAACCGGTTGTGGCTATCTATTCGACTTTTTTACAGCGCGCTTATGACCAATTGATTCATGACGTTGCGATACAAAATCTGGATGTTCTTTTTGCCATTGATCGCGCCGGCCTGGTCGGGGAAGATGGTGCAACCCATGCGGGCAGTTTTGATTTATCCTTTTTGCGCTGCGTCCCCAATCTCGTGGTCATGGCACCTTCCGATGAAAACGAACTGCGACAAATGCTCTATACCGGCCATCAATACAACGGACCCGCATGTGTCAGATATCCCAGAGGAACAGGGCCGGGCGCCGTCATTCAAAAAACCATGGAAGCACTTGAAATCGGCAAAGCTAAACCTGTCCTGAAAGGAAGCCGGGTCGCCATTCTGTCTTTTGGCAGCCTGCTGGAACCCGCGAAGCTCGCGGCCCAAGCTATTGGCGCCACCCTGATTGATATGCGTTTCATCAAGCCGCTGGATACCCGGCTGATAGAACAACTAAGCCATACACATTCAGTATTGGTCACTCTGGAAGAAAATGTTATCGCCGGCGGCGCAGGCAGCGCTGTATCCGAATACTTGCATAGCCAGGCTCTCACCTTACCCGTACTGCACCTGGGTCTGCCTGATGCCTTTTTACCACACGGCAAACCGGCTGACTTACTTGCGCAATGTCAGCTCGACAGCAAGGGAATAGAACAAAGCATCTTATCGATGCTCGAGAAAATAATGCTGGAAACACCGATAAAGAGTCAAACCGGTGGATCGTCATCCTGATGGGTTTGCAACCAATGGCCCAACTTAGCGGCTTTGGTGCTCAGATAAGCGTCATTATGCGGGTTACGCCCGACTTCTATTGAAACACGCTCTGAAATAAGCAAACCACCGTCTTCGAGCGCTTTTACTTTTCGAGGATTATTAGTCATTAATTTCAGCGTGGTAATACCGAGGTGTGCCAACATATCGTAGCAGATTGAATAGTCTCGTAAATCAGCCTCAAAACCCAATTGCTGGTTCGCCTCAACGGTATCGGCCCCATGATCCTGTAAACGATAAGCACGGATTTTATTGAGCAAACCAATACCCCGACCTTCCTGGCGCAGATAGAGTAATGCGCCTCGCCCTTCGGCCGCAATACTTTGTAGCGCCTGCTCCAGCTGATAACCGCAATCGCAACGCATACTAAACAAGGCATCCCCGGTTAAACATTCCGAGTGCGTTCGCGCCAGCACCGGACGGCCATCAGAGACATCACCCAGAGTGAGCACAACATGCTCCTGACCGGACTCAACCTCTTCAAAGCCATGCATATCAAATACAGCAAAAGGGGTGGGTAATCGGCAGGTTTCAATAAAGCGAACTTTCACTAATTAATCTCTCAAATGCGTCAATCAAATCATCACAAACTTCAGGTGAATAGCATGGGACGCGCATTGTATCACATTTTTTTCGCACCAAACGTATCAACCTGTATTTCCCGCTTTAAGTTCAATAAACTACTTTGCAGGTCTTGCCCTTCACTGAGTATAAACGGCTTATTTTTAATTTCTCCGAGGAAATTCAATACCGACATGCCTGCAAATCATTTTACCCTGACACCGGAACAAAGCTTGGTCATTGCCGAGCAATTACTTGCTACCGGACAAAAACAACAGGCGGTTAATTTACTCCTGGAACGCTTGCAGCATTATCCCGGTCATGCCCTGCTCTCATTAAAGCTTGCACGCTTACTGCATCAGCACGGACATAATGCGGATGCACTCAACATTCTCAGTAAAGCCTATTCTGCTGGCAATAACAGCCTCGAATTAAACTACATGCTTGCCGCCCTATTACATGTCGAACGACACTTCAGCCAAGCAGAACAAGTTATCAAAAACTGCATCTCTGACTATCCTGATTCTGCTGAAGCCTACAATTTACTTGGCTCCACCCTGATCGAACTGAATCAATATGCTGCAGCCATCACAGCCTTTGAACACTCAATCCAATTAAAACCTCAATCAGCAGATGCATACAATAATCTTGCCTGGGCCTACCGTGCCCTGGGACGAAAAGACGAAGCCATCCAGCACTTTGAAAATGCCTTTGCGGTCGATGAACAGGCCACCGAAGCCCTAAGCGGCTTGCTCTTACTCAAAACGTTTACAGAAAAATCCGCTGAATTTGATAAAGTCGAGAGCCTGATCAAAAGCGGGCAGCTAAACGACAAACAGAGCACGGAATTACAATTTGCTCTGGGTAAGGCTTATGAGGATATTCAGGACTACCCATCTGCTTTCAATCATTTCCAGCAAGCAAACAAACGCTGGCGCAAGAACCTGACTTATACGATTCAAGACGATCAAGTCTTATTTGACAGGTTAAAGCAGCTATTCACCGAAAGCTCACTGGCACAAGTCCGCTGCTCGCGGCAAGTGGAGAAAACAAGCGCAATAAAGTCGCCCCAGCCGATTTTTGTGGTCGGCATGCCGCGCTCGTCCACGACGCTAATTGAACAGATTCTGTCTTGCCATTCCGTGATTGTCGGTGGCGGCGAGCTGCCTTTTCTCGAAAAGCTTTTGTTAGAGCCAGACAAAACCATCAAGTGGGAAAGCGGCATTACTCAAGTAGACAGGCAGAACATGGCACAACGCTACCTCAGTCAAATGCAGCAACATCAGGCTCTGAATATCAAGGAAGATACCTTATATGTCACGGATAAACTGCCACAGAACTTTCGCTTTATCGGTGCCATTCTCAGCCTATTTCCCGAAGCAAAAATCATTCACTGCAAACGTCATCCGATGGACACCTGCCTGTCACTGTTCAAGCATCATTTCCCCATGGCGCAGCATCATTACGCCTATGATCTCGAGGAGCTTGGCCAGTATTACAACTTATATGAAGACTTGATGCAGCATTGGCATCATATTGCACCGGGTAAAATTCTAGACCTTCAATATGAAACGTTATTGGATAACTTCGAGCCGGAAGTCAGAAAATTACTCGAATTTTGCGGGCTTGATTTTGAAGCGGCCTGCCTGTCATTCGAACAGAATAAGCGGGTTGTCCGAACTGCCAGTTCCAATCAGGTCAGGCAGGGCTTGTTCAAGCAAGGCGCAGGAAGATGGCAGCATTACGAAAAGCAACTGATGCCGCTTAAAGCTAGCCTCCGGTCATGTTCATAAAGCGAATGATCTGCGGATCATTCGAATGATCGAACTCATGCTGCTTTGGTTTTAAATCCATGGCGGCAATAATCACCTGTTTCAATTTCGCCTTATCATTCGGGTGATTTCTGAGCACAGACCTCAAGTCTACAGAATGCTCATTACCCAGACACAGCAATAATCGCCCTTCTGCCGTCACCCTTACCCGGTTGCAGTCGCCACAGAAGTTATGGCTATGCGGAGAGATAAAACCGATACGGGTTTTTGCACCGACTACCTGATAGCTGTCAGAAGGGCCGGAGGTTTTGGCTTTAATATCGAGCGGGCGTAAATCCAGCTGCGACGAGATCAAGGCAAATAATTCATCATTGGAGCAAAAGGTTTCAGCTCGACTATGCTCACTGATGGCCCCCAAAGGCATTTCTTCGATAAAACTGATATCGATATTCTTCTCAAGCGCATAATGCACCAAGGGCAGCACTTGCTGATCATTGCGCCCTTTCAGAATAACCGCATTCAGCTTTATTCGTTCAAACCCCTGGACCAGTGCAGACTCAACTCCTGCGAGCACAGCGGAAAGCTCTCCAGTTCGGGTTAATTCTTTGAATTGTTGCGCATCCAGCGTATCCAGACTGATATTCAGACGCTTGATTCCTGCCGCTTTCAATCCGGGTGCATATTTAACTAATTGCGAACCATTCGTGGTCATCACTAATTCGTTCAGACCCTCTAATTTTCCTAAGGACTCGCACAAGGAAAGCATATTGGAACGTATCAATGGCTCGCCGCCGGTCAGGCGAATCTTCGAAACACCCAGCTCGACAAAGGCTTCCGAAAGTAACTGAATTTCTTCCAGACTGAGCACTTCTGAACGAGGCACAAAAGTCATGTCCTCATCCATACAGTAGACACAGCGGAAATCACAACGATCGGTCACCGAAATGCGCACATAGCTGACTTGTCTGCCAAATTTATCTATCAGGGGAGCTGCTTTGTGAACAGGCATAATCCGGTCTCTTTGCTTAACTGGCGTGAGGATGGCGATAGTGGCCTGATCGGCCGCCGGTTTTTTCCAACAAGCGAATGCCGCTGATCTCCATATTCTTGTCGACCGCCTTGCACATATCATAGAGCGTCAGGCAAGCCACACTAACTGCTGTCAGGGCCTCCATTTCGACGCCGGTTTTAGCATCCAGCTTGCAAATACTACTTAGCAAAACATAGGTCTTATCAGTACTATCCTGGCTCTGACTAAAAACCGGTTCAATTTCGAGCGAGACCGCCGTCAAGTTCAAGCTGTGACAGAGGGGTATCAGTTCTGCGCAACGTTTAGCCGCCATAATCCCTGCTATTCGACAGGTGGCAAACACATCACCCTTTTTATGGCGGCCTTCCACGATCATGTTCAAGGTCTCAGGCTGCATGTAGACTCGCCCCTCGGCACGCGCTGAACGATGGGTAATATCTTTAGCGCCGACATCGACCATATGCGCTTCGCCATTTTGATTTAGATGTGTCAGCTCTGCCATAAATGCTAGTTTCCTTAACTTACTGCCAAAAACTTATACCTGCCAAACCTTGCGCACCGCAATCCATTAGTTGGGATTCATCCCCGGCTGACAAGCCACCTAAACCAAATACCGGCTGCCTGGCATCGCAGACTAATTTGCGGAATACGTCCCAGCCCATGCCCGCCTGTTCTGGATGAGTCCGGGTCTCTAAAACAGGTGACAGCGTAACAAAATCCGCCTCCAGTTTACTTGCGTGTGCCAATTCGGCTTCACTATGACAGGAAACGGCAAACCACATGCGTTTATCGACAGGACGCTCTTTAAGCTTACTTGCCGCCTGAAATGACAAATGCACGCCTGCCTCTTGTATATTCGCCAGACTTTCAACGCATTGGCGCATCAAAATACGTTTCAATTCAGGTTGCTGCTTGACTAAATACCTTAACCAGACTTCGTAACTGAGCGAATCAAGCTGCGGCTGTCGAAAGTATATCAGTTGCGCACCTTGCTTAATCGCATGGCGCAAACCTTGCTCTGCCGCTAATAGTGACGGATATACGGGGGTGATGAAATACCTATTTGGTAAGAGGCAGGCTGAAATAATTGGCAGATTTGCTTCAGGAAAGTGGTAGTCAGACAATTCCGACAGGCTGACCCAGCGAACAGACTGGCCTTCTTTACCAAAAGCCTCACCGTCAAAGTGACGGACTTTCCATACATCCAGCAACACTGTCTTGTCCGGATAGGCGTGCCTGATTTGAATTAAGGGGGTGGCAGCGATACTTGCATCCGGGCCTTTAGTGCCAGGCGCTCGAAGCCGAATACCCAACTCCTCAAACAATTCGCGATCCAGCGCCTCTAACAAGACCTCACCTGGCTCTACCTTGCCACCCGGAAACTCCCATAAACCGCCCTGATGCACATGCTCAGGGCGCTTCGCTATCAGAACCTGGATACTGCCATCGCTCAGATGCTTACGCTCTATCACCGCGACACAGACGTGCACAACTTTGCAAGTCACGGAGGAATCAAGCGTTTTTCCCTTAGGTTCGGTATTCAGCATTGATAGTGACATAGTCATGAGAGAAGTCACAGGTCCAGACCGTTTCAGAGATATCTCCACGCTGTAAGTTGAGCGTGATGGTAATTTCTTCCTGATCCATCACAGCTTGCCCAAGCGCTTCGGTATAGGAGGCACATTTGCCGCCACCTTCTACAATGCAGACATTGCCCAGGAAGATGGTGACTTTATCGAGTTCCAGCCGGTCGATCCTGGCCCGACCAAGTGCCGCAAGAATTCTCCCCCAGTTGGGATCACTGGCAAATAAAGCGGTCTTGATAAGCGGTGAATGCGCAATGGTATAGGCCAGCTCCAGCGCTTCTTCGCTTGATTGTGCTTGCTTGACCTCAATGGTTACGAACTTGGTCGCACCTTCACCATCCCGAACGATGGCTTGGGCCAATTCGACAAAGACTTCAGTTAAGGCTGACTTGAATACCGGATAATCCGGGTGGTCCAGAGTAATTTCCGGCGCGTCGGTTTGCCCGCTCGCAAACAGCATACAGGCATCGTTGGTCGAGGTATCACCATCAACGGTCACACGGTTAAAGGACTTATCCGCCAATTCACGTACCAGTTGATCGGCAAGCGCCTGCGGTAATTTGGCATCGGTGCCAATAAAACAGAGCATGGTAGCCATATTCGGCCTGATCATGCCAGCACCCTTACTGACGCCGTTAATAGTCAGCACTTGTCCGGCATAGCTGACCTGCCTGCTGGCACCTTTAGGTCGGGTATCTGTGGTCATAATACCCTGGGCAACATTTTCCCAATTATTAGCATTTAACGCGGCTTTGAGCGCGGGAATCGCCTGCTTGATTTTTTCGACTGGTAACTTTTCACCAATCACGCCGGTTGAAAAGGGTGAAACCTGCTCAGGAGAAACCCCCGTTACCTGCGCAATTGCCTGACAGGTATCCAGCGCATCCTGCATACCCACTGCCCCCGTGCCAGCATTTGCATTGCCGGTATTGATGACCAGGTAAGCCGGGCTTTTTTGAGCAAAACCGCCCCCTTGTAAATGTTTTTTCGAGACCGTAACAGGTGCAGCACAAAATGCATTTTGAGTGAACACACCCGAACAAACACTTCCCTCGGCTAGCTCAATCAAGACCAGATCTTTTCGATTTACTTTTTTGATACCCGCCTCAACAACGCCGAGACGGATACCTGGAACAACAGGGAAATCTGGTAACACACTAGGACCAACTGCCATATATTCCTCTTTACTTAGGCCTCTTAACTCACAACACCATGACACTGCTTAAATTTCTTACCCGAACCACAAGGGCACGGTTCATTTCGTCCGACTTTACGCCCTTCACGCTGAACTGGTGCTTGCTTTCCATCTTCACCCCTTTCACCCAGTTGATCAGATGTTTCATTGTAATCTGCATGAATAGTTTTGGCTGAACCGAGCTGTCGCTCCAACTCTTCCTTACGCTGTCGTTCAACCTCTGCTAACTCTTCTGGCGTCTGCACACGGACATGACTGGTAACACGCACCACATCATGTTTAAGATTGTTCAACAAACTTTCAAACAAGGCAAACGCTTCACGCTTATATTCTTGTTTCGGATTTTTTTGCGCGTAGCTGCGCAAGTGAATACCCTGGCGCAGATGATCCATGGCGGCCAGATGCTCTTTCCACAAGGTATCCAGAATGTGTAAGAATACCTGTTTTTCGAAAGCGCGCATTGACTGAGCACCAGCAACACTTTCTTTTTCAGCATACATATCGACCACAGATGCCAGAATTTTCTTCCTGAGCGACTCTTCATGCAGCTGATCATCTTCATCCAGCCACTGCTGTACGGGAATAGTCACTGCAAACTCTGACTCCAGATGTTTTTCCAGGCCAGGGATATCCCACTGCTCTTCCAGGCTTTGCGGAGGAATAAAACGACTGATTGAATCGTCGACTACTTCTTCACGAATAGCCGCGATAATGTCGGAGATATCATTCGATTCCATCACCGTATTACGCTGCTCATAGATAACGCTTCGTTGGTCGTTGGCAACATCATCATATTCGAGCAGTGACTTACGAATATCAAAGTTACGACCTTCAACTTTACGCTGCGCTTTTTCAATGGCGTTGCTCACCATTTTATGCTCAATCGCCTCACCTTTATTCATCCCCAGAGCCTGCATGATATTGCGGACACGATCAGAGGCGAACAAACGCATTAAATTGTCTTCCAGGGAAAGATAAAAGCGAGTGCTTCCCGGGTCACCCTGACGCCCTGCCCGTCCACGTAACTGATTATCAATTCGACGCGACTCATGGCGCTCGGTACCCAAGATATGCAAGCCACCGGATTGAAGCACTGCCTCATTGCGGACTTTCCAGTCTGACTTTATTTTTTCAATTTGCTCTGGGGTAGGATCTTTTAAGGCTTTAATTTCGACTTCCCAATTGCCACCCAGCACGATATCCGTTCCACGTCCGGCCATATTAGTGGCAATAGTCACGGTACCAGGCATACCGGCCTGAGCAATAATCTCGGCCTCCTGGGCATGGTGCTTGGCATTTAATACGCTATGTTTTACGTTATTTTTCTTCAATAAGCCGGATAACAGTTCAGAAGATTCTATTGATGCGGTACCTACGAGTATCGGACGCTTTTCCGCCACCACCGCTTTTATTTCATCGATAACAGCCTGATACTTTTCTTCCTGGGTCAGGAAAATAAGGTCGTTGTAATCAATACGCTGAACCTGCTTATTTGTTGGAATAACGACCACATCCAGACCGTAAATCTGCTGAAACTCAAATGCTTCCGTATCAGCGGTACCGGTCATCCCCGCCAGCTTGTTGTATATACGGAAATAATTCTGAAAGGTGGTAGATGCCAGTGTTTGGCTTTCAGCTTGAATCGCCACACCTTCTTTGGCTTCAATTGCCTGATGCAGACCTTCACCCCAGCGCCGCCCTACCATGGTACGGCCGGTATGCTCATCAATTATCACAATTTGCTTATTCTGAACGATATAGTCAACATCGCGCGTATAGAGATAATGCGCTCGCAAGGCCGCGTATAAATGATGAACCAGACTTAGGTTCGCTGGCGAATAAAGACTGTCACCTTCTTTTAAAATACCCTCTGCAACCAGAATATCTTCAAACTTGGAGTGCCCTTCCTCGGTCAGATCAACCCCTTTACTCTTTTCGTCGATGGTGAAATCGCCATCGCCTATGGGTTTTCCATCTTCGCCGGCTTCTGCCTTTTTCAGTTTTTTGACTAAAGCATTCATTTGTTTGTAGGTTTGGGAACTGTCTTGAACAGCACCGGAAATAACCAGTGGTGTTCTTGCTTCATCGATCAAGATCGAGTCAACTTCATCGACAATCGCAAAATTCAGGCCACGCTGGCTTTTGCCTTCGATGTTAAACGCCATGTTGTCGCGTAAATAATCAAAGCCGAATTCGTTATTCGTGCCGTAAGTAATGTCAGATTGGTAAGCCTGCTTTTTTTCTTCCGGACTTTGCTGACCATATACCACGCCAACACTCAAACCGAGGAAATTGTATAAAGGCTCCATCCATTTCGCATCACGCTTAGCCAGGTAATCGTTTACCGTAACCACGTGCACACCTTTCGACTCAAGTGCATTCAAATACACAGCCAGGGTCGCAACCAGGGTTTTACCTTCACCGGTTCTCATTTCTGCAATACGACCTTCATGCAAGGCCATACCACCTATCAACTGCACGTCAAAATGCCGCATGGAGAGCACCCGCTTACTCGCCTCTCTCGCCACAGCAAAGGCTTCAGGCAGGAGCTTATCCAACGTTTCACCAGCGCCCAGCCTTTCTTTAAACTCTTGGGTTTTCGCTTGGAGCGCTTCATCCGACAGACTTGAAAGAGGCTCTTCCAATGCATTAATTTTGATAACCACTTTATTCATGCGCTTCAATTCGCGCTTATTTTTACTTCCAAAGAGTTTAGTTAAAGCTGATGAGAACATATTGATCTTCTATTTAATTATCAGGTGTTAAATGAGAATAAGACAGGGAGGCGGATCTGGGCCCGATCAAGTACAGGCTAATAGATGACTTTCTCTGCTGCCATTTTAACAGGCATTTCGACTGACATTGCGCGCACCAAAAGAGACGCGGAGCAGACCCGCTGCTCATCAGAACAAATAAGTTCGAAATGTCTGGCTCAAATTCAAAGCGACAGTCTACAGCTAATGCGCTTATGGCTCAAAGGGTATTAATGGGATTCATACTACAAATTACAAGTCCGTCGGGACGTCACGAAAAAAAACGACTTAACCTTCTCTGTGAATATATTTTTTGGGGTTGAGTGTTTTACCCTCTTTTCTGACTTCATAATGAACGTGGGGTCCGGTTGAGCGCCCGGTGCTCCCCATTGTTGCCAGTACCTGCCCTTTCTCAACCACATCCCCAACTGCGGCAAGCAACTCTTTGCAGTGAGCATAGCGGGTGATATAGCCATTACCGTGATTCACTTCAATGAGATTCCCGTAACCATAACGTTTGCCTGACCATGTCACGACCCCAGAGGCTACCGCGATGATGTCACTATCTTCTTTACCGGCGAAATCAACACCGGCATGCCATGCCCTTTTACCCGAGAATGGGTCAGTACGGTAGCCATATGCAGAAGACATCCAGCCCCACTTAATCGGTCGGCCAGCAATAAATAATTCATCCTGAGTATTCCGACTAACAAACAGCGCATCGATAACCTCCAGCTGCTGCTCACTATTCACAATCTGATTTTCGATCTGCTCAAGACTTTCAATCAATCCTGGCAATACATAGGACTCGTCAGACTGAAGACTTTGAGTAGGCCCGCCAAGAGCAGGGCTCATACTGAAGTCAAACTCACCATTCTGTAACTTGGCCAACTCCGTAAGTCGCTGACCCAGGGCATCCAAACGCATCAAGCGCGCTTGCATATCCCCCATTCTTAAGGTCAAGGCATCCACCTTTTCCTGAGACATCCGCTTCAGACTGAGCACATCACTTTTCTGCTCAGCCAACTGATTTCGCCACTTTTCAACAATCGCATTTTCGATAGTTAATTCTGCGTGCTCTTCAAAATATTCACGTAGTTTATAGCCTGAAAAAACCAAGGCAAAAAGAGTAAACAGCACCAAAATGAGCACAGACATCAGATGACGGTTACCCAACTGCACTGTTTTTGATTTTCCGTGGTTTCGTCCAACTATTATTATATTCATTCGTTAGTCTGCTGCTACCCTGAAACGTTGCATTAAAACGGCACCAATTTGCCTTAAACTCATTTATGATTATAGGACAGATATCATCCAATACTATAATCCTGCCAGAAGCCTGTCGCGCTCAGGACGGCTCATGGTGTAAGCTCAGTGAACTATATAAAAGACCTGGAGCAAGTTTTATGCGCCAACCCAAAAACCACGCACTAGCACCTTTAATCAGCCTGCAAAAGCTGAGCCAGAAATCGTCTGACCTTGCCAGATTGATGGCTTTAGCCGGCTCCCGATTATCCATAGATGAGCTTTTGAATCAATGTCTACCGGATTTTTTTAAAGGACAATTCAGAATTAATAATTTTGAACATAACACATTAGTACTAACTTGCAACTCTGCCAAGTTAATGACCCGCTTTCGTTTTATCGAAGATGACGTTATTCGTTCCCTCAACACAAAAATTGCACCTCAACGCATTGAACACATAAAAATCAAAATACGGCCCAATGCTGACCAGCAACCAAGGAAGCTATCAGACATTAATCATGGAGAAAGATCGATCAGCAAAAAAAATGCTCAGATTCTTTTGGAAGAAGCTGAGCACACTGAAGATAAAAAACTAAGAGATATTCTAATCAGCCTGGCCAAACACGCAAAATAAAACCGCCTGGCACAGACCAAACGGTTTTTTGAGACCCTTATCTTTAAGATAGTTACGCAGCCAATATTGGCTTCATATAGGAAATCGGAGCCGTACTTGCGTCTTCAAAGGTTTTAACTTCCCACGCATCGGTTTGCTTGATCAGCTTGCGCAGTAGTTTATTGTTCAAGTCATGACCAGACTTATAGCCTTTAAACTCACCAATCAAACTATTACCCAGAAGATACAAATCACCAATGGCATCAAGAATTTTATGTTTCACAAACTCGTCATCATAGCGAAGACCATCTTCGTTTAGCACTTTGTAATCATCCACAACAATGGCATTATCGAAACTACCACCCTGAGCAAGATTCATGGCCTGTAAACGCTCAAAGTCACGCATAAAGCCAAATGTTCTTGCCCGACTAACTTCCTTCACAAAAGAGGTACTGGAAAAGTCGATGCTCGCTTCCTGACTCCCTTTATGGAAAACCGGATGATCAAAGTCAATGGAAAAGCCAACTTTGAAACCATTAAATGGAACAAAAGTTGCTTTTTTGCCTTCCTCTTCGATCGTCACTTCTTTGGTAATTTGAATAAACTTTTTAGCGGCGGCCTGCTCTTCAATACCGGCTGACTGAATCAGAAACACAAAGGGACCGGCACTACCGTCCATAATCGGCACTTCTTCTGCACTGAGTTCAACACGGCAGTTATCGATACCAAGCCCGGCCATAGCAGACAGCAAGTGTTCAACTGTTGCCACTTTAACACCCTCTTTTACCAGGGTAGTCGATAGCAAAGTTTCACCGACATTCTCTGCACGTGCTGCGATTTCTACCGCTGGCGATAAATCGGTACGGCAAAACACAATCCCTGAGTCAATTGGCGCAGGCTTTAAAGTCAGTAACACTTTTTTTCCTGAATGTAAGCCCACACCTGTGGCCCGAATTGTATTCTTTAATGTACGCTGTTTAATCATGATATGATTTCTATCAACCTGTAGTAAGTAAACCAGTAGTAAGAAAACCTGTAATAGGTAAAAAGCACCAACACAAAATTGGTCAAAAAACAGGCGCATTATAACAGCATACACCTGAATTCCCAACATAAAAGACCAATAATTCATCAAGCGGTAATAATTGCCCGATATACTGCTGAACTATTTTGGCCTTAATCTGCCTGACGACGCAAGAAAGCCGGAATATCCAGGTAGTCAACGCTTGGCTGGGCATCTGAATGTTTAGTATCCAGCGCGGCATTCCCCACTCGATCCATTGTCGGCCGACGACGCGCAATCGCAGGTCGGTCCAACTGATTATAGTCAGTTGTACCATCTGCCATTTTTGGCGTGTTGTCGATTACCTTTACCGGCTTTTCTATGGTTGCAGACAAGCCTGTAGCAACCACTGTGACTTTTAATTCATCGGTCATTTCCGGATCAATAACTGTCCCCACAACGACAGTGGCAGACTCAGAGGCAAACTCTTCAATAATGCTGCCGACTTCGGAAAATTCACCCAGGTTCAAATCAACACCCGCTGTGATATTTACCAGAATACCGCGCGCACCTTGTAAGTTGACATCTTCCAGGAGCGGACTGCGAATGGCCGCTTCAGCAGCTTCGCGAGCACGATTCTCACCACGAGCCGAGCCTGTACCCATCATTGCCATCCCCATTTCCGACATAACGGTTTTCACGTCGGCAAAGTCAACGTTGATCATACCCGGACGGATAATCAGATCAGCAATACCCTGTACAGCGCCCTGCAATACATCGTTTGCTGCGCCAAAGGCATCCAGCAAAGTTGTATTTTTACCGAGTACTGAAAGTAATTTCTCGTTTGGAATAGTGATCAGTGAATCCACATGCTCTGCTAATTCTGCCAAACCTGCGTTGGCAATCTTCATGCGCTTGGCGCCTTCGAATGGAAAGGGTTTGGTAACAACCGCTACGGTAAGAATCCCTAACTCTCTGGCTACTTCTGCCACAATCGGCGCACCACCGGTACCTGTGCCACCCCCCATACCAGCGGTAATGAACACCATATCCGCACCACGCAGACTTTCTGCAATTCGTTCTCTGTCTTCCAGGGCCGCCTGA
>Ga0066646_10000785_pt1 | contig 14743 bp, 20 predicted proteins | sample CryGeyCG2114_250_3_FD_59511 | JGI IMG/M metagenome (GOLD analysis project Ga0066646, IMG submission 59511) | Groundwater microbial communities from aquifer - Crystal Geyser CG17_big_fil_post_rev_8/21/14_2.50 | ecosystem: Environmental > Aquatic > Deep subsurface > Groundwater | place: USA...
CTGCAAATCCCAATCACACATTTTAGGATTCCTTATACGCAACCCATAAAGTTGTTTTATATATTCCAAAGCAACAACCGAATCAATTTTCAGTCCGTCAATCCATTTTTTCAAATAACCATATTTTTTAGTCGAATCATACCATTCATTACGATGCCTTTTAATACTCCTGATCAATTCAGGATTTTGAATATAGGCTGGCCTGACCAACCCACCATATTCTGAAGCCAATTGATAGCCCTTTGATTTTATTTCCGGAATATAATGTTCATCACATAATACAATACCATGTAATTTCAGGTAATCGATATAAACCTTATAATCGTAAAAATACGACCGCAACAGGGTCGTATTAATATTGGTAAATCCCTTATCCGAAAGTGCACCTCTTTTATTTCTTGCAGGTATTTCCAATAGCAAACTCAAAATATAAAAGAGTTTATCCCTCTTGAAATTTCTAATCTCAGGAGGGTCCTTTTCCAACAGGTCTAGTATTATTTCCTTTAATCCAACCGGCAGGTAAACCCTGTATGAAATTTTACGCTGCATTTTGTTTATTCTTTTCTAATATATCCTTAATCGAATCCAGCGAATAATACAGGGTTCCACCAATTTTCGAAAACTCTATAGTGCCATTTTTTCTAAGATTCTGAAGTGTGCCGGATGAACATTGAAGGATATCTCTTGCTGTTTCCGACTTCACCCACTTTTCAGGTAATGAATTACTGGGTTTTAAAAGTTCACAAACTTGTTGAATAAGCTCATTTTTCCAAAGCTCAATATCTTCACGGGTTGCTAAATTCATTGTGTAGTTTTTTTAGTTGATATCTACGTTAACTTATATGATATAGCCAGGCCATCCTGACTATGAAAACGGTTGCAACTTAGCATCAAATTAAAATAATGTCAATCAAATTTTATTAGCGACGAATGCCGATTGCTTAAATTTGGTGGGTATTGTTAGTAAGGCAAAGTCGGTAGAATGATTTTTATTCTTTTTAAGATTTGGTTGGAGGTGCTGAATAAAATTTATTGCAAGGATACAGAATCAATATAATAAATTCCTAGCTTTACAGCACCAAACACCCAACGATCCATTTACAATGAAAACAAATATCTTATTTAACTGAATTTAAACGGTTTGAAACATTTTAATATATATTCTGAAGAAAATGAGGGATAACGAAATTTCAACAATTATCATAAAAAAATTGAAGATCATGGTAAAAAATCTTATAATTATGTTTATTGCCATTTTATTTTGTGGCTGCGTATTTATTCAAAATAGGGATACCGAAAACGTAGAAATTAAATATACTAGTGGTAAAGTATTTTGTAGGGGTCAATATGAAACAATAAATGGTGAAATATCTTATCCCACTGGTAATTGGATATTATACTACCCAAATGGACAAATTAAAGAGGAGATAACTTATTTTGAGGAATATAGTGATCCGGGATTAACCATCAAATATGACTCTAATGGATTGATGTTCAGTAAAAAAGAAATCGAAGACTATAATAACTATTACTACGAAGAGTATTTTGATAATGGCAAGAGGAAATTAGATAAGCACTACCAACAAGAATTTTATACTGAAGAAGGAATGGATTTTCTTAATACTATAGCAATTTTTACTGAATATTATTATTCTGGAGAGATTAAAAACAAGTACACATTATTAAACGGGATGTATTACGGGGAATATATAGAGTTTAATACCTATGGTGATTCTTTAGTTTACTACAATTTTGTGGATGATTTGGGCTTTTAAGGTGAAACACTATATGCACCTATTTTAAAAATGAATAGACTAATAATAAACTCAAAATTATGGATTATTATCAAATATTGTATATTTCAATGTTATTTATTGGACTTGGAGGATTGTACTCCTTGAGAAGTAGACCGCTGTTTAAAAAATACGATAGGTATGATATTAGTATCTTTGGACAAAGATGGGTAGCTATGTCTACAGTATGGCGGCTTGATAGTTTTAAAAGGGATGGCTATATGATTGGATTTGCAACATTAGTATACAAGAATGCATTTCTCTTTCTTATCCTTATATCGTATTGGAAATAATTGCATCATTTTGGTACTCACCATTTATGTATTTGGTGCTAGGTTTTATATCTGGAACTCTTATTGGTCGTGTTTTATTTATATTGAAAATCTTACATTCTTCCGAAGATACGTCTGCATTTGGGTTACTCATGTATTCTATTCTTACATGTGCTGCAATTTGCCTTTTAATGGCACATTACTTCTAAATTAATATGTTATGCACATGCCATTTTATTGTGAAATGTAAGTTATTTATTTTAAATAACGATTAAAATGAAAACACTATCATTAGTAATTGTAATTGGTTACATTTTATATCGAATGTACAATAGTATCAAAAGGAGCACTTTAGACATTAGTAAAAAAGATATAGATATTAGTAAATATTCTCGTGCGATTGAGTCAGAACCGAAAAATCCAAGAGCATATTTTTTAAGAGGTGCCACCTACCATTCCCTTGCTCATTTTCGATTAGCAAAAAATGATTATACTAAGGCACTTGAATTAAACCCTGATAACAAATCTTTTAATTATGAAGACAATTTAAACTCAGACTTTAAAACTTTTACTAATAATAGTATCAAAAGGAATTTAAACGGTATAAAAAATAAAACTGGTAGAAAATATGAACAAGTTATTATTGATTTTTCTAGAGAAATAGAAACGGATCCTACCGACCCAAGAGCATACTATTTAAGAGGATATTATTTTGCGAAACTTCTTCATTATAAACTTTCTATTGACGATTTAACCATTGCACTAAATCTAAATCCTAGCAATAAAAAGTTAAAACTCCATTATAGCCCAGAAGAAATTGATAATGTAACAATTTTACAAGTAAGGAGTCGAATCAAAAAACTGAATAAAGATAAAATTGGAGCAATTGAAGATTTAGAGTTATCCAGACAATTACTAGAAAAGAATTTGTAAAATGCCAGTATACAGGAAATTTGTAAATCTAATCTTTTAAACTCCTGATTGTTTTAAAAGGATTTTCATCACGTTAAAATGCTGCATTAATATCATCCATAAGTGAGTTTCCAATTTCTTGTGCTTGTTTGATTTGTTCAGGATCACACTTTTTATGCCATGCAAATGCTGCATTGTGTTCTAACCAATCAACTTTCCACGAATCATTTCCATGCATCAATAGTATGGCAAAATCATTAGAACAGGTGTTAACTGCATCAAAGTCCAATCCCTTTTCAACTAAATACCCTATCTCAAAATCAAGAATATTCTGAAAAGCAATAGCAAATAATTCATCATCCTCTTGATGCCGCTTTACTTCTCCAAATGAATAGTCAATTTTAAACTGCTTTATACCACCCTGATATTTTTTCTTAATAGTAGCTTTCTCTACAATAATATTTGCCAAATGAATAAATACCGGCATATGCGTTAATTAATAATGGTATGAGAACAGTTAGACATCAGTTTTATTTGGGTTCTTAGTTCCAATAAGGGCCTTCACAGCGAAGATAATGGCTGCAATGATATCAAGTACCATCCAGGCATTTCTGTTGTTCAGGTACACAGGTATAATTGGATTGAATAGTATGGCAATCAGACCAAATATGATAACCCAATAATTAATATCACCTTTGTTGTATTCAGTCACAGCTACTAAAATGGCAACAATGGTAACCACAATCCTTAAAAAGGTGAAATAGCCAATAGGTAGAGGCGCTATGGCTAACAATAAGGCACCTGCACAAATAATTAAAAGAGCTTTCATATTTTAGAAATTGATTAGTCATTTATGACAACATTATAAATGGGTTTAAGAATCTGTGTGATCATTGAAAACGACGCCCTTCCCACCAAAGGCATCTATTCACTCCATTACCACATTTACCTGCTTAGTCGTGAACTCCCGGCAGAGGCTCCTTTATCCAAACCGTATGGTAACAACCTTTCTCATTGAAAAAGTCTCCTGTACACCCACGTTTAACGAAATAAAATAACATGAGAATACTAGCAGGTCAGATTAATAATTTTAAGTCACCTCAAATATAATCAACATTATAATTCAAAAATCAATTACTCTATATTCTTTTGCTAACTTTACAAAATAAAGTTAGCCAAAAACCAAAGTCTTATTTAACATAACTAAAACAAAATCATGAAAGAAGAAGCTCTTTTCAAAACCATAAAGAACGAAACAAATTTAATTGAGGAAGAGCTTGATATTATTAGTGAGGGCATTTTCTTTGCCCCGGAACTATATATTGGGTTTAGAATTTCAAAAGCAATCTATAAAAATAGAGAAGAAATTTTTTGTACAGATGCTGTTAAATGGGTAAGAGAACAAAATTTCGGTAATGGTGGCCCTTCGGATGCTGTTTTTGTTTTTGGTGAAGAACAAAACGAAAAATTAGTGATGGAATTCAAACTGCGTAACACTTATCAATCCTTTGAAAGGGACATACAAAAATTAAAAAAACTAAATACCGACAGTAAAACAAAATATCATAAATATTTCTGTGTTCTGGTTGATGCATTTTGTAATGGTTATGATGGTAGATTAGAAAAACTCAAGTCAGAACACGGAATAATATCAGAGAATCATATTTCATTCCCAACAAAAAAATATGGCTATGAGAGCGAAATGTGTTGCCACCTAATTCTTTTAGCAGTAACCTAATATCATTACCATGAAAATTAAGTCTTCAAAACAGAAAACAAGGCACATTCTAATAAGAGTAACTCCCTATGCGCCTTTTGGTGAGGAAGATAAATTTATAGAATACGAATTTTTATATTTTAACTATTCTAAATCAATAGAAGATAAAGTAAAATTATTTCACAAGAACTGGAAATCAGGCATTGTAAAAGTCCAAAGGTTTCCTGTTGCAATTTTTGAGGCAACATTACTAAAATCATATTCAATTGAAAATACTGACAATACGAATAATCCTGATTATAAATATATAAAATTTGACTCTTTAAACCATCTTGAACATGAACCTGTTTTTGATGAAAGTGATGAGGTCTACAAACTAAATTGTACTTTTTTATGTTATAAAGATTATTTTGTTATAGAAATAGAACGCATCATAGTAGGATACATAGCCCCTATTACAATCTATAGAGCTTATGCATATTACAATGAATTAACTGATATTCAATTCTAACCCCACTCCGCTACTGCCAGTATTAAACAGGTACCTTTCACATTCCCTGCTACAACAGGCGACTAGCATAGCGCAATGATTGTCTATTACCATTCCTCAAATTACTCCACAACAAAAAGGTTCTTTTATAAAAAAATAAACATAACCCCTATCCGCCATCATTAACTACCATAGAACGCCTTACAAACAATTGTATTCCGAAACCGTTTGTGAGAACTCACATACAATGGCTAATTCAGTTGTATTGAAATTAATTTAAAGATGCCCAATGAATTTATTTCCATTCCATATCTCATATTGACAATATTTGTATATTTGAATATTAAACCTGACTGACCTGCTAAAATGCACTGTATGTATGTTCCATCATTTTTTCAGGTATAATTCAGGTTATTAAACAGTCAATTTAGCTGAACTAAAACAATATATTGAAAAAATATAGGCAGTCAATACTTTAGCAGGTTCCAAAAACGGGTCAATTTTTTTGGGTTACTGCCTATGAAGGGGTCGATCGGTGACCACACACCGATCACCCCTTCTCCTTTTTGTATAATAACAGACAGAGCTGAAGCGATTTGGGTCGATTTAAAGGTCAAATAGCCTGTTACAGTTAATTTCATCTATACGTGAACACTCTCCTGCAGGCCCTCAAAAACGCTTTACAATCCTCAATCTGAAGCCTGCTTAAACACCCGAAACAATACTACTAATTACCAAACTTTTTCTCCCGTTCATCCCTTTCTCTCTGATCATGTTGTGCCCTTCTGGTTTCCGCCCAATTGTAGTTGTTTGGCCCTCTGAACTTTTTATTTGAGGGTCTATACATTGCTATTTTAGGTTCATCAGAAGCTTCTGGTTTTGGTACAATACCAGCGTTTCGATTCTTTAAGCGAGTTTCGATTACCAAACCATTGGTTATATGCTTTGCCGCCTCAAAGCTTCTTATTTCAAGTTTATTTAAAAATCCAACCAGGAGGTCATCCCCTTCATTACGCACCGTCAAGTAGATGCTATGCTTTTTGCAGGCCAGTAATATGGCCATTGATTCCTTCTTTGTCATGATTAGATTCTGATCAAAATTCCGACAGCAATATAATCATCCAAACCAATTCAACACTATCCTGACTGAGAATTTTTGTTGAGTGGTAACAAAAATTAATAAACAATACCATACTTTATTGACTTCCAGTGGAAAATAATTACAATTATTTCCTAGCTTTACCCCACCAAACGCTCAATGATTCATTAAAATGAAACAAGGAGCTGAATTAACTGAATTTAAACGGTTGAGAGCAATTGAGAATGTATCTGTTATAAGATAATGTAGTATAAAGAAATAATAAACGGAATTTTAAACAATTAACATATAATGGACATAATGACAATTGCCGCTGTTGAACTTTTGCCATAATTATAAGTGATGAATTATTTAAATGATTATTTTGGAATAACAAACGAGATTTCTGTACCGATAATAGTATCCTTAATAGTTTTTATAATAGGCGGTATTAGCAAGTTTGTTTTAGACTCAATAAATAACTTTGTTTCAAGACTTCAAATTAGAAAGTCCTTCAAGAATATAATTCTAGAGGTTATTGAAAAATGTAAAAGTAAAACCAATCATCTAAAAGTATTTTACCCAACATTAAGTATTGAAAACAATGACGATTGGGTTATGAAGTTCACAAAAGTTACATATCTGGAACTTGCCCATCAACAAGACATCAATTCTATTTACAATTCTTATCGAATTCACTTCAAATACAAGTGCAAACAAGATCTCAAATTGAAGGCATATAACAAGATTTGGTCATACTTAGAAAATCTTAGATTTTATGAAAACAGAATACTTTCAGATTTAGAAAATCTAATAAACAAATTCAATTCACATGAAACCGCTTTCTATAATCATTTGGAAGCGTTGAGAGAAGAAAATGACAAACTCCTTCAACCTATTGTAGGTAAAAGTCTGAACGACTTAAATTTACCAAATAATGTTCATGAATACGTAAAAAAAAGAAACAAAATTTTTGTAGAATGGCAGGAATCTGGAGAACCCACCCGAAGACTGAAGACTATCCTATACTCAAAATTGGTGAAGCCACTACATGAATTAAATTTGGATAATCAGGACGTTGATTTGACTATCCCACAAAATACAATACTTCTTGCCGCTCTCCATGAATATGAACAAATGGAAAAAATTATGTCAATAAGTAATAAGACATTTTATGAATATTATATTGTGTACAGGACATCATATAAAGTATTAGAAAAGAGTTTAAAAATAATTAAGTAACATCGGCTAGTAATGCGAACGAATAAGCTAGGGGTGAAATTCCCCTTGCCTACTCGACTGCTCCCCGATAGCCGTCATATAAATAATCGAAATGAATAAACTATTAACAAATAGAATCAAAGAAGACTTTTTCATTACTCTTTATTTCAATATTTCAGCAGGTTTTGAATTTGCAGGTTTAAAGCGAGCTTATTTGGATTTTAATAGAACATTGAAAATGGTAGACAAGGATCAAGAAAGTCGAAATAGAGTGCAAGCAGAAACTCAAAATTATCTGAAACGTGAACTTGAACTTTTAATCGTAAAAGATATTGAATCTCAAGAAAAATTTGATATTGAACATAAAGCTCTCTGTGAAAATTTAAGAAATAAATGGTCAGAATTATCCTTCGGTCAAGCTCAAAAATGGATTAATATGACGCTTAAATATTGGTTGCTTTTTGGGAATGATCGCATTCAATCAATAGAGAAAAATTCACAGTATTTTCATATCCCAATAGATAGCTATGTTCAAAAAGGAATGTTTGAAGAGAAAAATCCAAAACCATGGAGTAAGCTTGATAACTATCATGACTATTTTAAATACCAATTGAAGCAAAGACAAAAACAAACCGGAAACCCACCATTAATTGATGAATTTATATTTTTTAATAATAATAAAAGTCAAATAAATACGACCGGCTAACAAAGATGTATAAAAATAATATCTGGAACAGTAGTAAATTCAAGGGCTGTAACCCGCTTCAACTTTTCTGTAACATAATAGGAAAGTTCCACGCAGTCGGCTACTATTCATTTACGAAACGTTGACGGAACGGAATTGTCATGTCTATGGATTAGCATGCCAGCCTTTGTTTTTACTTCCGGGCAAGGATGAGGACAAAAGTCATAATCGACTTGAAAGATTCTACGCATTTTCAAAATCAAAAAAAAATAAATTTTTAAAATCCTGTGTGGGGTCATGTACCACTTTTTACACTGAACAATCGAAAACCGGTGTGGGGGGTATGTTTTTTCCGGAGAGAAGAGGCTTCTATTTCAATAGGCAGGCATATTGTGGTTAGCATAAAGACTTTAGGTTATTTGGTTTGATGGCACAAGCAAACCGATTAACAGTCAGAAAAAGGGTGGCTATTAAAACACTTGAACAGATAGAAGGTTTGAGGCAGCATTAAAAAGCAAGCAGATACTTGTATGGTGGTTGTTCAAAGGGGAGCAGAAATGGACCTTCCCGCCCTTCCCTGCGTTGTGTTTTTCATTCACACTTTTTGCAGGCCGCCCCACCATTGCCCATTGCTTTTTTTCAATCCTTCAAAAATGCAAAGCGCAATCCAACCCCTTATTGCAAAAAGACACTTCGTTTGTTCCTGAAAAACAACAACACACCTGCGCAAAGTAACATAATGCGGCATTATAGTAACATTTTTCTCAGCGGACTTTTTGATTTATAAAATGTTAGCTATAATGGGACATTATGTTAAATTGCTCCCACAAGCCTTCCCGCCTAACAGATAGGCATTAACAAGCGAAACGAATAAAGATTAAAACAAAATCATTCTGAACATTCTTTTCTTACCTTTACAGGGCTTAAAAACCAATGATCTAAAACCCAATGACAAAGAATTATTTCTATTGCTGATTCACTTAAAAGTTTAAAACATGAAAAAAACATTATGGTTTATTATTCTTGTGTTTAGCAGTATTTTTTTGAAAGCACAAACCGACATTATCTATCCTGCTGATGGAAGTGCCATCATTTTTGATTGTAAAATCAATGAAGTAAAGAATGGCAATATGGTTTATTACACCAAAAATCAGGTTTCAGACACCATTTCTGCTATTGCTATTACCAAAGATGGAGTTTACATTAATCTAAGTCACTATGCAAATAGTCTTAAACAGGTTAAACCTGTTGCACCTGTCATTGAACATTCTGAGTTATACAATGGGTTTGATTTTGGTTACTATCAGCAATGTTATTCTAAATCAAAAAGGAATGCAAGAAGAGGCGTGCTATTCACTGTTATAGGTTGCTTCGGAATTGTTGGAGGGATTGCCCTTGCAAGTGATAAAACAACGGTTGACGATGGTGCAGCTATCGCTCTAATGAGTGCTGGGGTAATATTCTTTAATATTGGAATCCCAGTATTGATTTCAGGAAAAATTAAGGCGACAAACAACAAAAGAGCCATGGAGATTACAAAGCCATTAACCCTATCATTCGGCTCCACCAGAGATGGTGTTGGTTTTCGGTTAGTTTTAAACTGATTCATATAACGTTCACAATTCAGTAGCCTGTTCTTTCATTGGTATTTGAAAGACAGGCTTTTTGATTTTAGTTATCGAAAAGATATAAAACCAATATTCTTTAGGGGTTTTGAACAAAGAACTCTTTGGTATGGCTAGTTTACGGCATGATTCATCGAAGCAATCACCAGTTATTTTCTTTTCAAACCTAGTATTAACTAATTTGAAAAGTCATGAATTCAAAATTCTTTTATCAGTGCAGAACGCTTCGTGAGGTCAAGAAGATGTACAAAAGCCTTGCAATGAAGCACCATCCTGATCGTGGTGGCAGCAATGAAACTATGCAGCAGCTCAACTTTGAGTATGAGTTGATCATCAACAATCCTTTCTTTAATTTCTCAGGCCAATCCGAAGGAGAAAAGGAAGCCTTTATAAAATTTCCTGAGATTCTGGAGAAGATTATTGGACTTGACTTAGTTATAGAGATATGCGGTCAATGGGTATGGGTGTCCGGAAACACTTTCGTTCATCGGAAATACCTGAAAGAATGCGGGTTTTTCTTTGCGCCCAACAAACAGGTTTGGTATTGGCGTCCTATTGATTACAGCAGTGGCAACCGCAAGCCATTACCCATGGACGAAATACGCAGCATCTATGGGAGCGACAGTGTGAAAAGCAATCCTAATCCTAAGATTGGAACAAAGGAAGGAGTTGCCGTATGATTGGTCAAACATCGTTACCTTTCGGCAAGCTTCAGGAAATAGAGATCCTGTACAGGAACAAGCTGAAGCAATCAGAAATGCTCAAGCTTACCTCCTCTCAAGATGCCTATGAGTACTTTAAAAGCATCTGGAGCCCACAGATAGACAGACTGGAAGAGTCTGTCATCCTGTGCCTGAATAGAGCCAACAAGGTGCTTGGCTACTCTAAAATAAGCATTGGAGGGTTGGCCGGAACTGTTGCAGATCCAAAGGTAATCTTTCAGGTGGCACTCAAGGCCAATGCATCATCCATCATCCTGTGTCACAACCATCCATCACAAAACACAACTCCAAGTGATAACGACATACAGCTCACCAAAAAGCTTAAAAGCGCAGGTGAGTTTTTGGATTTGAAGGTATTGGACCATCTAATCATTACATCTGATGGGTATTATTCATTTGCAGATGAATGCGTACTGTAAATATAGGAGGAGCCATTGGCTCTTCTTATTTTACTTTTTAGCTATTCACATTTTAAATTATTTCATCATGAGAACTACAACTAATCTATTAGCTGCCTTTATTGTTGCAACATACTTGCTAATAATGTCATGGATTGGCGATATCCATGGAATCGTGCCATGGAAAGCTTGGCTTATTTGGTTCATTATTGGTAGTGTTGGCTTTCTTTTTCTTCAGGTAAGAGATAGCATAAGAAGACGCTGAATACGTATGCCTGATTTAGATCATTTCTTTGTCAGGTAAGGTATAAGACCTCCCTGAGGGTAATCGTTCAAAAAGCAGGGTCCGTCAATGCAAATAAGGGGAATGAGTAACTATTGTAATTGCTGCTGAGCGATTGGATAGGTACTTATCCCCCTTTTCTCTTTTTTTACTTAAAAAGGCATTCTTTTTCATTTAGGTAGTACCACATAGAATTCACAAATTTTCAGCACGAAATTTGGGTTTGATTTTTAGCCTGTTTTTTAGTAGCGAAATTAATACCCTTAATTTTAGGCTGAGGTTATTCTAATACCAATTTTTTTAAAATTAGATTCCTGTATTTTTTTTGAAGTAGGGTTTTGGTTTCAGTATGAACGTAAGACTTTAGAGCATCACTTCATTTTTATGCTATTGTTTGTAAAGTGGTGACAATATGCCTATTATATTCATGATAATGGCTTTACAGAAGGGTTATCATATGGATGGGTTATCTATCGAAAAATTAATGAAGTGCTCCATTAGCGGCTGTGGCAGTGGTTAAATTTGATCCTATCATTAATGACAAGCATAGACAACATGAAAGTGTTAATTTTAGCGATCACACTAATTTTTTTTCTTTTTCATTTTATCGATCCAATTTTCTAGCCAAGTTAACTCACCGGAAAAATACAAATATATTCCTGATAATAGTCCAATTACGAACCACCATTTCATCATATCCAAATCAATGGGTTCGAATTCTTCAGAAACTCCTTGACCATAGTATGATTCGCTAGCCTCATTAAAGTTTTTCCCTTTAGAAATAATCCCAATAAGAATTTGCCAGGCTTGGTACAAAAACATTATTCCGCCTATAAAGTAAAATCCTATATAGGCAATCCAAGTAATTGCTTTCTTCATAGTAACTATGATTTCAACACTAATATATATTCACTTTTAACTTTATCTGTTTGTATCTATTAAGGACAATAATTACAGTTGTTACCGAAAGCAGCATCCGAAGCATCCTCAGCATATTTAGCTGCTTCACTTGCATATTCAGCTGCCGTCTCTGAATTATTAGCTGCTTCATGTGCATAATCTTCTGCGCTACTGGCAAATCTTTTAGCTTTGTCAACACTCAGCTTGACCTGATACAATTGATAATTCAGATAAATATTGTGAAGAAACATAGCAATGAGAAGTCCCAGCACAATTTTTAAAAGTTTTTTTTCATCCATAATGATTTTATTTAGGTTAAAATAAATTGTGTTTAAGTATAGTAAATGATTTTATGACAGTTAACTAATCTATGGCACAAGATACTATATTGATTAAAACGGGTACCATATTCTTTTGGTAGACTTTAAATACAAATCTTTCTGCCCACACTGATTTATATATGGAACTAAAATACTCATTTTCAGACAGAAGCCCGCTATAAACTATATGCATTGTAGGCGCTTTTATTCTCTCATTTTGAATCTCCAAATTTGATAATTCCCTTTTTTAGACCCCCTATCCGAACTGAAATATATAAAATTGTCTGTGGACCAGTAAGGTGAAAAATCATTAGATTTATTTGTAGTATGTTGCTTTAAGTTTTCTCCATTAGTATTTATGGAATAAATGTCAGCGTCCGTTTTATTGTTTTTTGTTAAATGAAATACGATTTTTTCACCATTCGGACTCCAATTGGGGTGAGTAGCATAGCCAACCTGATTGTCTGTTAATTGTTTAGGTGAATCACCCTCTATTGACATTATCCATATAGTGCCAGTTTCTTCTGTTTTTTTTTTGTTTAAATCGTATTTAACAAATGCAATCTCTTTTCCATCAGGCGATATAACAGGAAAACTCCCTTCTCCAAGCATCTTTAATTCTCCTGTCTCAATATTCTTTAACCAAATCTGATTTTTTGTAACAATCATACCTGAATATTGTGCTGCTTGCGCTGTGTTTTTCGTTACATTAATATATAGTTTTGGAGGTGCTCCTTTTTCAAAAATTACAAGTTTTCCATCTCTTGACCATGATGGATTATATTCATTTTCATCAGTATATGTAATTTGGGTTATCGCTTTTCCAGTAAATGCATCTACATAATAGATGTCAAAATTTGTTTTATCGAAATATTGGAAAACAATCTTTTTGTTTGAATCACAATAATTAGGGGATAAGTTAAAGTTATCTCCACTTGTTTTTTTAATAATTGCTTTAGATAGTACATTGTCTTTTAGGTAAATATTGTATGAGCCATCATTTTCTAGTGAAGAAAATACAAGGTTGCTATTGTTATCTCCTCCATTTGGATTAATGCATGGTTTATCACCGTCCGTTATTTTAGAAAGTGCATCAAAACTTTCCCCCTCAGAAGTCATTAAATAAGTTGAACTTGAACAACTTGTTAAGAATATCAAGACTACAAATGAATACATTAATCTCATAATAGTTACTTTTTTCATTTTTTTAGTTTTTTAAATTAATTCTGACTAATAATTTAAATAGGCTATTGATAGACTGTGTTTTATTGGAATTCTAATTTTCTCAATTTTTGATAATTCTCAGGTCAATGGTTAATTACATACAACGTTTGCATATACACAATTGTTTTTATTCCTATTTATATTTTAAATATATTTGAATCTATTTACTTTATAATCAATAGATTACATATTTTCAACCGTTTAAAGTCAATCGTGTTTGATGCATCAAATATTACTAGTACTCTGGTAGTCACCATTTAGTGCTGTAAATATATGAATTAATTTTATACTTTGTCTCTCACACTAAATAATTCTGTTAATTATTACCTGTCAAGCAATAAGTTTAATAGATTATTCCTAAATGATCATCTGTTTTTACAATAAACTCTGCTTTGTGCTTGTTTTTTGAAATCGTGATTTTACTATAGAACAATCCTGTATAAAATGATATTTCATTTTATTGCCATATTTATAAAGTGGTGATGTACTGATGATTATACGTGTGTATGATCGTTTTAGAGAGAGGTTGAGAGAAAGTGGATACATGTGTCCTAAAACATATGAAATGTCCTATAAAGGGATGATGCACTGCTTAGGAAGTCAGTTTTGTTTCTTCTCAATATTAAATCACAAGTATGAAAATGGTCCTTTAGATGGATTGCAGGTTGGTGCTAGTTTCATTACTATTCTATATTATATGCAAAGGAAGAACCCCATTTGTATATTGAATTTTGTATTACCCTTTACCCACCTTAGCAAAACTATTCGTTCAGTCAGCAAAGGCAAGGATATATAAACAGCGTCAGGGCTTACCCGACATCGTCCTGCCCTATTTCCGCTGTCCTTGCCTTTCCCTACTTCACTACATAAAAAGTTGCTAAGCGGTTAAAGGTATATTGTGTTAGAGGATAAATTAAATACCTAAGAAATACGATTTCCCATAGTCAATCAAATATTTCACTAAAGGTACCTATTCGGATACCTATTTCACTAATGAGTTACAAACTATTGATTACAAGTCTATTATAAGTGTATAATTAGAGCCTCCAGCTCCACAAAAAAGCCTGTAAGCAATTTGTTTACAGGCTTTTGTATTTTATTAC
>Ga0066646_10000793_pt1 | contig 14683 bp, 17 predicted proteins | sample CryGeyCG2114_250_3_FD_59511 | JGI IMG/M metagenome (GOLD analysis project Ga0066646, IMG submission 59511) | Groundwater microbial communities from aquifer - Crystal Geyser CG17_big_fil_post_rev_8/21/14_2.50 | ecosystem: Environmental > Aquatic > Deep subsurface > Groundwater | place: USA...
GGGATCAGCTTGTGACGAAAGCCCATCATGCGCCCGTCGCGCACGTCGAGATCGACGCGGGAGACGAATTTACCGTTGGAACCGGAGGCCACGAGGATCGTCTCGCCCACCAGGACCGGCTCGGGCAGCGCGTCATGCGTATGGCCCGACAGGATCACGTCGATGCCACTGACGATACCGGCCATCTTCTTGTCCACGTCAAAGCCGTTATGGCTCAGCACGACGACGAGTTCGGCGCCCTGGCCGCGCACCTCGTCGACCATCGCCTGCATGTTCTCGTCGCGGATACCAAAAGAGTATTCAGGGAACATCCAGCCCGGATTGGCAATCGGCATGTAGGGAAAGGCCTGACCGATCACGGCGATCTTGGTGCCGCCCCGCTCGAAGAAGGTGTAGGGCGGGAAAAGCTCGGCCGGTTCATCCCATTCTGCGTCAAAGATGTTCTGGCCGAGCGCGGCGAAGGGCAGCCCCTCGACCAGTTCCCGCACCCGCTCGGAGCCGAGCGTGAATTCCCAGTGAAAGGTCATCGCGTCGGGCTTGAGCGCGTTCATCACGTTGACCATGTCCTGCCCGGCCGTGTGGTAGCAGGTGTAGGATCCGTGCCAGGTATCGCCGCCATCGAGCAGGATCGCGTCGGGGCGCTCGGCGCGGATCGCATTGATCACGGTCGCAACGCGGTCCAGCCCGCCCACCTTGCCATAGGTCTGCGCCAGCGCGCTGAAATCGCCCGAGGACAGCGCGTAATGCGAGGCGCTGCCATCGTCGATGCCGTAAAGTTTGCGGAAATCGGCCCCGGTGACATGCGGCACGGCCCCCCGGTTGGCGCCCACACCGATATTGATCGAGGGCTCGCGGAAATAGATCGGCTTGATCTGCGCGTGAATGTCGGTGATGTGGATCAGACTCACATTGCCGAAGGTGTCGAACTGCAGAAGCTGGTCCTGCGTCAGCGCCTGCTGCGCCGCCAGTTTCGCCCAGTTGCCAAAGGACGACGCCCCAAGGATGGCCGAAGCCGCCATGCTCGTTTGAAGAAAATCACGACGCGAGATCATGTCTGATCCTTCCACCACCGCAGATTTCACATGCGGATTTTTGAATGTTTTAAGGTGCGAAAAACCCCGCCCGGCACACGGCCGGGCAGGGCCTCGGTTCAGTTGCGGATCGACGGCCCTTCGACCGACAGACCGTTGCCACGGCTGGCGACGTAAAGCTCCAGCGCGATCAATTCGGGGCTGCCTTCCGCGAAGGTCTCGGCGCGGGTATCGCGCACGCAGCCCTTGAAGCGGTTATGCACCGAATTGAGCTTGGTGTTCTTCAGCCGATACGCCGGAAAGGCGTTGATCTGACCCTGGCTGAGATGGTCGGCCCGGATCATGCGACCATAGTTCTGCTCGTGGCAGTTGGCACAGCTGAGCTCGAGCTGACCGAAGCGGGTATAATAGAGCTCCTTGCCCTTCTCCCAAGTGGGCTGTGCCGGGCCGTCGATGGCCACGTTGACCGGCATGCCGCGCGAAACGGATGCCAGAAGCGCCGTCATGCTGACCATGTCGCCGCCGCTATACTTCCACGCTTCGGCGCCCATCTGCTCGGTCCGACAGGCGTTGACCTGCATTTCCAGCGTGCGTACTTCGCCCGCTTTCTCGTTCCACTTGGGATAGACGGCGCGCACGCCCTTCATGCTCTCGGAGGCATCGCCGTGGCAGCTTGCGCAGGACTTGCCCGCGCTGCCCTCGACCGTCTCCCAGGATGCCATCGCCTGCTCGACGAAGATCATGCCGGGATTGTCGAAATCGTCGGACTGCATCGCGCGGGTTTCGGTGCCGCGGAAATGCCAGCCCGACATCACCTCGTCCAAGGCCCCGTCCAGATGCGCGGGCGCCGCCGTGCGGGTGACCATCTCGATCTCTTCGTTCAGAATGAGCGTGTCATCGACCGGCTCGGCGAATGCCGCGCCCGTCACGAGCGCGGTTGCACCGATCAGACCCGCTATCAGCCCTGCTTTTGTCATTCTCGTCCCTCCCTTGACGATACGCCCTTATTTCAGCGCGATCTGCTTGGTTTCCTCGTAGACCGAGCCATCGTCGTCATACCAGGTGAACTTGAAATCGCCGGCTGCGGGCACCGTGGCCTCGAACTCGAAATAGGGGTTGGTCGAGATCGCGGGCTCCATCGCCACGTCGAGAACCATCTCGCCGTTGAACTCGCAGGTGAAGCGGTTGATGATCGAGCGCGGGATGAGGTTGCCCTCCTTGTCCTTGCGCTGACCCGATTCCATCGGGTGGCTGATCAGCGTCTTGATCGAAATCGCCTCGCCTGCGGCGGCCGATTTCGGGACCTTGACCCGGGGTGTAACGTCTTGTGCCATTCTCGTTTCTCCTGACTATGCCTCAGCCGCCGCAGCCGCCGATGGTGACCTTGACGCTGCTCGATGCCTTGGCGAACGAGCCGTCCTTCATCTTGGCGATCGCCACCACGTCCTGCGTGCCGGCAAGGCGGATACGGGTCGCGGCGCGCTGCGAGGCGGCCTTCTGACCGAAGCGGAACTCGGCCACGCCCGGGGTCGGGTTGCCGGTGGCCAGCACGAGGATCGCCTCTGCGCCCGGCGCATCGACCTCGATCGGAACGGTGTTGCCATTCTCGGCGATCTCGGGCGCGGTGAGGGTGATGCCGCCCTCTGCCATCGCGGCTCCGCCGGTGAACGCCGCGATGCGGTCTTCGGCGGCGGTGGCGGTGGCGCGCATGGGAAGACCGAAGGTCATAAAGGCCCCCGCCCCCATGATCATCACGTTGCGTCGTGTGAGTGTCATGCTGTCAAACTCCTGTCCTGGTCGCGCGCTGCGGCGCGATCACTCCTTGAGGGTCACCAGATAGGCGACCACGTCTTCGATTTGCTGTGCCGTCAGAATTGGCCCGAACGTGTCATCGGGCGCGTCGCCGGTATAGGCGTTGCCGGGCCGGATATAACCTTTGGTCCGGTAAAAGGACGGCATGAGCGATCCGGGGAACATGATCTTGGCATTGGCCACGATCCCGCGCAGCTCCGCCTCGGACCAGCGATCTCCTGCACCGTCCAGCGTCGGACCGATTTCGCCGTGAAACGGCACGTCGCTAAGATCGCTGACCGCGTGGCAGGCCACACAATTGCCCTGCGACTTGTCGCCCACGATGATGCGTCCGTTGGCAGCGTCGCCGGGCGCGCCGCTCAGCGATTCGCTCACCGCGCCCTCCTCGAATGTCACGGCGTCGGGATCGACCTCGGCTGCGGTCGCGCCCATGGCCGCGCACGCCAGCACCGCTGTAATCATCGTTCGTTTCATGCGTCCTCCCTAACACATTCATACTTTCGTATATCATAGGACACAATCGCGCGACCCCACAACACAAATCTGATTCTCGAATTTAATCTGATCCGGTCCCTGCATTCTCGCGTGTCATTGACGCGAGCGCTCCTCGATGCGCCGGGCGTGGAAGCGTTGGAAATCTTCTTCTGTATCAAGCGTATACCGCTTTTCATTCACCCAGGTCAGCATGTCGAGCGTGGTGCCCGCCTCGAAGGCGCCGGGCATGAGGGCCACCGCGGCCTGCGCCGCGCTTTGCCCCTCGGACACCTCTTCGGGCAGGAAGAGAATCGATGGCGTGAAGAGCAGACCCCATTTGCGGGTGGCTGCCTTCTCGCTCAGCACATCGCCATCGAGATCGGTAATCTCGGTATCGCCATGCAGGTTGATCTGCACGACGAAGAAGTTTTCGCTGATGTAATCGGCGATTTCGGGGCGCGGAAAGACCTGCTCGTGCATCTTCGTACAGTAGATGCAGCCGCGCTGCTCGACGAGAATCATCAGCCGCTTGCCCTCGGCATTGGCCTCCGACAGGTCCTCGCGCAGATCCTTGAACGTGTCGCGCATCCAGTCGGTCTTGTGCAGCCCATCATCGCCCAACTCGGCGGCGGCAACCGGCAGGGCCAGCAGACAGGCGGCCAGAAGGCTCAGGAAACGTGTCATGGTTTTCCCCTCTCGGTCATATGTTCTGGAACACCGGAAAGGTCTCCAGCATCCATTGGGCGATGTAATTGACGCTGTCGGTGGCGATGAGCGCGGCGAAGAGAATCAGCAGCAGGCCCATCGCCTTTTCCACCTTGGGCAGGTGACGGCGGAATTTCGATGCGAATCGCAGGAACGGCCCGATGAAGAGCGAGGCCACCATGAAGGGCGTGGTCATCGCCAGCCCGAAGACCAGAAGCAGCCCGAGCCCCTTCATCGCCGTGGCCTCGGTGCTCGCGGTGAAGACGACCGCCGTGAGAACGCCGCCCACGCAAGGCGTCCAGCCTGCGGCAAACGCGAAACCCACCACATAGGCGCCCAGAACCGACATGTTCCTGGTATCCCCCGCCTCCATCTGGAACACGCGGTTGAGAAACCCGATTCGCAACACGCCCAGGAAATGCAACCCGAGAATCAGCACCACCAGCGCGGCGAAGAGGCGAAACTCGGTCTGATAGCCGCGAAACGCCTGGCTGAGCCCGAAGGCCGCCGCGCCCAGAAGCACAAACACCGTGATGATCCCCGCCGAGAACATCACCGAGGCAGCAAAGGCCCGGCGGCGCACGCCCGATGCCAACTGCCCCTCGGCGCTGATCTCCGACATCGAGGCGCCTGCCATGTAGCTGAGATAAAACGGCACGATGGGCAGCACGCAGGGCGAGAAAAACACGATCAATCCGCCGACGAACGCGCTGAGCAGTGAGACATCGAACATCCGAGGGCCTCAGAAGGGTTGATCCGGAAACACATTCAAACTATTATATATTTTTTTGAGTCTGTCCGTCAATCGGAACCGCGAATGCGAAACCTCGCCACCTGTCTCGTCGGCCTCGCGCTGGCGCTCGGCCTGACCGGACCGCTTCGGGCGGCAGACCTGGTGATGGTTGAGCGGCATGGCTGCCACTGGTGCGCGCGGTGGAATGCCGAGATCGGCCCGATCTATGCCAAGACCGAAGAGGGCGCCCGCGCGCCGCTGCGCCGGGTGCAGATCGACGCGCTGCCCGAGGATATCGAATTTGCCTCGCGCCCGGTGTTCACCCCGACCTTCGTCCTTGTGCAGGACGGGCAGGAACTCGGCCGCCTCGAAGGCTATGCGGGTGACGAATTCTTCTGGTTCCTGCTGACCCAACTGCTCGATGCGCATCCCGATGCCACAGCGCCTCGGTGACGGGCGAGGCTGCCCAAGGCGCCGCCCCCACCGTGGGCATCGCCCCCGAGAGCCTCGATACGATGCTCGGAAACGCCCGCGAAGCCGCCGATTTCCTCAAGGCGATCAGCCACGAAGGACGGCTGATGATCCTGTGCCACCTCTCCAGCGGCGAGAAATCCGTGACCGAGCTTGAGGAGCTTCTCTCGGCACGCCAGGCCGCCGTCTCGCAACAGCTCTCGCGGCTCCGCGTGGAAGGGCTGGTGACGCCGAGACGCGAAGGCAAGGCGATTTATTATCGTTTGACAGACCGGCGGGCAATCATGATGGTTGACATGATCTACAAGCTCTTTTGCAAACGGCCATGAGACGCAACTGCGCCGCTTCGCCAGTTTCCGATGGAGGAGAGTGATGCCGGGCGGCCTTCCTGAAATCCTGCTGATGGCCCTTGTCGGCTTTGGCGGCGGCGCGATCCTCGGCCTTGCCGCGCGGCTGGGAAGGTTCTGCACGCTGGGCGCGATCGAGGATTATCTCTATCAGCAGAGTGACACGCGCCTGCGGATGTGGGGGCTGGCGATCGGGGCGGCGGGCCTCGCGGCCTTTGCTGCGGCGGGGCTGGGGGTCTTTGACATCGCGGCCAATATCTACTGGATCACGCCATGGTCGCCCTTCGCCTCGATCCTCGGCGGGCTGATGTTCGGCTATGGCATGTCGCTGGCGGGCAATTGCGGCTTTGGTGCGCTGGCACGGCTGGGCGGCGGCGATCTGCGGTCCTTCGTAATCGTCCTGGTGATGGGAATCGCGGCCTATGTGATGATGTCGGGGCCGCTGGCACGGCTGCGCGTGATCGCCACCGAGGCCACGACACCGGCGCTCGAGACGCAAAGCTATGCTCAGATTCTGGGGCAATCCGGCGGCCTGTCCGTGGTGGCGGCGGGCCTTCTGACCTCGGCGGCGATCGCCCTCCTGGCCCTGGGATCGCGGGACTTTCTGAGCGACCGCAAGTCGATGATCTGGGGCGCTCTCGTGGGGCTGGCCATCGCCTCGGGCTGGATTGGAACTTCCTGGGTTGCGACCCATGGGTTCAGCCCGCAACCCGTCCAGAGTCATACGTTTTCTGCCCCCCTGGGCGAGACGATCCTGTTTCTCATGACGGCCAGCGGCGGCGGGCTCAGCTTCGGCGTGGCCTCGGTCTTCGGCGTGCTCGCGGGCGCGTTCTGCGGCAGCCTCATCAAGGGCCATTTCCGCTGGGAGGCCTGCGAGGACCCGCGCGAACTCAAGCGCCAGATCCTCGGCGCGGTCTGCATGGGCTTTGGCGCGGTGCTGGCTTTCGGCTGCACCGTGGGACAGGGGATCTCGGCCTTTTCCGTCCTCTCGCTGAGCGCGCCGGTGACGTTCGCGGCGATCTTTGCCGGCGCCGCGATCGGGCTGCGCCAACTGATCACCGGTTTCGCCTGAACGGTCCCCGACCGGGGCCGCGTGGCTCAACCCGTCAGCCCCACATGCGCGTCCGACCCCGCGCGCAGCGCGAGGATCCGTCGGGCCTCCTGCCCCCCGGCGACGGGCCGATCATGTCTGTGGCAGATCTCCACCACCCGCCGCACCAGCGCGGCGTTCGACGGCGCCAGCCTGTCGCGGCCCAGCCGCACATTATCCTCGAGCCCGGTGCGGGCATTCCCACCCGCCGCGATGGCCCATTCGTTGAGCACAAGCAAGTTGCCCCCGATGCCCGCAGCACACCATGGCGCGGCCGCGCGCTGCCCGGCGCAGGGCCTCAGGCCAGCATCTGCTCGACGCCGTCTTCCATCTCGATCTGGAGCGAATCGTTCATCCGGTTGAAGAAGCCGCACAGCGCGATGCGCAGGGTCAGCTCGACGATCTGCTCCAAGGTGAGGGGCACAGCCCCTCTTGCCGGTTTCAGAATTCAAGCCGTTGCAGGACCACATCCTTGCCGTCCCGAATTTCCGAGAGCTGGAAATCGCGGCCGAGCACCATGCCCTCCTCGTCGAACTCGATGCTGCCGGACGCGCCGGAATGATTGATCCTCTCGCCCCCGCGCAGGGCGTCCAGACCGTCGGCGACATTGTAGACCGTGGTCTTGCCCTCGCCGGTGGTCACGTCCCAGACGGCACGCGCCACGGCGGCGCGCACCGCGGTCTCCGGGTTGGTCTCGGAATTTTCCTGGCAGCGCCGGATCTGGCGGCCGAGGACTCCGCCTGCGGCGTTCACCGCCTCGGCCACACGCTTGTGCGAGGCGGTGATATTGGCGCCGAAAGGCCCGCCGCCTCCGGTATCGGACGAGGTGGACCTGCTTTTTCGACCAGTTTGAGCCCTGTCACGGTGGATCAGGGTTTCACATCAGGCTGCCATTCTCACGGATTCGATTTTGCCGGCATGGACTTCGTCAGGGGTCACGATGCCGTGGGTCGAGTGGGGCCGCTCGGCTTTGTAACAGGCCAGCCATTTCCCGATACCTTCTCGGGCCTGTGACCCTGTCTCGAAGGCGCGCAGGTAAACGCATTCCCGGGATCAGCCCCCCGCCGGGTGAGTGCCGCGGCCATGTTCTCGATCGCCGCGCGCTTCCAGGGGCTGATCCGGGTCGGATGCACGCCATACGTCTTCGACAGCTCTGCCAGCGTCATCTCTTCTCGGATCGCTTCCAGCGCGACCTTCGCCTTGAACTCAGACGTATGCGTCTTTCTCTTTACCATTTCGGATCGTCTCTTTCGTCATGCGATCCACCTGGACAAGTGGTCGAATTTTCCGCGACCGCCTCTCCGTCACGCCTGTATGTAAGTTGTGCCGCTGGCGTGCTCCCCGCCCGTGTCGCCGCCACCCTGCCCGAGCGCGCGCGGCTGACTGACGGGGGTCACCGACACCCTCGGCGCGGCGATGGCGCCCTGCGGGCCACCGGGCGCGCGCATTTGCGGCTGGCGGCACAGGCGAAAGCCGCTATAACGCCCCCACTCGTCCGAACGCGGATCGGGCCCCCTTCCACCACCGAAAGCCACGCAAATGACCCCCTTCGCAATCGCCGGCGTACAGATGTATGTCAACGCGCTGCAACCCAATGTCGATGGGCTTCTGCACCGGCTTGACGTGCTCATGGCGCGGTTTCCGTGGACGCAGATGGTGCTTTTCAGCGAGTTGGCCCCATTCGGACCGCTCGACAAGTTCGCGCTGCCGCCCGAGAACGAGGTGATCGAGCAGTTCTGCGCAGCTGCGCAGCGCCACAAGGTCTGGCTGATCCCCGGCTCGATGTTCCTGACCTCGCCGGTGGACGGGCGCATCTACAACACCGCCCTCGTGATCGACCCCGAAGGCCAGGTGATTCGCCGCTATGCCAAGATGTTTCCCTTCCTGCCCTATGAAAAGGGCATCGCGGCGGGGACCGAATTCTGTGTCTTCGACGTACCGGATGTGGGCCGCTTCGGCCTGTCGATCTGCTATGACATCTGGTTCCCCGAAACCACCCGCCAGTTGACCAGCCAGGGCGTCGAGATCCTGTTGCACCCGGTGCTGACCGGCACCACCGACCGCGATGCCGAACTGGCCATCGCGCGGGCCACGGCGGCCCAGTTCCAGTGCTACGTCTTCGATGTGAACGGGCTCGGTGCGGGCGGGGTGGGCAAGTCGCTGGTGGTCGATCCGACCTCGCTCGTCCTGCATCAGTCGGCAGGGCAGGAAGACATGTTCCCGATCGAGGTGGACCTGTCGATGGTCCGCCGCCAGCGCGAGACGGGATTGCGCGGCCTCGGCCAGATTCTCAAGAGCTTTCGTGACAGGGCCGTTGATTTTTCCGTCTATGACCGCAACAGTGGGACGGATGATTATCTCAAGACGCTCGGACCACTTGAGACACCGCATCAGGGCTCTCGGGCCGGGCTTCATGTGGATGTCCCCGCCGATGCGGAGGCGGAACAGCGCAACCACAAGCGCGCGCTCGGATACGGAACACCCCCTTTCGAGGGCAACAACACGACCGGCTAGATCACGGCACACCCGCAATAGTCCCCTGCGCCCGCGATCTCGACCAGGCTCGTGAACAGGGAGAGGCCCATGGGCTCGGTAAGCGACTATTATTCCGCAACGCAACTGCGCGCCGATCGCTGGAGCGCGCTGCGCGAGGCGACCACCTCGATCTGCCGTGAGGCGAACGCGCGCAAGATTGCCAAGCTCAAGACCCATGTCGCCGAGCTCTTCGAGGCGCTCAACGTGATCGAGCCCTACTGGGCCTTTCCCGGCATGGCGGCCTTCGATCACATGCGCCGCCAGTTCGAGCACGGCAATTTCGAGGATCTGTCCTTTACCGTGCACCGCGTCACCCGCGCGCTGACCACCGGCGCCTATCGGCGCCGCACGATCCCGCTGGAGCGCGACGGCTTCGACGACGAGGAACACAATGACGAGGCAATGCTGTCGCCCGAGGCGCGCGCGCTGGCGCGGCCCTATTTCGAGGTTCTGATCGTCGATAATGTCAGCGAGCAGCAGGAGCGCTGGCTGAAATCCAGCATTACCCGGATGCGCCGCACCGAGGATCCGTTCCATTACGAGGCGGTGGTCGTGCCCAGCCTCGAGGATGCGCTGATCGCTGTGCTGTTCAACCACAATATCCAGGCGATCGTGGTCCGGCCCGGCCTTGTCCTCAAGTCGCACAACGAAAACGAAATGCTGGGCAAGTATCTCGAGAATGCGGCCGGGGCGCAATCACTCGACGAGCTTCTGCCCGAGAATTACGGTCCCGAACTGTGCCGCCTGATCGACCGGGTGCGCCCCGAGCTTGACGCCTATCTCGTCACCGAACGCTCGGTCGAGGATATCGCCGGGCTCGATCTCGGGATCTGCCGGAGGGTCTTCTACAATCAGGAAGACTTCATGGAGCTGCACCTCAACATCCTGCGCGGGGTGCAGGCGCGCAACAAGACGCCGTTTTTCACCGCGCTGGTGAACTATTCCAAACAGCCCACCGGCGTGTTCCACGCCATGCCGATCAGTCGCGGCAAATCCATCAGCCGCAGCCATTGGATCCAGGACATGGGCGCCTTCTACGGGCCCAACATCTTCCTGGCCGAGACTTCGGCCACGAGCGGCGGACTCGACAGCCTGCTCGAGCCGCACGGGCCCATCAAGGAAGCGCAGGAACTGGCCAGCCGCGCCTTCGGCTCGAAACAGACCTTCTTTGCCACCAACGGCACCTCGACCTGCAACAAGATCGTGGTGCAGGCCCTGGTGCGGCCCGGTGACATCGTGCTGGTCGACCGCGATTGCCACAAGTCGCACCATTACGGAATGGTTCTTGCTGGCGCCGAGGTGGTCTATCTCGACAGCTATCCGCTCAACGAATACTCGATGTATGGCGCGGTGCCGCTGCGCGAGATCAAGCACAAACTCCTCGCGCTCAAGGCGGCGGGCAAGCTCGATCGCGTGCGCATGCTGCTGCTGACCAACTGCACCTTCGACGGGGTGGTCTACAATGTCGAGCGCGTGATGGAGGAATGTCTCGCCATCAAGCCCGACCTGATCTTTCTCTGGGACGAGGCATGGTTCGCCTTCGCCCGTTTCAACCCGACCTATCGCCAGCGCACCGCCATGAGCACCGCCACCACCCTGCGCAAGCGGCTGCGCAGCGAGGCGCATCGAAACGCCTACGAGGCGCAGCGGCGCGAGCTCGAAGGCGCGCCCGAGGAGACCTGGCTCGACACCCGGCTCATTGCGCCGCCCGATGCGCGTGTGCGCGTCTATGCCACGCAATCGACGCACAAGACGCTGACATCGCTGCGGCAGGGCTCGATGATCCATGTCAACGACCAGGATTTCAAGGGCGAGGTCGAGCAGAGCTTTCACGAAGCCTACATGACCCATACCTCGACCTCGCCCAATTACCAGATCATCGCCTCGCTCGATGTCGGGCGGCGGCAGGTCGAACTCGAGGGTTTCGAGTTCGTGCAGCGCCAGATCGAGGCGGCGATGTCGATGCGCAAGGCGATCAGCAGCCATCCCCTGCTGCAGAAATATTTCAAGATCCTCACCGCCGGCGACATGATCCCCGAGCAATACCGCCAGAGCGGCGTCACCAGCTATTTCGACAACGAACAGGGCTGGACCGACATGTGGGATTGCTGGGCGCAGGACGATTTCGTGCTCGACGCCACCCGCGTCACGCTGGCCGTGGGCGGCACCGGCTGGGACGGCGACACGTTCAAGACCGATATCCTGATGGACCGCTACGGCATCCAGATCAACAAGACCTCGCGCAACACCGTGCTCTTCATGACCAATATCGGCACCACGCGCTCTTCGGTGGCCTATCTGATCGAGGTGCTGGTGGAGATCGCCCACGATCTCGACGACCTGCTCGACGATGCCTCCAAGATGGAGCGGCTCTCCTTCGACCGGCGGGTGAAGAACCTCACCGAGAACTTTCCGCCGCTGCCCGATTTCAGCCGCTTCCACGACGCCTTCCGCGCCGATGACGAAACGCCCGAGGGCGATATCCGAACCGCCTATTATCTGAGCTATGACGAGAGGAATTGCGACTACCTGGAGCTTGACGGCACCCTGCACGAGGCGCTCGAGCGGGGCGAGGAGGTGGTCTCGGCCAGTTTCATCATCCCCTATCCGCCCGGGTTTCCGATCCTCGTGCCGGGACAGGTGATCAGCAAGGAAATCCTTGCCTTCATGCGCGCGCTCGACGTCAATGAAATCCACGGCTATCGCGCCGACCTCGGGTTGCGGGTGTTCACGCCCGAGGCGCTCGCCGCCTTGCCCCGGGCCGCGACGACCAAGGCTGCCGCCGAATAAGGGAGGAGACCAGAATGGCAACCACGTTGAGAAACATCTCGGAGATCCGTCGCTACTTTCACCGCAACGAAGACCCGATCTATTTCATTTCGGCGACCAACTTCAACCTGCTCGGCCTCGATGAATGGGTGAAGAACTTCAAGTATATCTGCTACATAGACTGTTACGACGGCAAGCATCCCAACGTGTTCTGCCCCTCCGAACAGCCCCATGCAGAGTTTCAGTCGATCGAGGACATCAACAATTACCTCCTCCAGCACAAGGAGGTGATCGACTATGTCAAACGGCGCGGCGGCAAGCCGAAATTCGTCTTCCTGATGTTCAACGAGGAAACCGAGCGTCTGTCCAGGGAACTGGGCGCCGAGGTCTGGTTCCCCAAGGCCAAGCTGCGCACCAATATGGACAACAAGATCGAGACGGTCCGCATCGGCAACAAGGCCGGCGTGCCCTCGGTGCCCAATGTCCTGGCCGAGGTGACATCCTACGAGGATCTGCGCAAGACCTGCGAAAAGGCCGGGATCGGGCACGACCTCGTGCTGCAATCGGCCTTTGGCGACAGCGGCCATACCACCTTCTTCATCAAGTCCGAGGCCGATTTCCGCCGCCACGAGCATGAGATCGTCGGCGAGGGCGAGATCAAGATCATGAAGCGCATCGATTGCCGTGGCTCGGCGATCGAGGCCTGCGCCACCAAGCAGGGCACCATCGTCGGGCCCTTGATGACCGAACTGGTCGGGTTCAAGGATCTCACCCCCTATCGCGGCGGCTGGTGCGGCAATGAAATCCTGTCCACCGCCTTTCCTCCCAAGGTGCGCCAGAAGGCGCGCGAGCTGACCTTCAAATTCGGCGAGCAATTGCGCAAGGAAGGTTATCGCGGCTATTTCGAGCTCGATTTCCTGATCGACAAGAAGACCGGCGATCTGTGGCTGGGCGAGCTCAATCCGCGCATCACCGGTGCCTCCTCGATGACCAATCACGCCGCCTTCGCCCATGCCGATGCGCCGCTCTTCCTGTTCCACCTGCTGGAATTTTCCAAGAAGAAATTCGAGCTCGATGTGGACGAGCTCAATGCCCGCTGGGCCAATCCGGACATGATCGACAGCTGGTCGCAGATGGTCATCAAGCATACCGAGGACAGCGTCGATATCTGCACCCAGGTTCCCGAAACCGGCATCTACCGGATGCTGGAGGATGGCCGCGTCGTCTTTGATCGTTTCGACTATCACCGCCGGGCCGTCGAGAGCGAATCCGAGGCATTCTTCCTGCGCATCCTGCAGCCGGGCGATTACCGCTATGAGGGTGCCGATATCGGTATCCTGGTGACGCGCGGGCGCTCGATGACCAAGAGCTTCCATCTCAACGAGCGCGCCAAACGCTGGATCCACGGCATCAAGCAGAGCGTGGCGGGCAAGCCGCTGCCGGTTGCGGGGGCGGGCCCGGCGCTGGCCGATCCTACCTTCAAGATCATGTAGGAGCGGCGATGCTCTGGCGCGCTCTCAGCGAGGATCAGCCCGGCCCGAAATGGGCCGGGCTCTTCGCCGAATACTGGCCGCATTACCGCCGCTGGTGGTTGCGCGACGGCGATAGCGCGCGCCCCCGATACCCCGAATGCCGCCGCGCCCTGCAGGAGCACATGCCCGAGATCGTGCCGCTCTACGACACGTTCTGCAGCCTCGCGGGCGGCGGCGACCATGCGGCGCGGTTTCTCAGCTTCTATTCCCCGCCGCCCTATCTTTCAGGCTGCAGCCAGGCGATCTGGAACGGCGAGGAGCCGGTCCTCGTGCGCAATTACGATTACGATTCGCGCGCCTTCGACAGCCTGACGCTGCACACCAACTGGCAGGGGCGGCGCGTGATGGGCACCTCGGACGGGCTCTGGGGGCTGGTCGACGGGATGAACGATGCCGGGCTCGCGATCTCGCTGACCTTCGGGGGGCGGCGCGTGGTGGGCGAGGGCTTTGGCGTGCCACTGATTCTGCGCTATGTGCTTCAGACCTGCGAGAGCGCCGAGGAGGCGGGCCGCGTGCTGGCGCGCGTGCCCACGCACATGAGCTACAATGTGACCGTGCTCGATTCCCGGCGGCGCTATCTCACCGCGATGATGGCGCCCGACCGCGCCGCGGTGATCACCCATGCCGCCGTGGCCACCAATCACCAGGAAAGCGTGGAATGGATCAGCCATGCCCGCTTCACCGCCACGGTCGAGCGCGAGCGCTTCCTGCTGCACCGGCTGCGCCTGCACCGCGATCCGCAGGACCGCTTCATCGCCGCCTTCCTGCGCCCGCCGCTTTATTCCACGGCGTTCTCACATGGCTTCGGCACGCTCTATACCGCCGTCTATCGTCCGCGCCTGCAGGAGGCCGAGATCCGCTGGCCCGGCACGGTCTGGACGCATCGGATGGAGGGCTTCGCGGAAGGCGGGCGTTACGTGCAGATCCCCGGCGCCGCCTAGACAGGCAAACCCCGAAGGCTTGGGCGCGGGCCGGAGAGGTGCCCTCGGGCCACACCGGAGACGGCGAACGGAGATTATCCGCTTGGCAACCGCACGCCGCCTGAGCGAAGATGCCATGCCGCACAACGCATGGCAGGCAGGCAAGCGAGCACCCCGCCACGCCCGACAGAGCCGGGCACGCATGGGCCGCAAGCGCACAGAGGCGCCGCGCCCGGCACGGGGGCGAACGAGGGGGAGAAGCAG
>Ga0066646_10000802_pt1 | contig 14577 bp, 13 predicted proteins | sample CryGeyCG2114_250_3_FD_59511 | JGI IMG/M metagenome (GOLD analysis project Ga0066646, IMG submission 59511) | Groundwater microbial communities from aquifer - Crystal Geyser CG17_big_fil_post_rev_8/21/14_2.50 | ecosystem: Environmental > Aquatic > Deep subsurface > Groundwater | place: USA...
GGAGAATCACCACTAAAAAGAGTATAGCCACGACCCATCCAGGGAGAAAAAACCCCTAGATTCTAAGCTTTTAGGTGGTTATATCAATCACAATAAATAAATTCACATTTGAGCTGCGTGAAAACTGTCGATAAATCTTCGATCGCAAGTAGCACAGTATTAATGCAATACAATGCCACTTGCGATCGAAGATTTTCGACGTTTTCACGCGCTCAAATATGAAGTTATTTATTGTGATTGGTATTATAATGTCTGAATGCGGATTGCCCATATTTCTGATTTTCATTATACCCACCTAACTTGGAATCCTTTCCGCCTATTGTCAAAGCGATTTTTAGGCCACCTGAACTGGATTTTCTGTAGGAAAAAGCACTTTTTTGAAAGTCAGCTCGATCCCCTGCCAAAGCTTTTTAAAGAGCTCAAAGTGGATCTTATCCTTTTTGGGGGCGATTTCTCAACAACAGCCCTGAGGGAAGAATTTGAAAAAGGGGTTCAATTTGTCAAAAAAGTTCCCATACCTTGGATTTCAATCCCCGGAAATCATGACCATTACACTTTTAGAAGCTTTAGAAATAAACACTTTTACAGATATTTCACCAATAAAAGGGGATCTATTTCCCACCCGGTTGAATTTTTCACATTAAAAGAACACGGGATCGAAGCTCATAAATTGCCCAATGGTTATGGTTGGGTTGTCGCAATGGATACTGCGCAAGCGACTAATCCCTACTCATCAGAGGGGTTATTTTCTGATGCACTGGAGAGGAATCTTCTAGAGGTCCTTACCCTCATCCCAGAGACAGATTCGATCATTATGCTAAACCACTACCCCTTTCTCCTGAATGATGAGCCCAGAAGAAACTTAAAAAGGGGCCCTGCTTTAGAGGAAATCTTAAAAAAGGATCACCGGATTCATCTCTATCTTCACGGACACACACACCGCCATACTATCGCAGATCTTCAAGAGGCGGGACTTCCGATTGTTCTTGATAGCGGGAGCTGCGCTCAAGGAAGAAAAGGGGCGTGGAATTTAATTGATTTAGAAAAAGATGGATGTAAAGTTTCAAGTTATAAATGGGACCACAAATGGACAAAGACCAGGACTGAGGAGTTTTTATGGAAAAGAAAATAGAAGAAGATGAACCTTGGTTTTCCGATGGTCTAAAGTTTAAGTGCACAGGTTGTGGAGGATGTTGTACAGGTTCTCCTGGCTATGTATTTCTTTCCAACTCCGATTTAGAAAAGCTATCCAATCATTTTAAATTAGAGCTCAATCAGTTTCAGCAAAAATACACCCGCTATGTGGATGGTCAGTACGCTTTATTAGATCGCCCAGGATCTGAAGACTGCATTTATTTACAGGACAATAAGTGTACTGTTTATGACGCCAGGCCTATTCAGTGCAAAACTTTTCCCTGGTGGATTCACAACCTGCGAGGCCCCAAAGACTGGGAGGAAGCAGCTTCTCGATGCGAAGGGATCAATCACGTAGATGCTCCTATTATCCCCTCTTTACACATTGAAACGGAACTTCTTACTTACTTAGACAACCTTCTAGATCAGAATTTCGATTCGTAAAAGATCTAACCAGCGGGTAGTGCTTCAGAGTTAAAAGGGGGAAGAGTATACCCAACGTGATTCAAGAATCGGTTTTAGGCTGATGTTAAACTTTCGAAATTTGTCAATCGCAAGTGAACCAATATTAGTAATATAGGTTCACTTGCGATTGGCAAATTGCGTTTGTTTAACACAGCCTAAAAACCGATTCTTGAATCACGTTGGGTATATAAATACAAAATTAGGCCCCCTTGTTGCACTGCATATCCCCCTAATTGCTGACTCTTCAAGAGGACAGTAACTTACATCAACTGTGCACTCTTCTGGAAGATCTAATAACTCAGTAGAGAGATCTGTTAGCATATTCGATCTTAAATCTAATTTCTTCAAATGAGTTAAGTACCCTAACCCAATAGGGAGAGATGTGAGTTGCAAGTTATTCAAATGAAGACATGGCAAATTTTGCATATAACAAATTTCAATTCGGGCTGCTGCTATTCTTCTTGTTGAATATTCCGCTGACGGGGCACTTTCACTCCAACTTTTAAGGGAGCTTCTAATCCTATTTTCTACTACCGATTTAAGACATTCTCTTGCGATAAAGTTTGCAGCTGGAATCATTGCAGCTCCCACTAAGGTGCCACCAAAAATACCCCTAAAAGAAAGAAGTCCAAACTCACGAATGAACATCAACCCCGTTGTCCCTAACACTGGGGTGTACCATCTCTGAATAGCTAATCCTAAAGTACGTGAAAACATGGCGCATATTCTATGTAGACTCTTCTTTTTTTACGAGAAGCAATCTGATCTGTTCAAAAAAACTGTAAAATGGAACAATCCATTCTTATGGAAAATAGCATAGAAACTCGAATCCAAAGTTGGTTAGACGGCCCGTTTGATGAGCAAGTTAAAGATGAAATCAAACAACTTCAACTCAACAACCCGCAGGCTCTCTCTGATGCATTTTTTAAAGAGCTCTCCTTTGGGACTGGTGGAATGCGTGGTATTATGGGAGTGGGTACTAACAGACTAAATATTTACACCATTCAGATGGCAACACAAGGTCTTGCTAATTATATTAAAACTCTTCCAACTGATGGCAAGCACTCTGTTTTTATTGGCTATGATGTGAGAAACAACTCAAGGCTATTTGCAGAGGAGACGGCCAAAGTCTTTTCTGGCAATGGCATTAAGGCTCTTCTTTCAAAAGACATTTGCCCCACCCCCCTTGTCTCATTTGCTTGTAGACATTACAAATGCTCTATGGCCGTTATGATTACCGCCTCACATAATCCACCCCAATACAATGGTTATAAAGTCTACTGGCATGATGGGGCCCAAGTAGTCCCTCCCTATGATCAAGAAATTATTGAGATGGTTCGACAGGTAACAAGCCCAGCTCAAGTTCGCTTAGGCTCCGATTATGAAGAAATTGATTCGGAAATTGATGCTGTCTACCTTTCGCAATTAGAAAAGCTCCAAATGCTCCCAGAGCTTTCTAAAGTAGATCTCAAGATTATCTATACCAATCTTCATGGAACAGGAATTAGACTGATTCCAAAAGCCCTTAAATCTTGGGGATATACTCATCTTACATTTGTAGAAAAGCAGTTACCCCTTGATGGGAACTTTTCCTTTGCCCCGTCTCCCAATCCAGAGGATGAAAAAGCGCTCGAGCTTGGGACGAAACAGCTCGCTGCAGAAAATGGAGATATTTTAATTGCAACAGATCCCGATGCAGATCGGATGGGCGTTGTCGTAAGGGGTGGACGGCTAACCGGGAACCAAATCGCATGTCTCTGTTTGCATCACATCTGCACAACCCTTACCGAAAAGAAAGAGTTCCCGGAAAATGGCGCCTTTATTAAAACAATTGTCACAACAGAGCTATTTAAAGAAATTGCTGAACATTTTGGCGGTAAGTGTATCGATGTTCTCACCGGATTTAAATACATTGGTGAGCAGATCGGCATTTGGGAGGCCTCATTTGACTCCTATCAATATCTTTTTGGCGCAGAAGAGTCGTATGGTTATCTATTCGGGTCATTTGTTCGGGATAAAGATGCTATTTCTTCAGCTTGCTTAATTGTTGAAGTCGCAGCTCTTGCAAAAAAGAAGAATCTAACGCTTATCGATAGACTCAATCAAATCTATCAAACATTTGGAATCCATCGAGAATCACTAACAAATCTCAATTTTAGCGACTCAAAAGCAGGGATGGATCAGATGACAAGACTCATGCATACACTCCGCTCTAATCCCCCAACGTCGATTGGAAATCTTCCTATTACCCTAGTAGAAGACTATCTACTCGGTAAGGATTCGCTGCCCCCTTCTAATGTACTCCGATTTTGGCTTGAAGACGGAAGTAAACTCGTGATCCGCCCATCAGGGACTGAGCCGAAAATAAAAATATATGCTGAGGTAAAAGGGGCATTTGAAAATGAAAAATCGGTGGATCTTTGTGATACTCGCCTCAAACAACTAGTAGACAACTTTAAAAAACAGGTCATCCATGATTAAATTTTTCTTATCCCTAATTTTCATCAATCAGCTAATTGCCTGCACAGGAATTCAGATCACTGCAACAGATAATTCTGTTGTAAATGGGAGAACTGTTGAATTTGGATCTGTTATTGACATGTACCCAGCTGTCATTCCCAGAAACTATACCTTTACAGGGAAAAGCTCAACTGGGGCTGGCTTAGTGTATAAATCAAAGTATGCAGCTGTTGGAATGTATTGCTTTGACTACGAAGTACTCATGGATGGGATGAATGAAAAAGGGCTGTCCGCCGGAGCCTTCTATTTTCCTGGGTATGCAGAATATGCAACAATTACAAAGAAAAATCAGTCAAAATCCCTTTCCCCTGTTGAATTTCCTAATTGGATTCTTACCCAATTTGCAACCATTGATGAAGTAAAAGAGGCTCTATCCTCTATCGCTATTGCACCAACTATTATCAGTAGTTGGGGGGCTGTTCCTGCCCCTTTCCACTACATTGTTTACGATCAAGATGGAAGGAGCATCGTCATTGAACCGATTAACGGAAAGCTCGTAGTCCATGATAACGAGTTAGGGGTGATTACCAACTCGCCTACATTTGACTGGCATTTAACTAATTTGAGAAACTTCATCAATTTATCCCCCTACAACTCTGAACCTATTACAGTAAAAGGGGTTACATTTGCCCCCTTTGGTCAAGGATCTGGGATGGTAGGGCTCCCTGGAGACTTTACCCCCCCCTCTCGCTTTGTTCGAGCTGCCATCTTCTCAACAAGCGTGATCCCCCCAGAAACCTCTGCAAAAGGGGTCGATCTCACCTTTCATCTCCTCAATCAATTTGATATCCCTATGGGGGTTGCTAGGCAAAAAGAGGGAAATAAAGTGGGTGTAGATTACACAATGATGACAACTGTAAAAGATCCCCAAGAACTAAAGTATTACTTCCGCTCTTACGCAGATCAAACAATAAAATATCTCGATCTAAATCAGTTTGATCTCAATGGAAAAATGATTAAGAGCTTAAAAACCAAAAGCCCCCAAACAAATATGGATGTCTCCTCTACCCTTCAATAATGTGGCTCCCCTGATCTCACAGAAAAACCCCATAATGGGACTGTTGAGCTCTGAACAGCCCCATAAATGATCAGTTGTACTTGGTGGCAAGAAAACCGCAGTAAGATGTCGCTAGGACAATTGAGGAAATATGAATCACTCGGGATCTAAGAGAAAGACCTAATCCATATACCCCAGTTAAAATAATTGCACCCATTGAGGGGTGATCTGCAATTTCCTCTACCACTTCCTTTACAGCCACTGATCCTTTCCATAGTTTATCTATTGTAGAATTAGCTATTCTTTTAGAACTTGCCCACATGGAGCTCGCAGAATCTAATACTATACCCATAAAACCAGGGACAGCAGTTTGCGCTCCTAACAAAGAAAGTGAAGACACTGCAAATTTTCTCCCAGGAAGTCCAGTTAATGGCTTTATAAGGTATAGAAGAGGCGCTACAATGATTGCATTAGTAGCCGCAATGCTCGTAGCTAACCAAGCATTGCCCACGTACTCTAGTCCCAAAGCTGTTACCGCTTCAGTTGTCTCCGGAACAGGAGGAGTCTCTACTACCTTAGAGGCTACAGATCGAATCCAGGAAATTCCCAATCCAAGTCCATAGTACCCCCTTTTTGAGACTTCAATCCCATCGTTTACCGTTTTCACAAAACCTGCTGACCCATTCTTTGTAGTCTCGTAAACAGTCCTTACTGCTTCCGGTATTTTCCCGGCCGTTGCCCAAAGCTGAGAATATGCAACAGAAAAACCTAATACAGCTAAAGATCCCACAGCCCCATACTTAATCATCTGAGACCAGTTCCACTTACTAAATGGAGAGCTTTTTTTAGGTTGAGCAGAAGGGTTAATTACCTCTGAGAAGTCTTTTGTTTGTGTAGAAATTTCTTTTTTCGTCGATTCAATTACCATAACACCAATAAATTTTAAAAATTTAAAAGGATATTAACAAAGAAATATAATAAAACGAACTAAAATAGAATTTTACTAAGAGGGTGTCTTGTCTTCTTTTTTAGGATATTTAACTCGGACATGACTCGATAAGAGAAGTGTTTTCACTAGACTTTTCTTCACCTTTCCTAACTCTTCAAAGGTGAGTTGGCAATCATCAAGCTGCCCATCTTCTGCCTTTTCTGTGATCAGTCGATTGACAAGTTCTGAAAGGGTCTGCTCATTTACAACTTCTAAAGATCTACTTGCCGCCTCAACACTATCACAAATCATAATGATCCCTGACTCTTTCGTATGAGGCTTTGGCCCTGGATAACGGAATAGACTCTCATCAACTGCATCTACGTCTCCACCTTGTAAAGCTAACTGCTTTCGATAAAAATAGTAAACGAGTGTTGTCCCATGATGCTCTCGTATAATGTCGATAAACGGTTGGGGAAGTCTAGCTTTACGAGCAATTTGCTCCCCATCGGTTACATGAGAAATGATGACTTGGGCTGATTCTTGTGGGGTAAGCAGTTGATGGACATTGACTGAATTTTGTTGATTTTCTGTGTAAAACTGGGGGTTATTGATCTTCCCGATATCGTGATAAAGGGTAGAAGCCCTACAGAATATCCCATTTGCCCCGATCGCTTGGGCGCAAGTTTCAGCTAAATTACCTAAGACTATACTATGTTGATAGGTTCCTGGAACTTCCATCGCAAAACGGCGAAGGAGATCACTACTTGGATCGGTATATTCCATTAATGTCATATCGGTTAACACACCAAAAAGGGTCTCTAGAGCAGGTAATAGTCCCACAACCAAAACTGCTGTAATAAGTAAAAAAGCAAAAGAAGAACCGATGTCTACAAAAAGTGAGTAACTTGCGAGATAGTTTTCAGATAAGGTAAATGCGTAAAGAACTGGGATAGCGCTCATCCAAGATTTCATGCAAACAGTAAAAATATCCTTCCTCTTACGAAGTCCCCTTGAGCTAATAATCACGACGATGGAGGTCACTAAATTAAGAATTAAAAAGTGGCTATGATCGACAGCAAGAGAGACTGAAAGGATAATCGACAGGAATGTAGCTGCAAATAGGGCTGTCCTTGGGGAAAGGAGTATACAAATCAAAATAGTTGCAAATGGAGCCACAATAGGAAAGCGAACCGATTCAATCACATAAGAGGAGCTTTTCAGGAGTATATACTCTGTACATTTCGCAAAAAGGAGTGTGAGTAAAACAATACAAACAAAAAGGGCAACTTCTCTTAAGCTGCGTATAAAATTCGGTTGACTAATCCGAAAATAAAGGGCGCTGATTGTTACAAAAATTAAAGAGAGGATTAGACTTGCAGCTATTGTCAATGGGTCCCAAATTCTACGACTCTCCGATATAGCCTGCTTCATAGCCTGCATCATAGTTAGGTGACGCGAAGTTATAATCTCCCCCTGATCTATGATTCTTGTCCCAGCATAGACCTTTGTCATCTTATCAGGGACTGTCCGGTTCATATGGGCTCTTAAAGAGCGCTCAAGTGCCGCATCTTGAGTTAACACCCAAGGGCGATTTCTGAAATTCCGAATTACATAATTAATTGTTTCAGTATGAAAGATGCCACTTTGGGCAATTTGAGAGGAAAGTCTATTCCAAAATTCAGCCGGGAGCATAAGTGCGATATTTGCCCCATCAGGAATAAACTCAAAATAAGAAGTTTCAGGAAATTGGATCGCTTTTATTTTCTGAATGGTTCTAGGATCTGTAAAACGGGCCTCTATCAGAAGAGTTTCTAGCTCATCTGCCGCCTTATACATTTCCTCAAAAGTGCTATTTGGCGCAGCTACCACCCACTCTTTATTATGGATAAGATCCTCTTCAAGGAGATAACGAGCCTCCCGAATTTGTTTATCTTCTATTTGGTAGATGTCACCGATATCTTGCATCGCCTGCTGCTTGAGAACAATCGTCGCTTCATAATCGGGGAACTCAAAATCGACAGTTGCGATCACATATCTGCCAGCTGTATTATTTACTTCCAATACAACAAGACGCACTTCACGAAAGTGGAGAAAAAGGGCTAAGCACAATACACAGATAAAGCCGACAATTAAACGCCATCCTCGATGGTTGGACGCTAACCACTCTTGCCAATTTTTGTTCATATTTATAATATACCAACTATGACAAAAAGATACCAGGTCCTTGCACGCAAGTATCGACCCCAAGCATTTCGCGATTGCCTTGGACAAGATGCCACTGTTACTACGTTAAAAAACGCCATTCGGTTTGATAAAGTCTCCCATGCCTATTTATTTTGCGGATGCCGTGGAGTTGGTAAGACAACTCTTGCCCGACTTTTTGCAAAAGCCCTTAACTGCCAATCACTCACCTCCGATTACGAGCCTTGCAATAGCTGCCCGTCTTGCCTAGAAATCGCCTCAGGCCAGTCGCTAGATGTGATCGAAATCGATGGAGCCTCAAATCGGGGTATCGACGATATTCGTCAGATCAACGAAACAGTTGGATACGCCCCAAGTCATGGAAAATACAAAATATATATCATTGATGAAGTTCACATGCTCACCAAGGAGGCATTTAATGCTCTCCTTAAAACTCTAGAAGAGCCCCCTGAGCAAGTGAAGTTCTTTTTTGCTACAACTGAGGCTCATAAAGTCCTCCCTACAATTATTAGCAGATGCCAAAGGTTTGATCTTTCTCGGATCCAGTCCCCACTCATCATCTCCAAATTACAACAAATTGCAACTGATCTATCTCGCACTGTAGAGACTGATGCACTAGAACTCATCGCCCGTTTTTCTGAAGGATCTCTTCGAGATGCTGAGTCCCTCTTTGATCAAATTCTCTGCTTTGCTGAAAACGCTATTTCAGCTGATACCATCCGAAACTCTTTAGGCCTTGTCCCTCAAGAACTATTTTTAAACCTAGATACAGCTTTTTCCACCTTTAACCTAGGCTATGCATTTGAGCTTGTAAATGAGCTTTTCCAAACAGGAAAGGACCTTCCCCACTTCCTAGAACAACTCATAGAACACTACCGCAATATTACTCTTGCCAAAACAACAAACTCCCCCCACCCTTCGGCAAACCTTTACACCACCCAACAATCTCTTCACATCCTAGATCTCCTCATCCAAGGAGAAAGCTCTTTGCAAAAAAGTGTTTTCCAAAGAATTACTCTCGAGACACTCCTCCTCCAAATCATCCGAAGTAAAAACAGGATCCCAGTAGAGGTTCTTGTCAGACAGCTCACAGAGAACAAAGAGATTCAAAAGGAAAATATATCAACTACAACTCAACAGCTCCCTATTGAGCCACTCCACGTAGCGGCTACTCCTCAAGAAGAAAAATCCCCCCCGGCGGCAAACGCCCCCCCTCTAGAGCCTAAAGAAGAAGGAGCCAAGGACACCCCCCTCAGCGTCCCAGAAAGCCCTATTTTCCAAGAACTACCTACTCCCCTAGTGGCCGTTGCAGAAGTCAAGAAGGAGCCCCTTAAAGCTTCCCCTCTTATTAATGAAGCTCCTCCCACCCCCGAAATAAGGGAAGAAAAACCAGCCAGCCAGCCAAAAAAGGTAATTCCACCTGATATTAAAAAATTAACTAAGGACCCCCTACCAAAACAAAAAATAAATAGTGAAGAACCAACCTCTTCCCTTTCTGAAAAACACCCTAGTCATTATGATACGTTGATCAGGTTTACGGCAGTTGAACTAGAAGGGATAATTAAAAATTAAATATAGGTAATTTATGGGCAGCGGATTTTCAAAGATGAAAAAACAGGCAAAACTGATGCAAGAACAGTTAAGCCAAGCAAAGAATAAAATGGAATCAACTCTTGTAGAGGGAACTGCTGGAAACGGCCTTGTTAAAATTACTTTAAATGGCTCAAAAGATTTAAAAAAAATTGTAATTAACCCTGATTGCTTAAGCGATGCTGAAGGTCTTCAAGACTTAATTTTAGGAGCTTTTGAAGATGCTTCATCGAAGATTGATTCACAAGGTCAGCCCTCTATGCCCTTTCCCTTTTAAGGCATTACCCTTTTAGCCCCCAAATAGGTATGCAATACCTATCCAACTATCTTAGGAAAAAATCAACAGAGTCTTTCCTAAGATAGTTTCACAAAAATACAAATAATAATATTAATTACAAACAACTATATTATTACTTATATATCAAGCTTTTATTATCCTTTAATTAATTGCAGATAATTAGTATTATATTACACAAAAGGATAAGGAGAACACATTATGACACAAATTAACTCAATAACAACAAATAGCCCAGCTACTGAACAATTAAATACTTTAAAAGACAGAGTTCAGTCGAACTGGGAAAACCGTAAGGCTACAGTAATCAGCTCTGGAACAGTATCGTTAGCATTTGCTGCTGCTGCCGGAACTCTAGCTTTTTTAGGGGGCCCAATCACTTTAATTGCAGGTCTTGCAGCTGCTGCAATCGCAGGAGTTGGTCTTTTAATAGCCTCTCTTACATCTAAGCCAACTACACAAGCACTAGAGAAAAAAGAATTAAATGGAGCGAATACAAATGCTGCTAGTTCATCTCAGGAACAACCAATTGCTGAAGCTAAAGTTGAACCAAAAAAGCAAGGCTTAATAGGTAGAGCGATTGCTTTTGTAAAAGCTCATCCATTCATTAGCGCAGCATCAATTGCTGGTATTACAGGATTGGGACTATACTCATTAGGTATAATTGGCAAAGCTGCTCTACCAATTGGCAAAGCTGCTCTACCTGTATGCCCTATTAAGGGATTTGCAGATATTGCTAAGAAAACATTTGCCTCTGAGAAAGCTCTAAAGTTCCCACAGAGCATGCCAAATCCATTTGCTAGTGCTGGTGCAACCGCTGCTGCTGCTGCTAATTCAGTTAAATGTGCTGCAACAGACGTACAAATGCCTATGAGCTCAACAGCACCTCGACCTGCAGGACTTGATGCATTTTTAAACTCTGGCGTATTTGCTGCAAAACATGCAAACATCACAAACAACACAAAATAATTAAATTGATTATTACTCCCCTTCAGAAATGAAGGGGTTTTTTTATTAACCGTAGTTTATGGCCCATTGATAAATTTGGTTAATATTTCACAGTTTCTTCAGCCAAAAATTCTTTTAATTCCTGTGCCGATGGGTATTCAAGAGCCCCTTCTGCTAATCGACACGCTTCCAAAATTCGCCATTTACGAATCGTGTGCTTAACAAGTGGAATATGACGCGCTGCTACAGAAAACTCCCGAATTCCCAACCCAATAAGAAGTGGGATCATGGCAGGGTCAGCTGCACACTCTCCACATAGGATGACCGGTTTTCTCGCCTTATTGGCAGAAGAGACCACCATGCGGATGAGGCGCAAAATACTTGGATGGGTAGAAAAATATAGCTCTGCTGTGTGACTGTTACTTCTATCAGCTGCTAATACATACTGGACAAGATCATTGGTCCCTATGGAAATGAAGTCAACCTCCTCTGAGATCGCATCACACATAATCGCTGAAGAAGGGACTTCAATCATGCACCCAATCGGCATATGATCAGCTATAGGAATGTTTTGACTCCGAAGCTGTTCTTGAATTTCTAGTACTTTTTTTCGAACTACTCGAAGCTCGGAGATATCTGAGAGCATAGGGATTAAAATATGAATTTCACCATATTGGCTAGCCCGAATGATTGCGCGCAATTGATCATCTAAGAGATTCGGATAGCGAAGAAGGAAGCGGATCGCTCTACAACCGAGAGCTGGATTCGCCTCATGGCCAATGGAAGAAAAATATTTGGCATCTTCATTATCAGGTTGTAAATCAACAGTCTTATCTCCACCTACATCAAAGACTCGAACAACTAAAGGCTTCCCCTTAAGCTCTTCAGCCATTTGTTTATAGATGTGAAATTGCTCCTCTTCTGATGGGAATGCCTTACGAGATAAAAAGAGGTATTCAGAGCGAAAGAGACCCACCCCACAGGCGCCAGCTTTTATAATCTCCCCCATTTCTTTTGGATTTTCCAAATTGGCAGAAATGCGGACCTCATACCCATCAATAGTCTCCCCTTTAAGAAAGGAAGCATCCTTTAGGAGTTTATAACTCATTTGATGAGTTCTCTGAATCTCCTGATATTTTTTTAAAGTCTCTCTAGTTGGATTTAATACAATAATCCCTTGAGATCCATCGACAATTAGAGAGTGCACCTCATGGCTTTTGAGCTCCTTAATATCAATATTTGTAACATAAGGAATCCCCTTGGCACGAGCAATGATGGCAGCATGAGAAGTAATTCCACCAGCTGCTGTAACAAAGGCGCTAATAAGAGATGCATTGGCCTCAACAGTTTCAGATGGAACAAGCTCATGAGTTAAGATAATAGAGTTATGAGGCATCTCCTCCATTCTCACCCTCTCAAGAGGACGGAGATGACCTAGAATTCTCCGAGATACATCGACAATGTCTCTCACCCTTTCTTGAAAATAGTGATCTTGAAGAGAGCTAAAGCGAACTTTATATTCTTCGATAATATGACAGAAAATGGACTCAATATTCCTCTCCATTTCCCGAATTTTTTCTTCAATTACACTTGTTAAAAGGGGATCCTGCATCATTTCTAAGTGGGTCCCTAATATAGAGACAATTTCAGCGGGACCTTCGTGAATAGAAAGCCTCTGAAGAGACTCAACATCTTTACGACTTAAGTCTAAAGCCCTTCTATATCGATCGATTTCTTGCTCAACTTCCTTTTTAGGAATAGAAACTTCTGGGACCTGATCGTCCATACTTGCAAAGAACACGGGACATCCAATACCAATTCCTTTACTAATTGGCAGTCCCCGTAAGATGATTTCTTTGCTGCCGGTTGGCATTTATTTTTCTCCAAATTCCGATTCAAAAGCATCCACAAGATGCTGCATGGTAAGCTCTGCATCATCCCCTTCAACTGAAATCTCAATCACTGTATTTTTTCTTGCAGCTAGCATCAAAATGCTCATAATACTTCTCGCATTGATCGTCTCATGTTTATGCGTAAACTGAACAGCAGATTTGCGGGGCTGTAAGAGCTTTACAATGGAAGCCGCTGGACGGGTATGGAGACCAAGTGAGTTTTTCACTTTAACTTTACGCACGATTTTCAATGCCCACCCTCTTTTTCTGTCGTTTAGCTATTGTTTCAAGTAATTTTGTATTAAATTCTTTTGCAGAGTTGTAGCCCATGTCTTTTAATCGATGATTCAGTCCAATTGTTTCTAAAAGAAGGACAACATCTCGTCCAGGTTTTACCGGAAGAAGATGAAAAGGGACGCTCACTCCTAAAATATCAATAAACTTATCATCAAGACCGACCCGATCATAAAAGTGTTGATCATCCCACTCTTCAAGTTTGACAACGATATCGATCCCCTTATCAGGTCTGACGCATACCGCTCCATAAAGATGAGCCACATTGATGATCCCAATCCCCCGAATCTCCATTAAGTGTCGCGTTAACTCGGGACCTGATCCCACTAAATAGGGCCCCTCTTTTCGCTTCACTCTCACTACATCATCTGAAATAAGTCTATGCCCTCTTTCAATGAGTCCAAGCGCTGCCTCACTTTTACCCACAGAAGATTCACCTTGAATCAATACACCCACTCCAAAAACTTCAACTAGCGTTCCGTGTAAAGTCACACTTGGGCAAAATTCTTCAAGAAGCAAAAAGGTAATGCGACTCAAAAGATTAGTCGCAGTAGAGGTGGCTCGAAATAAAGGGACATTTGCCTTGTCACAGGCAGAGATTAGCTCTTTTGGAGGAGGGAAGCCCCTTGCAACAATCACAGCTGGTGTGCTCGGCGTTAAAATAGATGAGAGCCTCTCCATCCGTACTTCCGGCTCTAGTTCTCTTAAAAACTCAATCTCTTGTTTACCGAAGATAAGAATGCGTGCAGGGACAAATCCTTTCAAATAACCCGTTAAACTTAAACCAGGCCGGTGTACTTCAGCCTTGTTGATCTTACGGGAAAGTCCAGCTGATCCAGCAAGGAGAACTAGCCCTAAATATTTACTATGTTGCTCATAGAAATGTTTAACTAAGTACACAGGTTCATCCCTTGTAAGTAGTGAGCTAACCATTGAGAAAAAGTAGGAAAAGCTAAGTTTTCCATCCAAGATTTTTTATCACTCACATCAGATACTGTGTAATCTACTCCAGACAAGTAAACATTCCCCATCTCACTCCCCGGATACCAGTCAGTGTAAAAACATTGAAAAGAAGAAAGGCCAAGCGCTTCAAAAAAGGGAATAAGAGCTCCAGGGTCAACATCCATCGCGCCAGATTTTACCCTTTTTTCAGTTTGAAGTAAAAGGTCCATTACTCTGCGCCTTGCATGGGCAATATCCCCAATTTCCAAAAAGCCCATTTCAGAAAGCTTTCCAAACCCATTATGAATCCGAGTAAAAGAGAGATAATCTCGAGGCAAATTCAGTTGCAATTCGTTCTTTAATCCTT
>Ga0066646_10000807_pt1 | contig 14541 bp, 6 predicted proteins | sample CryGeyCG2114_250_3_FD_59511 | JGI IMG/M metagenome (GOLD analysis project Ga0066646, IMG submission 59511) | Groundwater microbial communities from aquifer - Crystal Geyser CG17_big_fil_post_rev_8/21/14_2.50 | ecosystem: Environmental > Aquatic > Deep subsurface > Groundwater | place: USA: Utah...
CGCCACGCCAACCCCCTGCAATTCGGTCAGGAGCCCGGTGAGCTGCTTCAACGTGTCGTGGTCGTCTGCCTTGGGCTTCTCCTTCTTTTTGTCGCCTTCCTTTTCGGCGCTCTCGTCGCTGGCGAGCATCCCCTCGAGCAACCCCTGTAGTGCTTCCCCTGGCCCGTAGAATAGAATGGGGCCGGCGCTTCCCATGTGCTCGAACACAGCCTTGAAAGACGCCTTGTTGCTCAGCGCGTTGCTCGGTTCGAGGGCCAACAACCTCTCGAGCGTCTGGGGCGACGGAGGGGAGCCTTTGATGAGGCGGTCCCCAGCGACGAGATAGGCAAACCCATCGACGTAGGCGACGGTCACAAGGTCCTTGCGCAGTACGTAGATGGTGCTGAAGGTCACGCCTTCGTGCACCTCTTCATGGACTCGCGGGCGCCCATATTCTTCGTTGATGAACTTGTCGAGGAACGACTCGAAGCGGCTCTGGTCCTCCACCTTGACGATGGCGAACCAGCCACCACCCAGCTTTCCGAAGGCCAATCCGTCGACGAGAGAGAAGCCGTTGGAGCGATAACTCTGTGCGTTGCCTGGATTGATCCCGTGATGGGCCTCGAGATCCTTGAAGATCCCTTCGAGCTGCTCAGGATCCATCAGGCGCCAGCGCTTTACGCGGTCCATCATCTGCACCAACGCCGCAACCGACGAAACGAACAGCGCCGCGTCCACGTCGCCGGGGATGCGCGCAGCGAGGACCTGAGCGGTCTCACCGGTGTTCGTCGGGAAGATGTCCGGAAGTGCTTGAGCGTTCGCGCGCTGTGCCTCGGACTCCTCTACACTCCCGCAGCGGCACCCAGGCTCACTGAGCGAGAGCAACAGGAGACAGAGGAGCAGTGCACCAGGGATGGCCTTGGTTCGGGCTCTCATGAGGCTCCGTCAATCGCGTCGTCGTTGCGAGCAGCCCCTCCACTGACCAACCCCGGGCTCGCGCGGCAGTTCGAGCCGCACTCCGCTGAGACTGGCCACTATCCGACCCTGCTTTACGCAACACGACCAAGAAAGGAAATGAAACCGTTGAATGGGAGGTTTGCCCCCTTCGAAAAGGCGTGGCCACGACAAACGCCGGGCTCTCGCGGGGGCCGACTATAGGGTTCGCGGGGCCGATTCGCAACTGACGGACCCATCCGAGGCCCACTTGCATTGACGTTGACCCTGTGCCAATGGTTCCCTCTGTCGACCCTGGTACAATCGAAGTCTCACCGCACTCATCGACGACCAGCGTTGGCTCATTGGCCATTTGCGTTTCGCATGCATCTCTGACCGACACACCTTGAACGACCTCCAAAAAGACCTCTTCGAGCTCCTCCCCGTCGGGTTTTGCACCCTGGATGCTGGGGCGAGGCTCGTGAGCGCCGACGAGGTCGCCGTCGACCTGCTCGGGCTGGAGGGTGAGGTCAAAGGCGCGCGCTTCTTGGACCTCCCCATCTGCCGTCGTGAGGTTGAGCTGCTCTTCTCGGAGCTCAAGGCGAAAGGCAGAGCCGTTGATATCGTGGTCCACCGAAACCAATACCAAGGTCAATCAGAGATTCGACTGTGGGTGACCGCGAAGCTCGATCGACCGAGCGGCCTCGCCGGACTCCTCATCCGCAGAGCACCGACGCCCCAATATCATCGCGAGGGCGTCTCCGCGCACTCCGACCCCCAAGAGCTCGTTCAGGTCTTCGAGTTCCTCGCTCCCTTGTTCGAGTCCTCTGGAGTTGGCCTGGCCATTCGCGATCCGACCCTCGCGGTGCTCTTCGAAACCCCAATCTGGGAAAACATCCGCTGCAACGCTCTGCGCGTCGAACGAGACGCCAGCAGCACGGGCTTTCGCAAGGGGGTCAGCCGCATCGCCGAGCGCACCGTGAGAACCGAGGACGGCGCTGTCTACGAGGCGATCGAATCCGAGTTCCATTCGGGCGTGGCGGACAACTTCCGAATTGGCGTCGCCTGGGATGCCACCGAGCTGTGGGAGGCCTATCAGACCATCAAGGAACAAGCCGAAGAGCTCGCGCGCCTCAACAAAGAAATACGGAGCCTGGCGAACAAGGACGGACTGACCGAGATCTTCAATCGGCGCTACCTCGAAGAGAGCATCGAGTCCGAGGTCGAACGCTCCAACCGCTATGACAGCGACCTCTCCGTGATCTTCTTCGATGTCGATGATTTCAAGGCCTATAACGACGCCTTTGGCCACGTCGCTGGGGACGCGGTGTTGCGTGCGATCACGCAGATAGTGTCGGGCCGAATCCGTCGTACGGACATCTTCGCCCGATATGGTGGCGAGGAGTTCGCGATTCTCTTGCCCGAGACGCCTCTGCGGCGCGCGGCAATAGTGGCCGAGGGGATCCGCAAGCAGATCGCCGGCGCCGGCTGGCCAAACCGTGGAGTGACCGTCAGCCTCGGTGTCGCGACCCGCAAGAACGGCGACACCCCTTTGAAATTCTTGGAGCGTGTCGACAAGGCGATGTACGCCGCCAAGCGCTCCGGGCGCGACCAGCTCTTCATCGTCAACCCAGACGGCCAGATGCGGGCGTCAAAGGGCTGAGGCCCGCGCTCGGTGAGCCTCTACCCCGTCCGCAGACCGAGCTTCACCGAATCGTCGCCGAAGAGCCGGTTGGCTTCGGTGATGAACTCGTCGGTCGGCGCGATCCTGAACTCCTCGGGGAGCCGCAGAGTCGCTCTGCCGGCGGCGGAGAAGAGCAGCCGCAGGTACGTCTTGCAGTCGCCGGGGTGGGCGCGCAGGAGACCGGCGAGCAGGTCGAGATCGCCCTTCTCTGAGTGGTCGCAGCGAACCTCGACGAGGACGTGGCCAACCTTCTCGGCCCGCACCTCAGTGAGCATGACGACCTCTTCCGTGCGGATGCGATGGGTGCGTGCCGCCTCCTCGCCCTCGATCGACACTCGCCCGCGAAAAAGCAGGGGCTCGCCGCTCTTGATGATCTCCTCGTACTCGCCGAAGACACGGGTGAAGCAGACCGCCTCGAGCTGGCCCATCTTGTCTTCGAGCGTGATGAACGCCATGCGCCCGCCGCTCTTGACCGGCCGCTCGCGGATCGCCGCAACGATCCCGGCCAGCGCGACCTCCGCGCCGTGCGAGAGCTGCGTGATTGAGGCGCTGGTGTCGCTGGCGTACAGAGAGAGCTCACTGGCGTAGCGGTCCAGTGGGTGGCCAGTCACGTAGAAGCCGAGCGTCTCTCGTTCGAGCTGGAGCAGAACTTTGTCGTTCCAAGGTTGTACGGACGGATAGTTCTCTGGTGCGTCTGGATCCAAGGACGGACCGCTGGCGGCCGCGAACATGTCGAAGAGTGAGGTCTGACCCGCGTCGCGATCGGCCCTCGCCTTTTGCCCGCGATCGATGGCGGTGGGAATGACCTCGTAGGTCTGGGCGCGGACCGTCGTGCTCTGGCGAATGTTCTCGACCTTGGTCGACCAGGCGCTGTCGAACGCGCCGCATTTCACCAACGCCTCGATGACTCGCCGGTTCACTTTGCGCAGGTCGACTCGCTCGCAGAAGTCGAACATCCCGCCAAACGGCCCATCCTTGCGCACCTCGATGATCGACTCGATGGCGCCAGCGCCGACCCCTTTGACCGCTCCGAGGCCGAAGCGGATCTTGCCGTGCGAAACGGAGAAGTCGAGCTGCGACTCGTTCACGTCCGGCGGCAAGACCTTGATTCCACTGCTGCGGGCGTCGCTGATGGTGCGCACGACCTTGTCGGTGTTCTCCCGGTCACAGGTCAGGGTCGCGGCGGTGAACTCGACGGGATAGTGGGCCTTGAGGTAGGCCGTCTGATAGGAGATCAGGGCGTAGGCCGCGCTGTGGCTCTTGTTGAAGCCATAGCCAGCAAAGAACTCGATGAGGTCGAAGATCTCTCCGGCCTTGTCAGGGTCGATGCCTTTGCTCTTCGAGCCCTCGACGAAGATGCTGCGCTGTTTGGCCATTTCCGCGGGCTTCTTCTTGCCCATGGCACGGCGCATGATGTCGGCGCCGCCCAACGAGTAGCCCGCTAGGACCTGGGCGATCTGCATCACCTGCTCTTGGTAGACGATGACGCCGTAGGTCTCGGACAGGATCGACTCGGTCACGGGGTGGGGGTAGATGACCACCGCCTCCCCGTGCTTGCGCTTGACGAAATCGTCGACCATGCCCGAGCCGAGGGGCCCTGGTCGATAGAGCGCGACCGCAGCGATGATGTCCTCGAAGCAGTCGGGTTTGAGCTTGGCGAGCAGCTCGCGGAAGCCGCTGGACTCGAGCTGGAAGACGCCCGTGGTGCGCGCCTGGCACAGCAGATTGAAGACCTCGGCGTCATCCATGGGGATGGTCAACAGCTCGAACGGCGGCTGCCCTTTGGCGGCGCGGGTAGCGTTCACCAAACGGACCGCCTCGTTGATCACCGTGAGGGTCTTCAGTCCGAGGAAGTCGAACTTCACCAAGCCAGCCTCTTCGACCTCACCCTTGGCGTACTGGGTGATCAGCTCGTCGTTGGCTCCGCGGGCGATGGGGACATAGTCCCAGAGCGGCCCTTCACTGATGACGACGCCCGCGGCATGGATTCCCGTCTGTCGATAGAGCCCCTCGAGCTGCAGGGCGATATCGTAGATCTGTCCGACTTTGGCCTCTTCTGCGATCAGCGCCCGCAACTTTGGCTCTTGTTTTAGAGCGTCGGCGAGCGTGATACCGAGCTGATCGGGGACCATCTTGGCGATTCGATCGGTGTCGGCATAGCTCAGATTGAGGGTTCGGCCGACGTCGCGGATGCAAGCCCTCGCTTTTAGCGAGCCGTATGTGACGATCTGCCCGACGTTTCTCTGGCCGTACTTCTGGGTCACATAGTCGATGACCTCGCCTCTGCGGTTCATGCAGAAGTCGACGTCGAAGTCGGGCATGCTCACGCGTTCGGGGTTGAGGAAACGTTCGAAGAGCAGGCCGTATTGGATAGGGTTGATGTCCGTAATGCTGAGCGAGTAGGCCACCAAGGAGCCGGCGCCGCTGCCGCGGCCAGGCCCCACGGGGATGCCTTGCTCCTTGGACCAGTTGATGAAGTCCCAGACGATCAAAAAATAGCCGGGGAAATCCATCTGTCGGATGATCTGGATCTCTACGTCGAGGCGATCCCTGTATTCCTGCTCGTCGAGCGGGATACCCAACGCGGTCAGCTGCTTGAGGCGTGCTTCGAGCCCTTTCTTGGCGAGCACCTCGAAATAGAGGTGGATGCTCTCTTGCGGGTCCGTGACTTTGTGTTCGCTGACGAACTCTTTGGGCACCTTGTACTGCGGAAGGTAGACCTGGCCGAGTTGCAACTCGAAGTCCACCATCTCAGCGATGGCGAGGGTGTTCGAACAGGCCTCCGGGACCTCCGCGAAGGTCTCCCACATCTCGTCCGGAGATTTGAGGTAGAAGCCGTCGATTCCCGTGGACGTGGCCTGTTCGAGCTCGACGGTCTTTTGCAGTTGGATGCACAGGAGAATGGCGTGCGCCGCGGCTTCTTTCCTGTCGAGGTAGTGGCAGTCGTTGGTGGCCACGAGAGGCAGTTGGAGTCGCTTGCCCAGCTCGATGAGGGCAGTGTTGACGAGCTTTTGTTCGGGGAAGCCGTTGTCGATAAGCTCGAGGTAGAAGTGGCGTTCCTCGAGTGCGTCTCGATAGCTCGCCGCAATGCGCTCGGCGACCTCGCGCTCCCCTTTGAGCAAGGCCCGCGGGATCTCCCCGCCGAGGTCCCCCGACAGGACGACCAACCCTTCGCGATGGGTATGAATCAGGTCCAAGTCTACGTAGGGCGTGTTCTGGTGGCAGCCGTCGAGGTAGGAGAACGAGCTCAGCTTCATCAGGTTGCGGTAGCCCACCTGGTTGCGCGCCAGCGCCGTGAGGTGAAAGCGGTTGGCCGAGGCCACGCGCTCGAGCGGCTCGTCGATGAGGTTGAGCTCGGTGCCGATGATCGGCTTGATTCCGGCGCCCTTGCAGGCTTTGTAGAAGTCCACGGTGCCGAACATGTTGCCATGATCGGTCATCGCGACCGCTGACATTCCCAGCTCGGCGACCCGTTTCACCAACGGTTTGATGCGGATGGCGCTGTCGAGAAGACTGTAGAGTGTGTGGACGTGCAGGTGGACGAAGGAGCGGCCCAAAGGATACCTCCGCAGCGGCGCTTTTGCTCTTGATGACTCGGTCGCTCACCCCCTCGTTGCACGTCCATGTGCAGGTCGACGAGGCCCCTTGGTGTTGGGCCGAATTGACAGCGAGCGAGGCCGGAGTGTACTCCGCCCGAAGCCGGAGCAAAAGGCCAATCCCGAGGAGACACATCTGCGTGGGCGGATTCTCCGAGTGTCGGATAAAGCCTGCGGGGCCAGGGGAGAGACGATGTCGGAACAAGGGGCCGAAAAGCGCGACGCGATCCAAGAGCCAGGTTGGCCCGCTCGTCGACTGAAGCGCTGGCCGATTGCCGTCGACTGGGAGCCCGAGGTCCTCAAGAAGCGCATCGGCCCCATCGGTTACCAAAAGGTGGTCGGAACGGTCCGCGCACTCTTCTCGGATCGAGCGCTGAGCTCGGTGCTGGAAGGCTTCCAGGACTATTGCTTTCAGCAGGGGGAGACGAGCAACGCCAACCCTCGCGACCGAGCCTTCTTCTACGACGTGTTGACTCACGATCTGACCTTCTTCGAGGGGGACAAGGGTCGTCCCATCGTCGACGACCTTCCCATCGATCCGAAGATCTACGATGCGTTGCCCCAGATGAAGGGCTCCCATCTGGACCTCTTCCGGGTGAAACGCCGCAGCGCGTTCGGCGGGCTGACGCTCGTCAGTTTACTGACAGGCGAGGAAGCCAAGGCAGGGACTCGACTGTTCAAGGGCCCACGGGTCGATGAGCGCGTCTTGGGACGCCTGGTCAAGATCGGTCGAGGGTTGTTCTTGGACGACCCGCACCTGAGCGTCAGCCCCCCCGTCGCGGAGGCCGTCGTGACCGCAGTCCTCGCCGAGCATGCAGCGCTCAGTGAGCGGCGGTCTGGGCTCAGCCTCAAAGGGCTCCTCAAAGTGGGCGGCTACCACTTGTACGAAGAGACCGTGGGCAGGGTTCTTGTCGAGCAGTTGACGAAGCAGTTGCCGAGCGACCTGCCGTTCGAGCCACAGGTGATTCGGCATCGACTCCGCACTGGGCGCGACGTTCCAGCGCTCGAATCCCTCGCGGGGGCCAAGGTGGTGGACACCGGTCCGGGCGGTAAACCCGCGATCATCGTCATCGATGCCTTCCCGAACACCAACCTGCCTCCGACGCTAAAGGAGGTCATGATCTCCATCGAGGAACGCGAGGTCATGACCATCAGCTTCTTGGGCGGAGCGGCGGCCGAGAAGCTCCGGTCGATCTGTGAGGCGATGCCTGCGAGTGCGCTGGAAGATCGCGAGAGCTTGAGCGTCTTGAGTGTGTACCGATCGCTGCGACACACGATCAAAGGCAGCTAAGCGTCAACTCGGCGAAACCCCACAGTATTCAAGCCGCGCTTGATCAGCTATTGCCTTTCTGTTAGCTTGCTCCGACCTGAGTGCTCCAAGTGCATACGTGGAGCCACTTCCGCGGCGATGGGACCCAACTGAGGCGCGAACATTTCGAGCTGCAACGGACGTAGAGGAGAGTGTGATGAGTTTGAAGAAAACTAGGTTCTTGTTGATTTTGTTGGCGATTGCCGGCTTGTCGTTTGTCTCGGCCTGCGATGATGGCGCGGGCAACGAGAACCTCACCGACACCACGACCACTGGCGACTCGTCGGACGACGCGACCATAGACACCCCCAACGACGTCACCACGCCCCCCGATACGACCGTCGAAGACACCATGGTCATTGGCGACCCCCTCCCGATCACCTGGCCGACCGCTCCCGCCGACTACACCGCCAACCTCTCGTCGTACATCAACACTCTGACGATCCCGGCCACCGACAAGGACGATGGTCCGGCTTGCTGCCGCGACTGGGGCAACATTTCCAGGGACTACATCCTCAACGGCACCAATCAGAACGACAACGCCTTCGCCAAACTCGCCGATGGCCTGAAGACCTTCTTCAATCTGCAAGAGACCCTCGACGCCCAGCTCGTCGATGGCAGCTTCGCGCTGATCTGGGATCACCAAGAGTTCAACGGCGAGACCACTGATGCCGACAACTTCGTGCTCGTTGGGCTCTTCGGCGCCTTCGCCAACGCCACCGACTTCACGACTGCTTCGGCCGGCACCGGCGAGTTCACCATCAGTGACACCTCCTTCAAGACTGGCACGGGCGAGCCTCTGATCTTCTTCAACCCCGCCGAGATGACGGCTGGCGCAATGGCTGCGGGCCCCTCGACGTTCTACCTCAACCTCCCGCTCGGTATCGTCACGTTGAGCTTGGCCGTCTCCGAGGCCCTCATCGAAGCCACCGCGACCGTTGGCGCCGATGGCGTCACCTACTCGACCGGAACCCTCTCGGGCTACATCGCCATCGCCGACGTCGTTGACGCCGTCAACCTCTACGTCAGCTCCCCGACCTGCACCTGCCTCGGCCTGCAAGGCCCCCTGTACACGCTGAATTCCGATGGCACCATCACCACGGCGTGCGTCACCGGCGCGGCCGACCTTTGCACGGCTGCCGATGAGAACATCTGCGTGACCTTGGCCTCGAAGGAGCCGGCTGGTGGTCTGCCCTTCTCCGTTTGCGACTACCTCCCCACGCTGTTGACGGGCCTCACCGACCTCGACCTCGATGGCAACTGCGCCACCGACCGTGACAACTGCGACTACGAAGGTCTCTCCGTCGGCTTCGGCTGGACCGCCGTCCCCGCGACGATCGTGCCCGCTCCCTAAACCGAACCTCGGTTCGAGACGGCGAAGGCGCTCGTGCAGACGAGCGCCTTCGTTCGTTCTTGCCTTCGTTACGGCGCCTGGGACTGAGCCTTCGCTGGGCCCGAAGGGCAGAGTTGGACATTGACAAGGGGTAAGCCAACCTGTATTTTTCGCCGGTCTATTCCATGAGTTCGCTGGAATATCGAGCCGTTAGAAAACTAACGGTGAGTCTCGGGCTGGGTTTCGGGCTCGGCAAATCCAGCGCTTCTTTCGAGATAATCAACGCTTCCGGCTCGTGCAAAAGATTATTCCCCCAACGGTACACCGATTGCAGTAACGGTACACCGATTGCAGTTGGGTAAGTCATGAGCACGAGCGTCTGGATCGCGAACAGTCCGAGCGGCACACAACGTCCGACTCGGTGATGAGGAGTGTGGGTATGGTAAAGGCATGGACGATCAAGTGGATCGCAGTGCTGCTCATCGTCGGGTGGCCCACGATGGTGTCAGCGCAAGAGGGAACCTCGACAGGTGCGCTCGCCGATGCCGACTCCGTCGATTCGGGCTCCGAGGCGAGCGTAAGCGCGGAGGCGGCGAGTGAGAACAGAGAGGATGCCCTGGATGCCTCCTCCGAAGAAGAGGAGAAGGACAGCAAAGGCTGGGGCGTCAACGCAAGCGCTGGTGTCTCGCTCGGCATGGGCGCCTTCGTCGCCGCCGAGTACGTCCGCAAGGTTCGCTCGGCGCTGAGCATTGGCTTCGGCGGCAACTACACGATCCCCGTCGTCGACGTGGATGTGAGTGTCTCGACCGGGTTCAACCAGAACCTCGCCAGAGGGGGTGGAAGCCAAGTCCCACAAGAGTTCCGCTGGTCGGACAGCGACCTCAGTCTGAGTCGGAGCATCTATGTGGTTCCCGTCGCGGACATCAACATCAGCGGCAGCCTCGGCTTCGCGATCCCGACGTCGACCTCTTCGCGAGCGGAGGGCTTCTACACCTCGATTCAGCCAGGGCTGAGCTTCAGCGGGAACGCCGGTCCCGTGGGACTGTCCTACTCCATCGGGTTCTACCGGAACTTCCACGAGTCAACGACGCCACTCTATGACCCCAACGAGCTCGACGTGATCTTCCGTCAGGACGGCGCTGAGTACGTCTCCTCGACTCAGGTTGCCGAGGGGGGTTACGTCAACGTGGCCATGGGTCTGACCAACAACTTCAACGTCAGCTACAAGTTCCTCGAGGACTTCAACTTCGGGTTGGGCTTCGGCTTTGGTGACACCTGGACTTACGACAACGGCACCATCACTGCGGATGACGAGTACACCTCGAGCTATGCAAAGCCGGGACGTGGACACGGTCAGTCGATGAACGGTTCCTTGAGCCTCTCCTACAAACCCTGGAAGTTTCTGGGTTTCTCGGCCTCGATGTCGAGCGGGCAGCCCTGGAAGACCGACGACAACGAAGGCTATCGATTCCCGTTCTTCGATTTCGAGTCGATGGCGAGCAACCGAACCAAGCTTCGAATCGGGATCAGTGGCAGCTACTAGCGGACCCATTTAGACAGTTCCGTCCAAAGCGGGGTGCATGATGTCGATTCAACAATGCCCAACGGGGCAATACGATAACGGTGTGATTCTTATGAAAACCTCCGAGACCAATTCGGTCGAAGGAAAGGGCAAGGAGCGGACAATGCAGAAGCGATTGTTGTTGTTCGTCCTTCTGAGCTTGTCGGTGTTTGCAATCGGTTGCGTCCAAGATATGGGCGACATTGACCGAACGCAGCCCAACAAACTCCGAAAGACGGTGTTCGAGGGTGAGTGGTACATGCGCCAGACCGTCACTGACGTGCCGGGAACTGGCAATATGATGTTCATTGGGTATGAGGGGAATACTGAGCGTGTACGGTTTGCGATCGAGGAGAACCTCTTGGTGGCCCATCGCGTTCACGAGGACGTGACGGGGATCGACACCTCGGTGGTCCCCACTCTCAACGGTGGCGGGTCGCTGGACTCGACCTACGACGAGAGCACCTTCGTCGGCGCCCCGGTGGCGGCCTTCCCGATCCAGAGCCACTTCGATGTGCAGCGCTCCTACAATTCCTCCACTGGAGAGCAGAGCAACGTTCTCTCGGAGAATTCCACGGATCGCCCTTGGAACGACCGGGAGTGGCTCCGCGTCAATTGGTCCAACAAAATCTTCAGCGCTGGCGCCGGCTTTACTGCGACGCTCAACGTGCTGTCGATGGGCACCGATTGGTACGCCAACGGCTCGGACGAGAACACCCCCCTCTATGTCGAGTGCAAAGACAAAGACGGCCAGTTCGTCGACTGTGACCCCGACAATCTCTCGCCGGACGACGACGTCGCCTACATCGAGCTGACCAACGAATTCGTCGTGGAGAGCGACTGGATCGAGTGCCTGCTCACCTTCGGCGTCGCCTATGTCTATGGTGCCGATTGCGGCCCTGAGACCATCCAGGTGACGACGAGCTTCATGAAGGTGGATCCCGTCGACGCCGCGAGTTACGAGCCGCGTCTCTACAACGACCGCGAATTCGACTGGTTCGGTTATTTCCGGACCGAGCGCTGCGCTTACGACCGCCTCTATGGTTGCCGTGACCAGACCACCGTCCAGCTCGCCAACCGTCACAACATCTGGAAGACCTGGTTCGAAGATGCCGATGGCGACCACCAATACACCGATGGCATCGATCGCCGCCTGCCTTACACCGAGCGCGACACTCGCCCCATCGCCTACTACCTCAGCGAGGTCTTCCCTGGCGACTTGATGGATGAAGCCCTCAAGATCGGCGACCAGTACAACGAAGCCTTCCAAAACGTCGTGCGCAACACGAAAGACCAAAACTTCAGCGGGCGGATGTTCTACGTCTGCGCCAACTCGGGCTCCGACGCCGAGAAGGCCGTGTTCGACGCCGCCGTCGCTGATGGAACCCTGGAAGACACCACAGTCTGGACTCGCCTGATGCAAGGCTACGACGACGGTGTTTGCCTGCGCCAGGGCAAATCCAAGCGTTTCGGCGACATGCGCTACAGCTACCTGGGCTGGATCGACAGTCCTCAGCAGCAAGGCCCCTTGGGCTATGGCCCAAGCTCGGTGGATCCCATCTCGGGCGAAACGGTTACGGGCACTGCCTACATCTATGGCGCCTCCATCGACACCTGGGCGCAGAGCGCCGTGGATCTCATGGAGATCATCAACGGCGAGATCGACGCTGAGGACTATGGCTACGGTGTGGACTTGGACGGTTACTTCGCCGACGCCGCTCAGAAGCTCCACATCCCCGAGACGGGCGAGGCTGCCGTCCCTGGCATCCTCTCCAACATGCCAACGGTCGATCGTGAGCGTTTCGAGCGCTTCAACGAGAATCTGTCCTCCGCCGTCGAGCGTCGGTTGGAGCCCAAGTTTGCAGAGGTCATGTCGATGGATCCCTCGCACTTGGTCCGCTTCACCGATCGCCACCGCGAGATCTGGGAGCGAATGAAGGGCACGCCTGTCGAGTCCGCCATGATCACTCCTGAGATCAAGGTTGGCTTGGGCGCTGGTGTCTTCAGCCCCGATGACCCGACGAACGAAGAGATGATCGAGGCGTTGAGCCCTCGCAAGACTGGTCTCGCTCCGGGCAATGGCTTCCACCCGAAGAGCACGGACCCACTGCGCGCCGATTACTGGGATCGTTTCGACAAGTTCGCGCGCAACAACATCTTCATGGCCGAGTTCATCGACGACAAACTCCTCGGCTTGGCCATGGAGCTGAAGGACAAGTTCAAGGACATTCAGGATCCGACCGAGCGTCGCCTCCGCATGTTCTACTACGTCCGCTCCTTCGTTTATAAGCATGTCACCGAGCACGAGGTCGGTCACACGGTGGGCCTGCGCCACAACTTCGAAGCCTCCACCGATGCCATGAGCTACAATCCCAAGTACTGGGAGATTCGCTTCGAGGGCGACACACTCCTCAAGAGCCAGCACCTCCCCTGCCCCGGCGTGCCGAGCCTCGAGCTGGGCGACCACCACTGCCCGAGCCGCGGTGTCATCACGCAAGACGACCAAAAGCGTATGCGTGAGTACTCATACTCCTCGACCATGGACTACGGCCGTGGTCAGACCGCGACCTCCAAGGGCATCGGCCTCTACGACCAAGCCGCTATCGCTTACGCCTACGGCGAGCTCGTTCATGTCTTCAAGGAAGGCTCTGAGCCGACGAAGTTCAAGTTGATCGTCGACGGAAACGGCGACCTTGTCGAGACCTCCGCCTTACACCCGAATGTTGTTGAAACGACCTCGGAGGTCATCACCGACTGGAGCGACGTTGAGCTGCTCGAATACGTATGCGGAGCGGGCCTGACAAACTGCAACGACGAATGCGTCGATCGGCAGTCCGACCCGGCTAACTGCGGTGCCTGTGGGACAACTTGTGACCCCGGTGAGGTCTGCGGAAAGGGTGTCTGTGTGTCCTCCTGCCAGGCTGGCTTGACGAGCTGCTCCTCTGGAAGTTGCATGGACCTGCTCAAGGACAGTGCAAATTGCGGAACGTGCGGGACTGCTTGTGCGCCTGGAGACGTCTGCGACGCGGGCGTTTGCGAGCTTGACCCGAATTTTGTCAATGGAGGCATGGACTACTGGCACTACACCGTACTGCCCCTCATGTTCCATGCCACGACCGACATGAACACCATGTACGATCGTGAGTACGTCTCCCTGAAGGACTACAACCCGGAGAGCCCCACTCGCACCCGCGTTCCCTACCGCTTCTGCTCAGACGAGCTGCGCGGTGCCAACCCCAACTGCCAAGTCTGGGACGACGGCGCGGATTACAACGAGATCGTCGACAACTACGCGGCCGACTACGAAGGTTACTACTTCGTGAACAGCTTCCGGCACGGCCGCGCGGGCTGGGGTCTGTGGTTGTGGCCCTATATCTCCAGACTCAACAGCCGCTACTTCAGCCCGATGGCAACGATGTACCAGCACTGGGTCGTCCGCGCCTCGAGCTGGGGTGCCACCTGGCAGCTCAACCCCTACGCCGGCGGTCTGCAGCAGGTTGGTGTCGAGGTAGGCCTTCGCACTCTGCTCAATGTCCTCGCCACCCCGCATCCAGGCACCTACGAGCTCGTCGACACCGATAATGACGGTGTGGACATGTATATGAACCTCAGCACCGAGTCAGACTACGAGGTGGAAGACGTCCCTGAAACCGAACTCCTGCGCCTCGACCCAGGCATGAAGGCGAAGCATCGCATCGCTCGATTTGACTACGACAGCGGCTACTACTACTTCTACAAGTACGAAATCATGAGCTCGTTCTTCGACCGCTACGCGGCGTTGATGGCGCTCACCAACCCGGAGTACAACGACATCGGTGTGGACGCCAACTCGGACATCACCGGCTACCTGATCCCCTACTACCTCCTCTACAGCTACGAGCTGAGCACCGTCTTCGGCGGAATCATGGCAGAGGACTGGTCGACCTTTGCACCAGTGCTCAACCTCCAGAAGGTCACCGCCGGGAGCACCATGCGAGACGCGGTCGAGTACAGAGATCCCCTCGCCCCCATCTCCAAGCGCGTCGCCTACACCGATCCCACCAAATACGCGCCGATCAACCCCTATCCTGGGTCCTACGGCAACTCGGGATTCACCGACCGTTACTACGCCGCGGTCTTCGGTCTCTCCTTCTTCCAGGTCCTCTA
>Ga0066646_10000865_pt1 | contig 14088 bp, 14 predicted proteins | sample CryGeyCG2114_250_3_FD_59511 | JGI IMG/M metagenome (GOLD analysis project Ga0066646, IMG submission 59511) | Groundwater microbial communities from aquifer - Crystal Geyser CG17_big_fil_post_rev_8/21/14_2.50 | ecosystem: Environmental > Aquatic > Deep subsurface > Groundwater | place: USA...
TTAAATGTTTTTTAGGATGAGTTGTACAAGCAAGCTCTAATTTATTTTGCAGTTCATTTAGAGATAAATCTAAAAGCCAGTCAATAACCAACGTAGAGTTGTAATTATTTTCAGCTAAAAACCTAGCCCCAAAAGCAGATAGTTTTAGTGCTGCAGGGCCGCTAAATCCCCAGTGAGTAATAAGTAAGGGCCCAGCTTGCTCTAATTTGCTTCCTTTTAAACTAATTCTTGCCCGATCAACAGAAACTCCGGCAAGTGACGATAATTGAAAAGAAGGGACATTAAAAGTAAAAAGAGACGACACAGGTGTTTGTATCTTATGTCCAAAACTTTTTGCTATCTCCCAGCCCGCAGGTGAACTGCCAGTTGCTAAAATTATACAATCTGCAAAAATGGTTGAACTATCTTTGATTAACAGCTGAAATTGACTTTTCTTTTTTTCAATTGAGATTAACTTTGTCTGGGTCAGGATATCAATTTTTAATTTCTTAGCTTCTTTTAAAAAACAGTTTATAATCGTATCCGAAGAGTTGGTGCTAGGGAACATACGTCCATCTTTTTCTGTTTTAAGCTTAATTCCTCTAGCTTGAAACCACTCTATAGTGTCTTTAGGTTGAAATCTATTAAAAGGCCCTATCAGTTCTTTCCTGCCGCGTGGATAGTTTTGAACTAATAATTTTGGATCAAAGCAAGCATGAGTAACATTACACCTGCCTCCTCCAGATATCCTTACTTTACTCAAAAGTTTTGAACTTCGTTCAATAAGAAGGACTTTAGCATTAGGATTAAAATTTTTAGCTGCAAGCGCTGAAAAAAAGCCGGCAGCTCCACCACCTATAACTACAATTTTCATTATTACTTCTAACCAAAATTTAAAGAAAAAGCATGATTTTTATGATACAGCTTGAGGTTTTTTAGTTCCTGATAGTGCGTCATCTTTACCTTGGTCGTTAATTGATATAGATTCTATTGTATAACTTTGGAATTGTTTCCCAAGTGAAAATACTGATGATGCCCAGATCAATGTTATAATGAAAAAAACTACAGCTATATATGCAATGCTGGCTGTAAGCGATCCAAACAAAAGCAGCATGACTTGGAAGATAAAAGCTCCTCCACTTTTTCCTATCCTAGACCCGACTCCATCTATAGCGGCTTTACCTTTCATCTTACTTTCTTCACTTAATGGCACAAATGCAAGTTCTTTTGTTGCATCAAAAAATGTGTACTTTGTAGCCCGGCATAAACAGTTATGAAGGGATCCAAAAAATACACACATGTTTAATGGATTACTGTGAAGAAAGGTTGCAAGAGGAAGAAGATAAGAATTTTTAATTAGCAACAATAGGAAAAAACCAGCTCCGGTTAAAAACATAATTAAAGTTGGTACCATAGCGCTAGCTGTCCACCCTAGTTTTCTGAGAGCATTGCCTGAAATAAAAACAGCTATAAACGTAGCTACAATTCCAACGCTTGTAATTACTTGTCCCATGTATCCAGCATACTCTTGAGGGTTTGGATATAGTTCCTTAAGTTGGTTTTTCCAGAGAACTTCAACAATATTTATAGTAATGTTGTAAGTTAAAACCAATAGTGCAATGCGGATTAAGTACTTGGACTGGAATAAATAATAAAAACTGTCACGGAGCGACATTTTTATTTTAGATTTTTTTCTAATTGAGTGAGATATGACCTCATCCAATGAGATTACTCTTTTGTTGTACCATCGAAATAATAAAACAGAAATAAGCCCTATTGATACAATGATTAAGCATAGGTAAGCCACAGATTGGTCCCATGCACTGTTTCCAATTGGAAAAGCAGGGTTATAAAGATTGCTGGTTATCTTTACTGCTGCTTGTCCTGAAAAAACTCCTGATATGTTAGCGCCGATTGCAAAAAGTGAATAAAACCTTTTAGCTTCATTGATAGACGTTACATAATTTGTAAACCCCCAAAACATCATAGTCAGAATAATTACTCCCCAAAGTTCGCTCATTACATAAAATAAGGTAAGTGGCCAAATGCGCATAATTGCAATCAGGCCTCTAAATCCAGAGGGAAGGTAATTCTGTAAAAAATCTGCAACCTTGTCTGGTTGAAGTACTTTGCTTATTGGGTATAAAAAAAGACCGAAGCCCAAAAAGAAGGTTAAGAAAATTCCCATCATCAAATAGAAAACTTTTTCTCTGGAGAATCGATTTGAGAGCCTTGTAAATAAAAATGTCATAAAAAGGGCCATGGGAAGAATTGCCCACGTTTTTATGAAAGGAATAGTTTCAGCCCCACAGCTACTAGCTGTTACCACAAAACTGTCCTTTACAGCTCTTAATAGATTATAGTTGAAAGAAATTAGAAAAAATAAAACTAAAATTGGGATAAATTTTTTATGTTCTGACCCATGAATTGGCCATATTAAAGTTTGTAGCCTACCAAGTTTTGTTGTCTTGCTTTGAGTCATAAAAAGTTTTTTTGGATTTTTTAGTTAGTGCCATAAAATTTTTTAATCTTATTATGTGATCTTCTAATCTAGCTTAATTCATATTATTTATCAAAAAAATACCCAAAATAAGTTTTGTGAAATTTTTAAAGAGCATACAAGTCAAAAACATAGGTAATTTTTTTAAGGCTTTGATCGATATAAGACATGTAAAGAAAGAGGGTGTCCTTTGGGTATTTTTGGATGTAAAAAGTCATCATTTTTATCATAGGTCATTTCAAGCTTTTCCATAACTCTTATTGATCTAAAGTTACTTTTAGATGTGAAAGAAACTACTTCTTTTATTTTTAGTACATTGAGAGCGTAGTCAAGTACATATTGAGCTCCTTCTGTAGCATAACCCTTCCCCCAAAAAGGGAAATCCAGCCTCCAGCCTATTTCAATACATGGTGTGAAATGAGCATTAAAGTCTTGATAATGCAGTCCAATGCAGCCGATAAAATTAGATCCTTCTTTTAATTCAACAGCCCACATCCCGTAAGGTTTTTCTTTTAGTTCCTTCTGAATCTTATGGGCAAGTTCATAACTTTGATCTTTTGTTAGAGTGTAAGGGAAATATTCCATAGTTTTTGGATTGCTATTTAATTTATAAAATAGCGGAAGGTCTGAATCTTTCCACTGCCTGAGGATTAATCGATCTGTTTCTAAATTTTTAGCTGGCATAATTTGTTTGGAAGATAAAAGACTTCGATGCTATAAGATACTAAAATTTAAATCAACGCTATGGAACATAAAATACAAACATATCCAGCTATGCATCTATTGGGTATAAGTACAGAGACTTCTTACAAAGATTCAATGGAAGATATTCCAAAGCTTTGGGATAAGTTTAATAAGGAAGACTTTACAAATTCTATTTCAGATAGAAAATCAAGTGATGTTTACGCAGTATATTATGATTATGAAAGTGATTTTAAGGGATCGTATCATTTTTTTATCGGATATATAGTCGATAAAAATGTAAGTGTTGATTTGCCTCTTAAAAAGCTTGAGATTCCAGAACAAAAGTATGCAATTTTCCCAGTGAAAGGTGATTTCCCTAAATGTTTGATCGACACTTGGGAGTCTATTTGGGAGTCGGATATTGAGCGCAAATATACATTTGACTTTGAAAAATATACTGAAAGTAGTAGTTTAGATGAGTCTAATTCAGAATTAGATGTTTACATTTCCATAAAGTAATCATTTTTTAAGAGATTAAATTGTCTAAGTATTTTTCTATTTTTTTGTTGTTAGCGGTAGCTTTTATTGATTATTTTGGAATAGGCCTTGTCTATCCATTATTTAGTTCGATGCTATTTAATCACGACCTTCCTTTCTTTTCAGCGGAAACATCAAATGTAGTTAGGGGAGTGTATCTTGGGGTTTTACTGGGGGTTCAACCACTATTTAGTTTTTTTAGTGCACCAATACTTGGTGTTTTTTCAGATCAGCTAGGTAGAAAAAGAGTTCTAATAGTCTCTTTAATAATTGCGATGCTTGGATATTCAATTGGCTGGTATGCGACATCTGCATATAGCATTTTGGGCTTGATTCTTTTTAGAGTAGTTGTTGGGATTAGTGCTGGCAGCACTTCAATTGTTCAGGCATCTCTTGCGGATATAAGTACTAAAGAAAATAAAACAAAGAATTTTGGATTATACAACATGGCGCTGGGCACAGGTTTTACAATAGGACCTTATTTAGGTGGAAAATTATCAGATCCAGAATTTTTATCTGTAGCATCGTATAGCCTTCCTTTTTTCTTTACTGTTATTGTCATTATTGTAAGCCTATTTTTGGTTATTTTTTTCTATCGAGAGACTTTAAAAGAAAAATCTATGGGGAAAATTAGCCTGCTAGCAGGGATAAGAGGCTTTAAGAAGGCTTTTCATATGAAAGGTCTCAGGATCTTGTTTGCTTTGACTTTCATGTTTGTTTTTGGATGGTCGCTTTTCTTTGAGTTTATTCCGGTTTATTTAATAGATAGATTCTCTTTTCAAACAAAAGATATTGGTAATTTATATGGCGTTTCAGGAGCTATGTTTGCGATAAGCAGTGGCATTTTAATTAGACCGCTTATAAATCGTTTTAGTCCATATAAATTATTCATGGGTAACATTTTTGCTGTAGGGAGCATAATACTAATACTTGTGGCTTCGAATTCAATGTGGCAAGTTTATATCTCTGCCATAATTTTAAACTTTTTTAGTGCTGGTATTTTCCCGAGCATTACAACTTTAGTTTCAAATAAAGCAGAAGAAAATGTTCAAGGAGAAATTCTTGGACTGTTAAGTTCTACTTATGGACTTGCCTTAGCTGTCAGTCCCATAGTTTCAGGAGTAGTTGTAGGAATTAATTCCTCACTACCAATGTTTTTTGGAGCTGTTTGTATGTTCAGTGTTGGATTTTTATTGCTAAAGCGAAATATAAAAATCTCACTTTCAATGTCAAATCAATAAGACAGACTTTTTTGCCTTCTTGGACTTTTAACTTTGATTAATAAACTGAACAATATAGGGGATAAAAGTAAGAAAATTGCACTAAGAAAAGGGTGAATTCCAATCTCCCAGAGACCCACAAAATCGTGACCTGCTGCAGTGCTTTTTATAGCAGAACCTGCATAAAGAGCATCAGCTGAAAGCCCATAGATTGCAGTTGTAGTCAAGTAAGCATATAGCTGAGATGATTGCTTCTTTTTTCTAGAAAGAAATAAAAGTAGAAACGAAAACAGTAAAGTTATAAAGCAGCCTGCTCCTGCAATAATTGCATTGGCTATTTTTTCACCAAATAAAGAACCTAAAAAGCTCAATTTATCTGTGATGTAAGATGTTTCTCCACCTGAGAATGGGAAAATAGTGATAAAAGGGGATGGGTTAACGTACATTCCATATGCTGCTAATGCATGCCCCATTTCATGTAATAAAGTTATTACAAGAGAATTAAACAAAAAAGCAAACTGGGCTGCCATGAGAAAATTGATAATAATTACCATGGCATTCTTAAATGGAAAAGTGCTTCTTCTAAAGGACATAGAAATGATTCTCAAAAAGAAATTCTTACCTAGAATTAAAAAGGCTAAAGGAATAACGGGCATTATTGACTTAGTGAAAAAAGATGCAGCTAAAACCATAGTAAAGACTATAATAGCTTCAATGATAGAGCTTTTAAACAGTTCTAAAAAAAATCCCTTAACCCGGTTAAATGAAGAGTTTAATCCTGATAGAGGATTTCTAAATAATATAGAAGAGAGTTTATTCATAAATTAGTTAATTATTAATAAGCACTACTATTATTATAAACTTTTATTTTAATTAAAATAAACTATTATTATGTTCAAAAGAAAGTTATTTAACTCATTATTAGATAGATATGGACTTTCATTTGTTTCACTTGAGTTATCCAAGTATTTAACTGCTAATCGAATAGAGAGAATTGATAGGGTATTATCTGGTAGGATAAAGTCGATTGAAGTGGCTTTTGAATCTCCCTGTGATATTCACAATGCTATGGCGGCTTTTAGAACAGTTGAAGCCATGGGGCTGATGAGAGCACATGTGATCAATGCTCAATTCAAAAGGAGCAAAGGTAAAAAGACAACCCAAGGAGCTCATAGATGGCTTAATATCAATTATTTTGATGAACTGGGTTCATTTTTAAAGGCAAATAATACTTTGTTAGTCGGAGCTATGCCCAATGCTGAAGCTGAGATGAAAGATATTCCTTTAGATAAGAACATTTGTCTTGTTTTTGGGAATGAGATGTCTGGGCTGTCTCTTAATGCGATTAAAAATTGTGATATATTGTATAGGATTCCAATTCACGGGATGAGCAAGTCTTATAATTTGTCGGTATCATGTGCTATAAGCCTGCATGAAATAGTTCAAAGAAAAAGGCAAATACTTGAATCTGGAGGAGACCTTGGTAATTCTGAGTTAGAGCTTGAAAAAGCTTGGTATTATTTTTTATCGCTTGGAATGGATCTTTCAGAAAGAATTTTGGATCGAAAAGGAAATTTAAGCTGAAATTTTTTTTCTTTTTTTCAAACTTTCAGAAAGAGCATCAAAAAGCTCGCCTGATTTAGTTTTTCTTGGTTTTTTACCTTTTGGTACAATTTTTTTACCTTTTGCTTTTTTCTGAATCAAATCTTTTAGGTCTTCTACATATGAATCCCTATATTTTTCAGGATTAAATTTTTCAGATAGTTCTTCAATTAACTTAACTGCAATATTATGCTCTTTGGCTGATTTAACTGGGTTTTTAATTGTGACTTTAGCCTGCTTGATTTCATTTAAAAATCTTAGTTGATGCAAGACCATCATTTTATCTTTTATAATAATAGCTCCTAAATATTCATGATTTTTTAAGACAAATCTAGCTATAGCAGCTACATTTTTTTGCTCCATTGCATCAGACAAAAGATAATAAGCTTTTTGAGCTGTTTTTTCTGGCACTAGATAATATGGTCTTTCATAAAAAATAGGATCTATTTCAGGGATTTTGGCAAAAGATTCAATTTCAATACTATTTGTCTTATGAATATTAGCTTTTTCAAAATCGCTATCATCTAAAAAGACATATTTTCCTTTTGATATTTCAAAACCCTTTACTGTTTCATCCGGATCAACTTCTTTTTGTTCTTTTTCACATATTTTTAAGTACTTGATTGGGCTTTTGTCCTTTGAGTGGAATAAATGAAACTTTAACTCACGATCAACACAAGCGCTAAACAACTTGATGCCAATATTAACAAGTCCGAAACAAAGAGTGCCTTTCCAAATAGGTCGCATTTTATCGCCTTTAGATTTGGCTTGTGTATTGCAGAAAATATTTTTTTATAAAAGAATTTTTGAAAAAAGCCTTTTTAAGAAAAAAAACGCTCAAAAGTTTTTACTGATAAATTCTCACTTGATGAGTTGGACTTCCATAAATCAACTTGTCAATTAGCGCATCTAAAGCAGATCTTACTATTTGATCAACAATACTGACTATGGCAGTTCCAGCCGATGTAATCATTGCTTTATGTATCTCTTTTTGAAATTGTCTTGGGTTATTTGAGTTTTTTACCCCACATAAAACTACACTGAAGAAAGCATAAATTCCAATGATTCCAATAAAAATACCCATAACTTTAGTAGCGGTACAAGCTGCAGTTGCCAAAAGAGCTCCTGTTAATGAAAGAGTAATTGTAAATCCTCCATAAGGTAGAGCCTTCTCGAAAGTAGTTTGCTGTCTATGATGCTGCGATGGTATATAAAAATTTGTTGAACCTGACATGGTTATCTCCATGAATGTATTAAAAGCCGAAATTATATAATGCTAGAAGAATAAATGAAAGAAGGTATTTTCTAACTTTTTCTACCGGTTGAAGATAATTTTATCTAATAGAACTATCCCACTTGAATTTATGCATATATTTTTTATTTTACTTTGTGCAAATATTTGAAAATTCCATTGAAATAAAGGATATATGGGAAACTCTTCTTTCAATAAATGATCAGTGTCTTCAAAAAAGTTTTTAGTATTAAATCCTGTATGGTTTTTATGGTGGTTTTTTATTGTAAGCCTTTCAAAAATATTTTGATAGTCAGGGTAGTCAGCAAACCAAGAGACTAAACTAACATCATACTCTTTTTTAATTAGCTTTTTCCATAGTGTTGGAAGCTCCATTTTTCTTAAGTTAATGTTAATTTTAAGCTTGGAATAAAGCTCTTTTTGAATATGTTGTGCAATTAGATGGTTATTTTCATCATTTGCATAAATTAAAGTTATATTTTTCTTGATATCTTTTATGTTAAATATAATTTTCTCGTTAAGTAAAGAGTTGCATAGAGATTTATTAGCTATTCTCTCAGATTGCTGAGTTATGTTTTTCACGATATCTTCTCTATTAATAGCGCAGGAAAAGGCCTTTCTCATGTTCTTATCTTTAAAAGTACCTTTACAGTTAAAGCTTAATAACTTAATTCCTAAGACATCTTTTTTATATGTGCTATATTGTTCACTTATAAATTTTTTATAAGAAGATGGAACTGAAGAATAGGGAAAGCCGATAAGATCTAATTCACCATTTAAAAACATTTGAGTACATAAATTACTATCATTAATAAAACTGAACTTAATTATCTGAGGCATAAAGCTGCTTTGAGAGTTATATTTAGGATTTTTTTTGAGAGTTAAAAAACTAGTCATGTGGTGTGAATGGATGTAATAAGGGCCGCTATATGCGTCATCTCTATAAGGGGAAAAAATTAGTGGAGTTAATAGTTTTGCAATATTTTTACTTGGCTTTTCAAGCTCGATGATTAAAGTATTATCTGATTTAGCCCATATTTTTACCTCGTCTTCGTAAGCATTGCCCTGTTTATATTTCCTTGCATTTTTTATAACATACAAAGGGGATACATCTGTTGAAACAAAACCAGGCGATAGAGCTTCTTTAATATTTTTTTCAAAGTCATATGCGGTTATCCTCTCTCCATTTGACCATAGTGCATCTTTTAACTTAACAATGATGGTCTTATTACTGGCAATAGAGTAGGACTTAACCAAGTCAAAAATAATATTCCCACTCTTATCTTCCTTGAAAAGTCCACGATATAGAAGTGATTGAACTTGCATAGAAAACAAATCATTAGCTTTTCTAGGATCAAGGCTTGTAGGACTGTTTTCCAGAGCAACATTCAACTGATTTGTTTGATTTGAAGAAGGAAAAGAACATCCTTGCAAAAAAAGCAAACAAAAAATAAAAGAACTATAAACTAATTTAAAAAACATGGAATGCGCAACACTTGGGGCTGGATGTTTTTGGGGAGTAGAAAGAGCCTTCCAAAAAATCAATGGTGTGATATCTACTAAAGTAGGTTATACAGGTGGCCATAAAAAAAATCCCACTTATCATGAAGTTTGTCAAAGTGTAACCGGTCACGTTGAAGTTGTCCAAGTTGAATTTGATCCAAGAATAGTTTCTTATGAAAAGCTTTTGGAAGTTTTTTGGAAAATTCATAATCCTACATTAATTGACAAGCAAGGTCCAGATATTGGTAAGCAGTATCGCTCAGCAATATTTTATCACAATGAAATACAGAAAAATATTGCTGAGAGATCTATGGAACTCGAACAAAAAAAATATGATAAAAAAATTGCCACAAAAATCGAGCCCTTAAAAAAATTTTATCTAGCTGAGGCGTATCATCAAAAGTATCTAGATAAAAAGGGGCTTTAGTTCTTAAATTCAGAAACTAACTCTTGTAGCGTTTTTTTAGCATCTCCAAAAATCATTGTTGAGTTGTCTTTATAAAATAGGGGATTTACTATTCCTGCAAAACCAGACCCCATTGATCTTTTAAGTATAAAAACATTTTTAGCATGGTGTGCTTCAATAATCGGCATTCCATAAATCACACTGTCTTTATCTTCTATTGCAGCTGGATTGACAACATCATTCGCACCTATAACCAAACAGACATCTACAGAGTTCATTATCGGATTAACATCATCTGTTTCAGCTAAAATATCATAAGATACTCCAGCTTCAGCTAAAAGTACATTCATATGTCCTGGCATTCTACCTGCAACAGAGTGGATTGCATACTTTACTTCAGCCCCATTTTTTTGTAAGAGTTCACTAAACTCTTTAACAATGTGTTGGGCTTGAGCCACAGCTAGACCATATCCTGGTACAATCACAACAGACTTTGCAGCCTCTAAAACATAGTAAGCATCCTGAGAAGTCATTGACTTAACCTCTCCAAGCTCTTGTGAGCCTCCTTTGCCGGCTTTTTTAGCTCCAAAACCACTGAATAAAACATTTTTAAGGGATCTATTCATGGCTTTACACATAATTGAAGTTAGGATAATACCGCTAGCTCCAACTAGAGCTCCTGACACAATTAGGATGTTATTCTTAATTACAAAGCCAGCAGCACAAGCAGCTAGACCCGAATAGCTATTTAGCAAAGATATAACAACAGGCATGTCAGCACCACCAATTGGTATAACAAGTAAAATCCCAAGCAATAGTGAGCCAGCTATTGTTGCATAAAGGTAATTAGTGTTTATCTCAAAAATAGTGAAGAAAACACCACATGCTATAAGTGATACAATCAATGCAAAATTTATGACATTTTGAAAAGAAAATATAAGAGGTCTTCCCGGTAGCTTTTCACTCAATTTTGCCCAAGCGATAAGAGATCCTGTAAAAGTTACCCCTCCAATTAAGATTGAAAGGAAAATAGTAGAGCTTGAAAGGTAGGAAAAAGGTTCCGTGATATTTGCAGCCCAACCAACTAGTAAACTAGACAGGCCTCCAAAACCGTTAAGTAAAGCTACCATCTCTGGCATTTTAGTCATCTCAACTTTTCTGGCACTATATATACCGATAAAAGAACCAATTAACAGCCCAGCTGCTATTACCTTGTAATCGATTATTCCCTGATAAAATAAGGTTACAACCACAGCTAAAAGCATTCCAACTGCCGAGATAAAATTTCCCCGTCTTGCAGTTTTGGGACTACTTAACAGTTTTAGTCCAAAAATGAAAAGGCATGAAGCAATTAAGTAAGAGAAGTTAATTAAGTTGTCTATCATTTTTATTTCTCCTCTTTTTTCTTAAACATTTCAAGCATTCTATTTGTAACAACATATCCGCCAACTACGTTAACAGTAGCAAATACAATGGCAAAAAAGCCTAGAAGAGTGCTGGTATAGGAAAATCCATTTCCAGCTGAAATTAAAGCACCTACAAGGGTTATCCCTGATATCGCATTAGATCCGGACATAAGAGGAGTGTGCAACGTTGATGGAACTTTTGAAATAAGCTCGAAACCTAAAAATATAGATAGGATCAAAACAAAAGCTAGAAGTAATAATACTTGTGTTTCCATTTTATTTATCCTTAGTGAAAAATTCTTTAATCATCTTATTTTGAATTTGGTTTTTGTGAGTGACCACGCAACCTTTAAGCAGCTCATTTTCATCAAGCAAAAAGATCTTTTTTTCTTTATCCCAGAAATGATGAATCAAATTGTACAAATTAGAAGAAAGCATTTGAGACGCATTGTAAGCTACTTTCCCTGGCAGGTTAAGCTGGCCTACTATTTTTACGCCGTTTATTTCAACAATTTTGTCTGCTTGCGATCCTTCAACATTTCCTCCGCTCTCTACTGCCATATCGATAATGATGCTCCCATTCTTCATGCTTTGGATCATTTCATCTGTTATAATGATAGGCGCTTTTCTTCCAAATAACTGAGCTGTAGTAATTACAATATCGGATTCTGAGCAAACTTTTTTCATAGCTTCTCTTTGAATTTTAATTTGCTCTTCGGTTAAAGCTTTAGCATATCCATCTTTTGTCTGGCCTGTATCACCTAAATCAACCTTAACAAACTTAGCTCCAAGGGATTTGACTTGTTCTTCAACAACAGGCCTAGTATCAAAAGCTTCTACCCTAGCCCCTAATCGTTTAGCTGTTGCAATAGCCTGTAAACCTGCAACTCCAGCACCTATCACAAAGACTTTCGCAGGAGATATAGTCCCTGCCGGAGTAGTCATCATTGGGAGGACTTTCTGAGACAGTGAGGCAGCTGTGATAACAGCGACATAACCAGCTAAATTTGCTTGAGAACTTAAGGCGTCCATCTTTTGAGCTATAGTGCTTCTAGGGAGCATTTCCAGGCTAATGGCGGTTATACCAGAGTTGACTAGACTATTAACTAGGGTTTTTTCTCGAAAGGGGTCTAGAAAACTAATATGGATTGCGCCTTTTTTTAGTAAAGAGACCTCATCTTCGGGTATGTTAACTCTTAAAACAATATCTGCATTAGATATCAGAGAATTACGGTCTTCAATAACAGCACCAGCATCTAAATATTCTTGGTCATTAATATTCAGTTGTTTGCCATAGTTTTTTTCAACTAAGACTTTAGCGCCCAGCTTCTTATACTTTTCAACCGTTTGCGGTAGAAGCGCCAATCTAGATTCTTTAGCGTTAAGTTCCTTAGGGAAAGCTATTTTCATGAGATCTCCAAAGACTAATAAAAAACCTAAATTATCAAGGCTTTTTAAATTTAGGGCAAGAATTTAAGTGTAGGCTGTTTAAAACGCTTTTATTTTAGTATAATTTAATAGAAGTTAATTATTAGTTAGTTGTGAAATAAAACTTTAATTTGATATTAATTTAAATTTTTGTTAATATGTTAATCATTAATAACAATGAGAAAAATTATGGTAACATCAATTAATAATAATTTAGCAAATTCTAGAATAGATTTGGGAAAGTCAATAATAGATTTAAAAGAGTCTAGAAAAACATTAAAAGCGGCCTTAGATGCCTTAGAAACTATCAGATCTACAATATCTTTAAAAATAACTAATGTAGAAAGAAAGTATCAGAATGCTCCGGATTCTCAACCTATTTTAGATATAGTAAATAATACAATTTCAAAAAAAGAAGAAATTGTTAATTTGAAAAAAGCTGTTTCTTCTGATGAAGTAGAATTAAATGGTTTTATAGCTGGAATAGATGAAATGACAGAAAAAAAGAAGGTAATAGATAGCTATATAAAGAAATTCAATGAAATTAAAGATAGTAAGCCAAACTTCAGCGAATTGTTTTCTAATGATTCTTCAAAAATAAAAAAAATAAAGAGCGAATTACCTAAGGAATATCACGTTCAAACATTAGAGGAAGTTAATAGTCTTTTAACTGAAGATTTAAATAGCATCCTTGAGGTTATAACTGATTTAAAATCAGCATGTGATGAACTAAAGCAAAGCATATCTGAGAAAAAGAAAAGATCAGATTTTTTAGAGAAATCAATACCTGAGAACTATAAATCTGAAAGTTTAGCAGATTTGAAAGAAAGAAAGAAAAAACTTGAGCGTAAGTTAAAATTTTCGTTATTGAAAAACGATATAGATGCTCAAGCTGATAAAGAATTAAGAAAATTAAAATTGGATTTGTGTGGCACTGATCGTGAGATAAAAGAAAAAAGAGATGAACTGAACAAGATTGATGGAAAATTAAGAGAACTAAGGCACTCGCGTGCTAACGCAGCTAAACTTCTAAAAATTAATAATGAAGTAGAAAACGCAGAGTCTTCAGATATCAACGATAAAGATGGTATAAATACAGATAAAGCAAAAAATAAGAGCTTAACAAGATGGGAGGCTTTTAAGAGCTTTATACTAAGTTTAATTAATGTTATTAGAAACTTGTTTAGAAGTCCATATTCAGCCTGACAGTGAGGCCATGAAGGCCTAAAACACTATCATTAATACGCGTCTCTTTGGCCAAAGAGGCGCTTTGTTGTGTAGATCTAAAAACTTCAACTAAGTTAAACCAGGTGTTTAACTCATATCCGGCAAATACCTCAAACCTGAAACATCTGAAAGATCTTTGATATGAGGGGCCTAAGTAAAATTGAGGATGGAATACGAGTCTTGTATCTTTAAAGGTGGTCTCTTTAAAAGGTTGATCTATATTGTCTGAACCAGAGATGTTAGCTCCACTATTAATATCTGAGAAATTTTTGTACCTTCCGACCAAACTGGCAAAGGTAACTAGACCTGTGACATAAAAGTCACATTTCCAGTACCAGTCAAAG
>Ga0066646_10000878_pt1 | contig 13957 bp, 5 predicted proteins | sample CryGeyCG2114_250_3_FD_59511 | JGI IMG/M metagenome (GOLD analysis project Ga0066646, IMG submission 59511) | Groundwater microbial communities from aquifer - Crystal Geyser CG17_big_fil_post_rev_8/21/14_2.50 | ecosystem: Environmental > Aquatic > Deep subsurface > Groundwater | place: USA: Utah...
CCTTCCTTAAGGATTCGACCGCCATAGGGTTGATATTGTTCACTCCATTTCAGGTTGCCAGCTTCATCGCTTGCGGCTACGGGGGAGCCTAAATTATCCAGGTGGTAATAGGTTACCGTTTCGCCCGCCATTGCCTGGCCAGAGATGACAGAAACCAAAAGGAATAATGTTTGAAATACATAGGTAATTATCTTTTTCATTATGTTTATTCCTTAATTCAATACAACAGATTGTGCGATTTCCGTATTACCGGCGCTATCTTGTGAGTAAAATTCAATCACCGTATTGCCTTTCTTTGGTGCTCGAATATTGATAGTTCCTGTATAGCTCTGCCAATTGCTTGTATCTGTACCGCCACTCAGAATAGTTCCAGACGTCACTCTATAGCTTGTCGTGGCCTGCTCGTTTGCCTGTAACGAGACATCATAGAAGGTATTACCCTTTGAGCTCGTACGTGTGTATGAAATAGATGTGACCGGTGGCGTGGTATCACCCCCACTACTATCGTTGACCGTAACGACTACTGTATCAGTATCGATAGCGCCCTGATCATCCGTTACTGTCAGCTCAAAAGTAAGATCACTACTACTGCTCACTAAGGGTGCTGTAAATGACGGCATTGTAGTTTTGGCACTCGTCAATGTCACTGATGGCCCACTTAACTGAACCCAGTTATAGCTACTAATACTGCCATCACTATCTGAAGACAACTGACCATTAAGCATTACCGCATGGCCTTCGGTAACGACTTGGTCAGCACCTGCATTTGCTGTGGGTGAGAGATTGCCAGAGGGAGTGTTATTTACCGTGATCAGGACTGTATCAGTATCCGTTTCTCCCAGATCATCTGTTACGGTAAGTTCAAATGATAATACTGTGCTTGACGTAACATCAGGTGCCGTAAACGTTGCCACTGATGTATTAGCACCACTTAAGGAAACTACTGGTCCAGATATTTGTTGCCAGCTGAAGCTTATGATTGAACCATCGTTATCAGCAGATAATTGACCATCCAGGCTTACTAATTCACCTTCCGTGGTCGTTTGATCTATTCCCGCATTTGCTGTAGGTGGATTATTCGGTGTATTCACCTCTACAAATACTGAGACACGATCATAATTACTATTACCACTGTTATCAGTCACCACGAGCTCAAATATCAATTCCGTGGTGGCTGTCACATCAGGTGCTGTAAATGATGTAGAAACATTACCAGGTTTACGTAACCTTACCGTTGGGCCTGATAGCTGGCTCCAGCTATAACTTGAAATACTTCCGCCATCACTGTCATAAGAGAGTGAACCATCTAGGGTAACGCGAGCGCCAGGGGCAACATATTGATCATCACCGGCGACCGTGACGGGCCAACCTGGGGGTGGATTAACCGTGACGGTTTGAACGGCTGTAGATTGCTGACCATTTTCATCTTCGGCAACCCAGGTAACGATTGTCGATCCAACAGCAAACATGGATGGCGCATCATTTGTTATCGTGACAGCAAAAATATCTGTTGCAGTTGCCTGACCTATATCGACATTCATTGGCTGGCCGTCAATCGAAGTTAACGTAAGATCACCAGGTATCGTAAGTTCTGGGGCAATAGTATCTCGAATCTCAACGGTTTGAGTAGCCGTCCCAATATTTCCAAAGCTATCTGTTGCCGTCCAGATTATTGTATGAGTCCCAACGGTAAACGGCCCTTGTTGATCTGGATATGGAGTAAGAACACCGTCCCAGTTATCATTAGCTGTTCCTTGTCCCAAGTCGACATAGGTATGAATACTTTCAGCCTCTACCACGATATCGGCAGGGGCTGAAACAACAGGAGCTATTGTTTCCCTGACGGTTACTTTTTGGAAAGCTGTTGCCACGTTATCTGCCGAATCGACGGCTCTCCAGGTAACAATGTGGTGACCAATAGGAAAAGGTCCTGCATTGTCGGGTGTTGCAACAAGTACGCCATCAACGTTATCTATCGTCATAGCATCACCTAATGTCACACTAGTCAGACCTCCCGTGCTGTCAACGACAACACTTGGTGGTGGCGTAATCACGGGAACTGATAGATCACCCGTACCAAACCGTTTATGCACGAGTTCATTGTCTTCATCAATATAGAACAGGTGAGTTGTGCTTCCGGCGGAGAACAAAGCATCTTGCAACATATCAACATGAGGCGGAATATCTGGTACATGTCGATATCCTCTCCAGCCTAATCCGGCAATGTTGACGTTGAATAATAATGCGTCGGAGTCTTCACCCAGAATTTCATCAAAAAACCATTCTTGTGTGATGGTGACTTGATTTCCTAAAGCGTCCTCTGCAAGCTTAGTTTCAAAGAAATCATGATTATTACGGTCATGACTTATGTCCTTATTAACATATACAGGAGCAGTACTTGTGAGTTGCCCCTCAACATAGCCTAGGATCCAATTTGCATCCATATCATGCTTGTACCATGAACTAGGATCAAATATCCGGACAGCAGCATCTGCCATATGCCAAGCCCGGTCATCTTCACTGATTAGTACATCGGTATGAGCAAATTCAACCACGGAATTAATAAAATCTATTCTAAATTCTTTATTGGAAAGTTGCCCGGTGCTATCTGTAAATAAAAGCTGATCATCACCAGTCATATAATAAGAAAATCTATCACTCGTAAAACCTGCAACTTTCCCATTATTATTGATATCTAATTTATTCGTTCTTAAGTAGCCAAAACCATTCATGATGGTCGTGGCGCCCCAACCAATACCAGGCTCATAGAAATTATACGCAGGAGTATTAAAACCTTCAGGAGTTTGCCCCCAGCTTATGACTACTTGACCATTCTGGTTACTTGCCGAGTAAATATCATACACATTTCGCCACCAATACTCATTTGGATCCGAACTGCCGTCACCCTCAGCAGGCGTTAAAGGGATCAGTTCTTTCGCTTGCCAACCTGCAGCGAGTTCGGGCGAAAACTCAACTGATGCTTCAGTTAAATATCGCACGGAATAAAGTGTATCTAAAGTATAGGAATAATCATCTGCCCCAATAATCATGGCTTCGCCATTATTGAACATCTCGATACTCCCGTGCGCAGATCCACCACCGCAACAAGGATTAAGACTAAAATTCAACGTTTCTTTTTCAGAAAAACCAGTATCCGGGTCATAAAACTTTACGTAAGTTAATTCCGAATTACGCTCGAGCTCCCAGGCAATAATCGCTTTTCCTGAAGGACTCATATTTATGACAAAATTTTGAACATCTGTATCATCGGTTAGGCTAATAGGATATCCCCACCCAGTTTGCTTCTTAAAGACCGAGACCGAATCTAATGTCGGGATAAATATCATATTCTCGCCAAGCTCATCATGAACTAGACGTGATTTAAAATTGACTTGTTGAGTTCCCAGTACAATTTTTTGATTTTCCCCCCAATGATAGTTAGCTAAAGATGCTATTACCGTCACGTATTGGTACCTTTTTGCGATATTTCCAGATGCATCCGTCGCTGTCCATGTGACAACAGTTGTGCCGGGAGAGTACTCAGCCAATACCCCTTCGCTGACAAGACTAGTAGTTCCGCCAAGATCGCTAACTGAAGGGGTACCAATATCAATAGATACAGGCACATCACTCCACACTTCAATATGAGAAACCTTAATATCCGGAGGGATGGTATCCACAATGTGCAAGGTGCGAACAACTGAGACTGAATTGCCATTTAAATCTGTGGCTGTCCAAGTAATATCATGACTACCCACCGGAAAGGGGCCTATTAGGTCAGGCAATATGGACATTTCACCATCCACTATATCGATTGCTAGTGCAGGCTCTTGGGCCAACCAATCAACTGAAGTAAATTCACCTGTTGCTTCAATGTACTCATTATCTAGCAAGGGTAAATAAACAAAATCTGGTGCTATCGTATCTTGGACAATGATTTTCTGAGTCGCTGTCGAGGTACCTAGAATATTCGTAGCAGTCCACGTGATAGTGTGCGTACCTATTTCAAATGGCCCAATCTTATCTGAGAACACTTCCAACGTTTGTACATTATCATACGCACTCGCACTACCCAGATTTACGGCGGTCAGAATCCCCGTGGCCTCTACCGTAACATCTGCAGGTGTGACAATAATGGGGGCAGTAGTTGGGTATTCCACCCTGGTTGTCACAGCTGGACTATAGTCTGTACAACCTCTTGTGTTGCAAGCACGGCCACGGTAATAGTAGGTGCCTTCAGCTTGACCGGATATAGCTTTGGACTGTGCTGTACCACTATAGACTTGTGTCCCGTCACTAAAGTCACTTAGCGTTGCCTGCTCAATCTGATAACTACTCACGGTTCCCGAAACCGCTCCCCACGTTATTTCATAGACTCCATCATAATCCATCGCGGGTGTCGAGAGCGTGGGGGCTTCCGTTAAATGCTGAACCACCACTACGGCTTGACTCCCTTCGGTATAAGCGCCACAGGCATCTATGTTACAAGCCCGGATTCTGTAATAGTAAGAGCCATCCGCCTTAGATTGAAGTGCCCAGCTAAGGTCGGTTCCACTATAAATTACTTGATAGCCGTTCACTCCATTGACGGACTCCTCTAGTGCGTACCACTGCACATCCCCTGTTGCATTGCCCCAAGACAGCGTGAAATTTCCATAACCGTCATCATTTGCCGGTACATTTAAGAACGGAACAGCCGATGGCGCGGGCACGGGTGTCCGCTCAGCCATCGCAACTTGCATACTGCCCAGGTAATAATATTCTTTCACCCATGCCTGAGCTGTTTCTGTTTCATTTATAGGAACAGTAAATTGGTACTCACCAATCAGGTTATCACTATTACTATAGAGATAAATATTACCTAAATCTTTACGGCTCTTTAAATTTCGTGCATCGTAATAATAGTAGTGTTCACCATTATCTGTCAGTGCAGTAATCAGATTGTTGTCAGGCCCATATTCATAATATTGATTATCTTTTCCTGATAAAACATGTCCTACAGAATCATAGGCTAAATTGTAATTTTGGGGGCCTGATACGGAGATTAAACGATTATTATCTGGGTCATAGTTATAGGTATAGTTTGTACCACCAAGAGTTTTTGAGCTTAGGTTTCCAGAATCATCATAACCGAAAGAACCGAGTCCCCAAATTCCGTTGGCTGTCTCTAAACGCTCTAACCCATCATAGGTCATAGCTCTTGAATTAGAAGGTGTCACCCCATCGGTAATTGAAGAAATATTGCCGCTAAAATCATAATCATAGGTGAGGTCAACCAAGCTACCGGCTGTAATGGTTTCAATCCAGTTTCGTGAATCAAAAGTAAAACTAGTCGTGATACCATTGCCATATTCAATTGTAGATGGCAGACCCGAATCATGATAACTAACCAGTGAAACATAAGGCGCTACTTGGGTTGCTCGACCCAGTGCATCAGGCGCATAGGTTATTACTCGCCCAGATGGATAAGTCATGGATTCTAGAGCATCAAGATTATTTACAGAGTATTCGATAACAGCGTTATAGTTATGGTAGTCGAAGGTCTCACGTGTAAGGTTGTTGTTTTTATCAAAGGTCAGCCAGCGTTCACGCTTTTGAGTTAATTGCCCCTTGCCTTCATAGGTCCGGTTTCCATTATCATCGTATTTGTATTCGGTAACATAGTCTTGTTCATCTTCGCTAAATATGTCTACTAAACCAGAACATTGCTTATGATCAACCGATGACAGTCGATTTAGCTTATCGTAATGATAGATAGTTCCGTTCATTTTACTCATTTGAACGTACTCACCACCAACAAATATCGTATAAAAGCACTCACCCTGTGTTTTTTTGGTTACGTTACCAACATTGTCGTATTCAAATACGGTCATCCCGCTTTCCGGGTTATCGATTGCCCACAGGAAATTCTTGAGTGTGTAATAATACGTTCTGGTTAATCCGCCTTGTGTCACGGTTTGAATTCGATCAATTCCATCACGCGTCATTACAGTATTAATACTTTCTGTCGTGTTTTTAGGAGAACGAATTTCTATGAGTGACTTTAAACTTGGATCCCCAAATGCCCGATAGAAATATGATGTAGTAAAACCTCGCTCATTGATTTCATCAACCTGTAAACTGCCTACATAGTTATATTGGGTAAAACTAGTATCAGGGTGAGTAATACGCTCGGTTCGGCCTAAAGCATCATATTGGAAATTCGTACCACTAATCAGCGAGTTGGGATAAGATTCAAATAATGTTCGACCCAGCGCATCGTATTGCAAGACTTTTTCAATCACAATATTTTGCGCTAAGTCAGAAGTCTTAATACTGATTAGGCGACCAAATCCATCAAATGTTTTCACTTCTTTGTATTGGTTCGTTCCTCGTGTAGTTTCTCGCCCCGTTGTTGTCCAATTGATTACAGTATCATCATTAATTGGGTAATCTATGTTTGTAAGTTGCCCTAGATCATTGTGGGTATAACTGGTTGTATTACCACGCCCATCTGTTTGGCTAGTCACAAAACCTCTATTATTTACGACACGGGATGTCGTAATAAACCCTGTTTGATCGGTTTTTAATTCTGCTTTAGTTTCAAGCTGTGGAATACCCCGATAATAATCACTAAAAGTCGTGGTATGGCTGTTCGCATCCGTAACCGTCTCTAGATCACCTGTACTATAGTAGGTGTAATTTGTGGTTACACCCGCCGTATTGCCGGGTTCAAATAAATGGTTATATTTATTCTCGTTAATAAGCATACCATTTGCATTATACGTTCGATCAATTGTCTCCCCCCCTGTCAGCCCACCAACCCAACGAGCTTCATCTTCTTTAAGACTAACAATCCATTTTGCTTCATCTATATAATAGCTTAATGATGTTTGACGCGTTCCATGACTGCTAACTTCTGTAATAAGTTCAGTATTGCCATATGAATCAAGGTTACTGTAAGTGGTTGTAAACTCGTCACCATTCAATGTAATTGTTTTTGTGAATAAGTGTGGCCGCACATAGATTGGATCGGTATTGTTGATCCGTCCCCCTTAGAGGTTCGGTAGTAATCTTCGTTAGATATCGGGTAATGAGTCCACTCATATTCTTCTTTGGTTAACAGATTATCACTTAAATCAAATATCTCTTTTGATTGTAAAGATCCCGTTTTAAACACGGTTCCTGTACTGGTCGATGACGTTCCCCAGTGTTTATATACTATTTTGCTATCTGGGCCGATAACAGTTGTCTGGTCTCGCGTTTCATCTTGATCAAACGAAAAAGTCCATGTGCCGGGAGTAACTTCACGTCCATCTGTCGTTTTCTGAGCAATCACATGGTAGATATTCGATGTTGTGGCGCCATCTGGAAAGTCTTGCAGTGCATAGGTATATTGCACCGTACCACCATATGGATGTGTCACGGTATTTATCGAATGAGCGCCCGCCGCCGCATTATAGGGGTAATAAGAATACAGCCAACTCAAACCGTCAGGCCGTTTAACCTCAATTAATTGGTAGTGCCCACCAGAAACACCTGGAGTGACCTCATAAAGATATTCCCAGGTGGCACTGTCATAAGAAATTTTCCACAAACGGACTGATTCTAAGCTTTCATCTTTATAGGTGAACTGAACAGTTCGTCCGTCACTTCCTGTAACCGTATCTATGGCCATAAGACTATTAGAAGGGCCAACCGTTTTATAGTTAATTTGGAGTGAATTCCCATTTAGATCAGTAATTGAACTGACGTGCCATTCATTTAAGAGGTATTGATCAAACTGATATTGAACGCCGGTGTTGGACGTAACCAGTAACCCTAGGTTTCCTGAGCTAATGCACTCTGCTTTCCAAAGATCTGCCGTAATATAAAGTGAAGAGAAATTTGCAGGGTATGCTAATAGTTTTGAGGAGCCATCTGGCATGATAATAATTGGATTATCTGAAACATCTGCATTAAAAATTGTTGAACATAACTTTTGTGGATCGCCAACAACCTTTCCAAAATGCACATTCCAGCCCACACCGGCAATACTCTTAGATCCTACCGTGCCCTGCACTGAGTTGTAGGATCGATTGATAGTGATGTCCATACCGCCATTACCTGGAACTACTAGGTCAACGTAATGACGCTGAAGCATTCCGGTAAAAGGATCTATATGCTCATTATTTGAGTCGTTGAGATAGGATCGGCTTGAACTAAATCCTGGCTCCTGATAAAAATCAGGCAATGAAGCCGCCTGTAAAAATCCACTCAACAATAACTAAATCCCACAAAAGGATGATAACGCTCGATGCCTTGCAATCATACAACTCTCCTTAATCGCTCAACCAGGCCGAGCACTTTTTTTAAAAAAATCGGGGAATTATACTGTTTACATTTCGTAACAAAAGTAAATTTGATCACAAATTATTCAATAGAATGCAGATTTATGTATAAAATTTAACGTAACGGTAATTACATAACTGTAAAAGCATCTTCTTGGCGGTCGCTTAAGTTTCTATTTCATTTTCAAAACTTGGTGTTAAAAGTTAAGTACGGATGAATTCTTAGTGGATGTTGTACTCAGGCCCTAGGAGTCGCCGCAATCATGAAGATCAAGCTTGAGCGCGATCGGCTCCAGCTTTCTTTTCAAATCGGGCTGATAGCTGCCCAGCAGGTTAAGCCCGAAATTATGATAAGGGGATAGGTGCGTCACATCGTCCATCGCAATCGGATACCCTTCCTGCTTCAAGGCTTCCAAGGCCTTGGTCATATGGTGTGTGTTGAACAGCACCACCAGGTTGGTCACCAGGTGGTGGTATTTGAGGATCTTTTCCTGATCAAAGAGGTCATTGTGACGGATGATGCCGCCGTTTCCAAAGAACAGCCAGTCTGAGAAAGCATGATGCTGTTCCGTTTTGTTGGTCTCGCGGTGAATTATTTTTCGCAATTCCATATCATCAATGATGCGTAGCAAAAACGAAGTACGAACCGCCTTACCCAATTCCTGAAAAGCTATGAAGAGTGCATTCTTTTTATTGTACGTGTTCAGACGCCGTAAAATTGCTGAGGGAGTGATGATGCCTTTTTTGATGGAAAGCACGATTCTCAGCATTTCCGGCAATTGTTGCTCGATGTATTGCCACTGAATCGACTCGTCAAAGAGTGATTCGATATTGACGTATTTGTCCTTCGCACTGGCTTTGAAAAAGCTCAGTTTACTGATGCCGCGTATTCGTGGCATCAACTGAATACCCAGCAGGTAAGCCAATGCAAACACGACATAGTTTTGAGCATGGGTATCGCCGTGCAGAATAGAAGGCTGAATGTCCATGTCGTTGTTCGCCACCCCGTCGAGAATGTACCAGGACTCGTGTGCCCCGCAAGAGATAAAATGACTGAACAGGGCGATGTATTGATCCGACACCAGATAATAACCCACGGCGCCTTTCTTGCGATATCGAAAATGAAATTCAGATAATAAATTGGATTCGTAGGTGGTTTTGTGTGTGCCGTCCGCCGAGGCATGCGTCCCATCGCCCCACAGCTTGGGTAGCTCCATTAGTGCGTATTTATCGACAGCTTTTTTGATGGCCTTCTCCAATTTATTCACACTAACGTGACGGGCATTTAGCCACGCGACCTGTTTGCGGCTCAGGATTTTAATGCTTTCTGTCGTTTGTTGAACACCGACATTGCACCCGAAGCAGAAAAGGGTCACGACCAAGCGGAACAAGGCGTCGCCTAGTTTACCGCTGTGCCCGGAGTGAGGCCCGAAAAAACTATCTAGCTGCAGCCAACGCACCGTATCAGCAATGACATCCATGATATTGACATGCGGCATCTTGCTCTGGATAGCGGTGCGGATTCCCTCAAGTGTTTCACTTGTGTAGTTGACATAGGCCCGCTTCAGCATTAGTTTGCCGTCTTGAAGTCGGGCGCCTTGCACCTGCGGGAATTTATCGTCAATCCCTTGAGCCGTCGTTCTCAATTCATCCTTGAGTTTTTTCACCAATTCTTTTCCTACAATAGGGATACCGGTCAATTTGCCATATTCTTCTACCAGTATCGGGTATTCGTCCAGACTGATCAGCTGAGCATTGGCGTCACCGTATTTGTAGCCATTGACGACGAAACAATTGAAGGTTTTCAGTTGTTCCTTGATAGCGATCAGCCAGGCCATTTCAAGACAATAGCGGTTGAGTTTCCAGCCGCTGGCACATTCTTCGATCAAGATAAGATCTTTCCATGCTTTGGAAATAGCCTTCAAATCGAGCTGATTGGTGGCTACCGTGATACATTCGTCGTCATGCAGCTCGTACAGGGATAGGATAAATGCGCCCATACGAATCAGTGATTGGCGTTGCGCATCACCATCCAGCGGCAAGGCAGCCAGAATGTTGAAAATCAATTTCCGTTTGCGTTTATATGCCTCCACGATGAAAGGCCGTTCGTTTCCAAGTGCACGGGCTAAATGCTGGTCACAGGCCGTCAACCATTCATCGGCATGCTCCGTTAGCAATGCATCCATGGCCTGGAGTTTGCTGTTCTCGTCCGGTGCCTGATGGTACGTCTTCAAGATGGTTTGAAATTGCTGAATCAGGTGATCGGTTTGATCGCGGTGCTCGAAATAATATTGTTGATAAACAATTTTCCCCTTGTTTTCAACATCCTGTATCGTCTTTCTCAGAATGTCTCCCAAATCATCCAGCGCCTTCGTTAATTGAGTTTGGATCAAGGTAACCGCCAAGGTATACCGCTTAGCCTGTTTCAGATCACGCATGTCGCTGCTGTGCAGCGCCATAGCTTCATCACGAAACTGTTGACGCTTTGCCACCGGCAAGTTGTCTAATTTGGGCAAGCTGAACGCCATATTTTTTAGCCAGTCCAAACGATCCAGAAAGGCCGTGATGTTCTGCGCAGTCGGTTTGTCGGGTTCCTCTTTCAATCGCTGCCAAAGGCTGAATGAATCACTTTTGGTCTTATTGAATAACGCCTCGATATTGGCAATGTCTTTGGGTGATAACTGTAGACAGGTCTGGTCGTACAACTGCTCATTGGCTTGTGCGCGACATTGGCGAGCTATTTTTTCGAGTGTTGAAAACGCAGGAAGTTCGTAGGATTCCAGAATCAACGATTCGATGATGGCGTTCAGGATATCCGCAAGGTTTTCTTTCGTCTGCGCCATTTTTACGCCGATGGTTTCACAAAACGTGAAAACACGGCTGGCTTGTGTTTCAAATTGCAAATAGTTCCGGATCAGCCTGGCTTGTCTTTTGTGAGTGCCTGAGTCTTGATACGCTACCAAATGTTTTTTCAATAAAATAACGTGACTGTCCGAGCATGCGCTGACATGTTTGACGATGGCAACCGGGATTTCAGTTGGCAACGGCACGTAACGAAGGTATTGGGTGACCTTCAGCATAACCAGCAAGATACTCCGATTTGTGGCATTGCGCGTACTCTGACTGGCAAAGGCTTTGTCTGCCTCCGTTGGAGAGAAGTCGAGCCGCAACGATCTTTCCGAAAGGCGTTGAGTCAACCTGGGATAAATGGTCTCTTCAATCTTCATTTTTCAAACAACGTGGTCACGGCATTATCTTGGAACTGCTGCCCCGCTTCAATGTATTCCAGGACGGTACCCTCATGTCGCCAACGCCCCTGCCGCATAATAGATTTAAAACTGGCGCCGGCGGCACTGGCACTGGTGGCCAGACCACGTCGCAAGCTGTGGCTGCTAAAGCGTTGCGCATCCGGTAACTGACACGTCTCTGCCAGCTGGCGTAAGCTTTTGTTGAAACCGTCCAGCGTGATGGGTTTCGGTGATAACTGCTGCCACTGATTAATGCCGCGAAACAGATAGCCCGATGGAATTCCGCTGTCATCCAGCCAGCGCTGAACAGATTGCAGGGGACAATAAGCATTGCCAAGCGCCGGAATGGCACAAGTTTGTCCTTCGCCGGTCGGATCTGTCTTAGAGCGCGGAATTAGCAGTGTCAGACCTTGACCTTGGGGGTCGAGTTGAAGCTGCTCCTTTCGTAGAAGGGTTAGTTCGCTACCACGCAACGCACCGAAAAATCCCAACGCGATCATGGCCGCATTCCGGCGAGCAGCCAGGGTTTGTTGGCCAGCCAGATGATCGAGAAGACATTTGACCTGATCAAGGGTCATTGCCGGTGCTTTGCGTTTGGGAATACCATGGGTGTTCTGGATACCACGCAGGGTTTTCTTCACCAAGGGGTGATCAGTAGGGTCGGGAAAGCCCTGATAGCAATGAAATTGTTTGATGGCCACCAGGCGTCGTTTGAGCGTCCGAGGGTTAATCAGGGCCGCGTGTTCATTGCAATAGCGGATGACAGTAGAGGTATCCGCTGGCAATGATCCCCCCCAACGTTCGAAGTGGCGGATATCTTGTTGATAGGCTTTGCGCGTATTGTTCGCGGTGGCTCGGTGAACATAATCCTGGACTGACAACCGTTTGGCCAAAGCCCCATCGGTGTTACGTAACTCAAGTTGAGAAGGTATTGTGGCGTCGTCATCCATCATGTTTCCATCCTATGTGCAAAATCTGAGTAAAAAGCGAGTTTTGTATCAGAAACATGATAGTTGATGATTGGTTTTAGGCAATAGCTATGAATAACACCGATTATATATACTTAGTAATTTAAGATTTAGATCATTCAAATATCATTATATAACGTTATACTACATTCAACGTAATGCAATACAGAATTCTCAATTCAGAAGAATAGGAAAATACACACAATGGCCAGACCAGGGGTAACGTATTTCGAGGTCGCTAAAGCGGCATCGCAACTTCACGCCGATAATCAGGTGCCCACCATTGATCGCGTTAGGCAAATTCTGGGATCCGGCAGCAATAGCACGATCGCCACCCACTTGAAGCAATGGAAGGCGGAACACATGCCTTTCGCGTCGGATGTTCCAAAATCAACAGTACCACCACTATTGCTGGCACAAATTCAGTCATTATGGGATAGCTTACAAAAAACCTCGCAGGCAGAATGGGACCAAGAACGTGAAGGTTATCAACTACAATTGGTTAAGGCACAACAAGGTCAAGCGCAATTAACACAAACTCTGGAGGAGACACAAAAGGAAAGTCGAGAGCAGCACCAGAAAAATGAAGCATTGAACCAGCAATTAAACCAGCTTATCGAGCAACATGAGGACTTGACCAAAAAGCACGAGCAGCTGGAAATTCGCTTTCAAGAACAGCAGAACCGACTGGACGAAAAAAACAGCCATGTGCAAGATCTGAATATTCAACTCAAACATGTCAGCAATAATTTGGATCACTTCCGAGAAGCCGCCAAACAACAGCGGGAGGAAGATGCACTGAAACATGAAAGCGAAATTCATAATTTGAGGCACGAGATTAGGGAGCTTAATCGCCATCTTGCTGAAGAAAAAGATCGCCGAAATGCAGTTGCGGTGCAAGGCGAAATAATGGAAGTGAAATATCAGCAAACGCTGGAGGACAATACGTGGCTGACTCAACAGCTTGACGAGAGAACGCAATTGGTTTCCGATCTAAAATCGCAAATCAAAGCATTGGAAGTTCAACGTGACGATAACAGTGGTCGGCATCATATATTGATCGAGAAAACAGACAGGCACCAAAATCGAATTATTGAACTGGAAAAACACTTGGCTACCGCCACAGAAAAGGTCAAGCATCTTATGGAGACCCATACCCTTTTGCAGGATACTATTGAGCAATTGCAGCATGAACAGGTCTATTTGGAAGGTGAGAATCGGCGACTGCAAGATACTATAAAAACCCTGGAACAGGGACTAGCGGCAAAAATGAAAAAATAGGTGTCGAATAAATTTTTTATGGTTTTTAATGATTTAAAATCAATTGGTTACAGCAACTGTGGCCCTGTGTTCCAGAATCCGGGCCATACCTCTATGAAGTTATCTTTAGATGAAATGGCAACTTTTGTGGAGGTTATTGATGCAGGTAGTT
>Ga0066646_10000903_pt1 | contig 13723 bp, 10 predicted proteins | sample CryGeyCG2114_250_3_FD_59511 | JGI IMG/M metagenome (GOLD analysis project Ga0066646, IMG submission 59511) | Groundwater microbial communities from aquifer - Crystal Geyser CG17_big_fil_post_rev_8/21/14_2.50 | ecosystem: Environmental > Aquatic > Deep subsurface > Groundwater | place: USA...
TACTTACCTTGTTGGCAGAGTTTAGCGGTCGACACCTACAAGAGGTATTTCCAAAGTATCCCCGAAGCTTGTCAGCAAGCCGTATTAGCAAGATGGGGTGAGCCTGAACAGGATATCAAGTTTAGAGAGTCTTTAACCAGTGAAGGTAAAGAGGGTCGCTTGATGCTGTCCGGTATTCGTCTGGGGGAAACTTTTGTCGGGATTCAACCGGCGCGGGGCTTTAATATCGACCTTGCTGCCAACTATCATGACCCGGATCTGATCCCTCCGCATAACTACCTCGCATTTTATTTTTGGTTGCGCCATGTTTATCAAGTGGATGCCGTGATTCACGTAGGAAAACACGGAAACCTGGAATGGTTGCCAGGTAAAGGCACAGCCTTGTCAAGTAGTTGCTGGCCGGATATTGCGCTCGGCCCTATGCCACATTTCTATCCCTTCATCGTCAACGATCCCGGTGAAGGCGCACAGGCCAAACGGCGTACCCAGGCAGCGATTATCGATCACTTGATGCCGCCTATGACACGCGCAGAAACTTACGGCGAGCTGGCTGAATTGGAGGGGCTGGTTGATGAGTTCTATCAAGCCTCCGGGATGGACATAAAAAGAGAGAACTGGTTACGCGATGCAATACTGGAAAAAGTCGCCTCGACGCATGTTCTGGAGGAACTCGGGCTTACTAAAGCGAGTGATGAAGCGACAATATTCTCTGATCTAGACACCTATTTATGTGACATTAAAGAAGCGCAAATTCGCCACGGCCTGCACATCCTTGGCGAATTACCCGCCATGGATAAGCTTGCGGATACACTGGTTGCGCTGTTGCGGCTACCTCGCGGAGAGGGTGCGGAGAATCAGGGGATTCTGCACAATTTAGTGTTTGACCTGAACTTACGGCAGAACGGTGAATTATTTGACCCTTTATCCGCCACCAGCGCCGCCTGGTTTGGCGAGAAACCGGCTATATTAGCGACAGTTGATCAGCAAAATCCAAGCCCTTGGCGTAGCGAAGCCGATACCCGCGAGCGTCTTGAATCTCTGGCGCTCAGATGGATGATCGACTATGTGATCAACGACAATGTGCTCAGCGACAATCCCGTCGACCTGCCAGAAACCTTCGCACACACGACGGTGCAGCTAAAATACGCCCGTTCCCGCCTACGGGTAGCCTTGGAGACCGGTGCCAAAATGGAGATTCAAGCGCTGCTCGACGGCCTACAGGGTCGTTTTATCAAACCGGGTCCTAGTGGTGCACCCACACGCGGGCGTCTGGACACGCTCCCCACCGGGCGTAACTTCTTTTCGGTCGATAATCGCGCGATTCCGTCTCCGGCGGCTTGGGCCATTGGCCAGCGCTCGGCGCAAGCCTTGATTGAGCGACATCTACAAGATCACGGCGATTACCCTCGTCAACTGGGCTTATCCGTCTGGGGTACTGCCACCATGCGAACCGGGGGTGACGACATTGCGCAAGCCTTCTCCTTAATGGGCGTCGAGCCGGTTTGGGCGCTGGGCTCCAATCGTGTTGTCGATTTTAAAGTGATCGGCACACAACTGTTGGGGCGACCCCGAGTGGACGTGACACTCAGAGTGTCTGGTTTTTTCAGGGATGCCTTTCCGAACGTGATGAAACTATTCGATGCGGCTGTCCAAGCAATCGCAGCAATCGAAGAGCCGGGTAATGAAAATATTATTCAGCAAAATGTTCGGGCACGTTGCGCCGAGCTCGAGAAAAAAGGTCTATCTGAAGCTGCAGCCTTCCGTCAGGCGACCTATCGTGTCTTTGGCAGTAAGCCCGGCGCCTACGGTGCTGGCCTGCAAGGGCTGATCGACGAACGATGCTGGGAAAACAAAGCCGATCTGGCCGAAGCCTATCTGAATTGGGGTGGTTATGCCTATGGTAATCAAAGCGGTGATGGTGTCGAGGCAAAACAGGCTTTCCAATATCAACTTTCTACGCTTGAAGTGGTGGCGCATAATCAGGATAACCGCGAGCATGACATACTGGACTCAGATGATTATTATCAGTTTCAAGGAGGTATGAGTAATGCAGTTGCAATTTATGGCGAACAAGCTCCGGTTGTCTATCACAACGACCATTCAAATCCTGCGGTACCCAAAGTACGAACACTCAAAGAAGAGCTGAACCGGGTTATTCGATCACGCCTGCTTAATCCTAAGTGGATTCGGGCTATGCGTGAACATGGCTATAAAGGCGCCTTCGAGATGGCAGCCAGTGTAGATTATTTGTTTGCTTATGACGCCACCACGGACCTCGTCGACGATTATCAGTACGAGCGGGTGACCGACGCTCTGTTGTTAGATCAAGAGAATCGACAGTTTTTACTTGAAAATAACCCAAACGTGATGGAAGAGATGGCTGAAAGGCTGTTGGAAGCCACCCAGCGCGGCTTATGGCAATCGCCTGGTGAGTATGCGAAGAAGTTACAGGATTTATTATTAGACATAGATGATATGCAGGAGCAGCAAGCGTCTTCAACGGGTTTAGGTAAGGCGAGCTCATCATGACGCTACTGTTAAGTATTTGCTTAGCTCTTGTTTTGGACTATTTGTTCAAAGAACCACTGCATTTTCATCCCCTGGTAGGATTTGGAAAATGGGCATCGTGGATTGACAATAAACTTAACAACGGCTTGCCAGGGCGGTGGAGAGGGGCGTTGGCCTGGAGTATTGTCGTGTTAACTGTTCTCATCCCATTCAGTCTCTTATCCTCTCATCTTTCATTTAATAGTATTGCTCAGGTTTTAATAGGGGGATTCATCTTATATCTGGCGATTGGCTGGCAATCATTGCTCGACCACGCAATAGCCATTGCTAAGCCTCTGGGAGAAGATGATTTAGAGCACGCGCGCTCAGCAGTCAGTATGATTATCAGTCGTGATACACAAACAATGGGATCATCTCAGATCGCCGCGGCTGCGACCGAGTCTGTTTTGGAAAATGGCGCAGATGCAGTTTTCTCGACGATATTTTGGTTTGCTCTTCTGGGTGCGCCAGGAGCCGTCCTATATCGTCTATCAAATACCCTGGATGCGATGTGGGGATACAAAAACGATCGTTATCTGCACTTTGGTTGGGCGGCCGCGCGCATTGATGACTTGCTTAATTTTATTCCCGCACGACTTACAGCATTAAGCTACGCGATCGCCGGTAATTTTGATAAATCACTGGAAGCATGGAAGGCGCAAGCCAGCAACTGGAAAAGCCCTAATGCAGGCGTTGTTATGGCATCAGGCGCTGGCGCAATCAATACAATTTTGGGTGGTGGAGCTACCTATCATGGCAAGTGGCAAGACCGACCAATACTCGGGCCGGAGGACGGGGAAACTCCCTCAGTCAGCAGTATCAAAAAAGCTTGTACCCTGGTTAATCGTGCTTTAGTAATTTGGGTCAGCATTATTGGTCTTATGGGGATACTATTGACATGAGCCGATTATTACAGCCCCAACCTATGCCAATTCATGGCGGCGATATTGCGAGTGCGAGTCAGTACTTTAATATTCCCGAAGCTGATTGGTTAGATTTGTCCACTGGTGTTAATCCAAAGGCTTATCCCATTCCGCTTATTAATGATCATGCTTTTAGGGCAATGCCATATCAGGCTTCTGGTTTTCTGGAAGCGGTGACTGCTTATTATCGGCACGAGTATTATGTAGCGACCAATGGTTCACAACAAAGCATTGCATTGCTACCTTCTCTACTTGCGACTTTGCCTGTATTGCTTCCAGAAACAGGCTACGAAGAGCATCTTCAAGCCTGGAAACTAAATGGTAATAATACTCTGTTCTATCCCGCTTTAGACATTGACAAAGCGGTAGACTTTATCGAGAAAAAATTGTCAGATGACGAATCACGTCACCTTGTCATCATCAACCCAAATAATCCAACGGGACTGCAATTCTCGCCGGAAGTTTTAAACAAGTGGGCGAATAAGCTTGGCAACGGAGCCAAACTTATTGTTGATGAAGCCTTTATCGACGTGAATCCGATGCAAAGCGTACTTGGCCAATATTTTCATGAAAATATGATTGTCTTACGTTCGTTTGGAAAATTTTTTGGCTTAGCCGGTATACGCCTGGGGTTTTGCTTTTCTGAACCGGGTCTTCTGGAACGCTTACGAAAGTCAATAGGTGTTTGGGATGTGAATGGACCTGCACAAGTGATTGCCACCAAGGCATTTCAGGATCGTGAATGGATTACCGACACTATTGCTTTGGCTAATGCGAACATAACCGATCGCAAAGCGCTCTTTTTCTCATTATTTGATCCATTGCGAGTGGATTGGCAAACGCATCACGCTTTTTTTTCAAGCTATTTGCTAGATAAAGAATGGGGGACGCACATTTACGATTTTTTTGGCAGACAAGGCATATTGCTTCGATTAATCCCTTTATCTGGGCACCAGTGCTTGATAAGAGTAGGGCAATGTGATTTTCAGCAAAGCACAAACAAAGAGCGCATTAAACAAGCATGTGTGGAGTTCCACCACTTGACAGCGCGGAATAAACGACGAGGTGAGAGAGAATTATGCTAAACAATGATAAAAAACCGAAAATGGGCATTATGGTCTGCGGGCATGGTAGTCGTGATAAAGGCGCTGAGAGCGAGTTTGGACGTGTGGCAAAAGGTCTCAGAGAAAGGTTTCCCGGAATGCCAATAGAATATGGTTTTCTCGAATTCTCAGCACCGAATATCCATATGGGCTTAAATTCATTACTCAATCAGGGCGTAGAAGAAATATACGCTGTCCCTGGAATGTTATTTGCTGCGACCCATGCAAAAAATGATATACCCTCAGTACTCACTACTTATCAAGAAAAAGAAGAGAATATTAAGGTAGCTTATGGCAAGGAACTCGGCCTCCAACCGGCGATGATAGAAGCTTTTCAAACCCGAATATATGAATCTCTTGGTATTGATCCCCAAAAACCACCGGCGAGTTTATACGACACCTTACTCGTTGTTGTCGGTCGAGGCACGTCAGATACGATGGCGAATGCCGAGGTGGCTAAACTGACGCGTATTGTTAACGAAAATATGGGCTTTGGTTGGGCAGATACCGTCTATTCGGGGGTGACCTATCCTTCTGTCGGCGAAGGTCTGGAACGGCTCAGCAAATTGGGTTTTAGTAAAATTGTTGTGGCGCCTTACTTCTTGTTCACGGGTCGATTGATCAAACGTATCTACGCTTATGTTGACCATGTCTCCGAGAAGTTTCCAGACATCGAGTTTATCAAAACGCCTTACCTTAACGATCACCCGAAAGTGATCGATGCGTTTGAAGTCAGGGTTCGTGAAATTATGGAAGGCCAGCAAGCAGACGAAAACCTTATGTCTTCGTTTAAGCGGCGTCTAGCTGCGGGAGAAGTCGAAGTTCATCATCACCACGCTGAGTTTAATCAAGCGAGCCATAGCCATGATCACCCTCACTCACAAGACCACACTCACTCACATGATCACTCGCACGCGCACAATCATCACGATCATCACGATCATCACGATCATTCGCATGATCATGGTCACTCCCATGGCGTCTATAAACATATTGGCCATCCCTTAGGGCCTCGCACAATGATAGGCGATGGTATTTGTAATTGCTTTATGAGGCAGTTTCCTGCAGAAATACTTGAAGAAGAAAAAGAGCGAATCGCAAAAATGAGTGAAACAACCCCAATTGCACATCGATAAGCTGACAATTATATATCACGCGATTGAGAGCGTTGGAATTAGTTCTGTATTTAGATGTGTTGTCAGGTAATTCAGTCACCTGACAACGTTGATATTTAGATAAAATCGGACGGAAATCCTTGATCGGCAATGATTTGTTGTGTCAAGGAATCCTGCTGATTCCTATCTTCTCCCCATTGGTCAAAATAGAGCAAATCAGAAAGAGGCATTCTCTCTAGCCAACCAGCCGATTGCAGTTCAGGTTCTTTATTAAAGTGAGAGACGTAGCCAACACATAGATAGGCAATCGGAACAATATGTTCTGGAATACCCAAGGCTTGCTGCAGTTCCTTTTGCTTGATGATACTTACCCAGCCAACACCCAGACCTTCTGTTCTCGCCGCTAACCAGAAATTTTGGACTGCACAAACGCTGCTGTAAAGGTCCATGGTTTTTATAGCCGTTCGCCCAATTACAACAGGACCAGTTCGAGTTCGATCACACGTAATGCAGATATTAATGGGTGATTCCAAGATTCCTTCTAGTTTTAAGGAGCGATAGAGATTGCTCTTATCAGGTTCAAATAAGTCTGCGGCTGCTTTATTGGCCTTGATAAATCCTTCATGAACACGCTGCTTAACATCTTGATCGCGAACGATGATAAAGTTCCAAGGCTGCATAAAACCAACAGATGGCGCGTGATGCGCGGCATATAAAACACGACTCAGTACTTCATCCGCTATGGGCTCTGGCTTAAATTGCCCCCTCACATCACGGCGGTTAAAAATAGTTTTGTATAACGCTTCACGTTCGCTCGCGTTAAAAAAGATACTTTCTTGATGACTTTCCATCATAGTCCCCTTAGGTGGAAATATTAACAGTTGCCTGTCCAAACAACTTTTCTAATTTTTCAGGCCGGTCTTCTGACTCAGGGTCGCTTTACCTAAACACCTTCCCAGCAAATACATATCTGCAAACCAAAAGATTTGTTTCGTTAGATTCACCAGTGGAACGTTACTATAAGTTGTAACGGTCTAGATAATCACCTTCACAGCGTTGGGCACGTATCGGAATTTAACCGATTTCCCGATTCTCCAATTTATCTCGAAGCTAGTGTTTAACTCTCAACTTATTGGCACCTGAAAGCCTACAGGATACTTTCAGTCAAACAAGATAGGCTGTCAATACTTTAAAGACATCTCCTTATTAACTTTAGATGGAGGAAGCGTTCAGTGGGTGAATATTGAAGACAGAAGGGTTAAAAGATCCAAATAATATAGACGAGTTACTTTCGGATAATGATGCTTTAGCAAATGGCGGCGCGGCTCTGACGGCCTACGAGAAATTGCAGTTTACCGAGATGAGCAACTATGAACGAGATCAGCTGAGATCAGCATTGCTTTAATACTGTGAGTTGGACACATTAGCCATGGTGATGATTTATGAGGCTTGGCGGGAGTGGGTAAAAGAATGAACCGAACTACAATCAAATATTGATTATTTGAAAACAGTTGTTGTCACAACGGCAGTGCAATTTATTAGAGCTTTTTGAACTGATATCGTCAAACCAAAAAGGATCGCTTTCAACAAAAAAAACAATGGGTATTCCAGCAATACTAGATGGTTGGCTTTTGCTCAAGAGCCTGCATTGGATCAATTACCCTGAATAAAGTGAGCAGCCAAGAGGCAGCTTTGAGAACATTTGCGTCTAAGTTGTACTGTCAGATCTGATCTAAACTAAATTTTATAGCTGTAAGATCGCGTCCGTGCCGATACCGTTTATTTTGCACAATTAAACAGGTAATTTGCCCACTATATGGATAGTTTCTGTTTAATTAAATCTGTGTTTTTGCTCACCCATTTTGCTTCCCATTTCCCGAGACTTGCTATTTTCACTGTCGTTGAAAAGCATCCGTACCCTCGTGCCTCTAATGAAGGCAACCAATGCTCTAATAATTTCTCAGCTTGTTCGCGAGTTTCCACAAGGGATTTTTTTAATGAATCTGTTAATCGCCCGTTGATTGACATTCGAAAAGAATAATCTTCTTCTACAGGCCAGCAGTCAGGTCTCATCTTAGGAGGAACATTATCTTTCTCGTGAAGTACAATTTCTACAAAATAGGCATCCATTTTCCAATTATCTCTTCTCGGTTTATTTAAGCAGCAAAGTGCCTGTTAATTGTGAGCCAGCTTCAGTATATTCAAGCGTAAGCGCCCAACATGCAGCTATACCAAAGCGTGCAAGAAATTCATGAAACACAACTCTGTAGTGCTTCTCAAACGAACTAAACAGGAAAGCAGCTGACGAGCAGAATAAAAATGTAAAAAAAGCGCCGATGTCCATGGTCGAGGCGAATAGACCAAGCACAATCACCGATAAAATTGATTTCCAATATTCTCTGAGGGCAGTCAATGCATCAGCTGTTATTTTTGTTTTTTCTGCCACACTGATAAGATCAGTCATGCGCTAATGCCCTTTGCTTTATCTTTAACGTAAATTTCACTTAAATTAATTCCAAGATCGAATATAAAGTTTATTACCTCGAAATATTTCCTACGGACCAACCTGGTTGTCTAGAGATATTACCGGCTGCGCACTGGTATCGCTACAAAGAACGACAAGCAAATTAGAAACAAGAGACGCTTTTTGGTGTTTATCGAATTCAATATTCACCCCCTTTTCCTTGCTACCCTCATGGAGGTCGGCAATAGCTTGTAGTGCGACGCTGGTAGCTCCCTTGACAATTTTCTTCCGTGCGTTGAGAAAAGCATTGGCCTGCTGAACCTGTAACATGGCGCCAGCAATTTCTGGTGCGTATGCAAGATCAATCAGATTTGCAGACACAACGATCACTCCCGCAACATCTAGCCGTTCCTGTGCTAAGACTTTTAAGCGTTCATTAATTTCCTCGCTGGAAGTCCTGAGGTACACACCAGTATCACTTTCATGCCCACCTGGACTATCGCCAACTTCACTACTTAGGCCATCATAGGAATATTCAGAAATTACACGACGAATTGTATAGAGAAATACATCAGCTACATATTCTTCAACATTTTTATCGATATTGAAAACGGATGAGGCCGGGCGATTTACATACCATTGCCCTTGCATGGCTGCCATTATTGGATTGCCACTTAGATCATTAATTTTGGATACAGGGGTTCTGGTGATGTCAGATCGGGTACTCACCTTGACAATACTAAACCATGGCCACGTCCATAAGACGCCTTCCCCGGTGTAATTGCCTTTTGACTGGCCAAAAAAGGTTGCTACAGCAACTATCCTTGGAGCAAGCTGAAATAATCCAAACAGTGCTACAAGATCGATGAAAAATGCGAAAATGGCGATCGAGTATAACTTTGCCGTCAGTGCAATAATGCCTACCACAGCAATGGCTAACATCACCCCAATTGCATACCATCCGTTGACTGCTTTACGGGATCCGTATTCATCCCTGAAATTGCTTCTTGATATCGTATCATCCATCTTAGGACCTCCTGTAAAAATACATTTAGTGACTATGCCTTTTCAGAAAAAACGTAGCCACCAAATTTCCCACATTTCGATAATTTAACGGCGGCAAAGCGCAGATAAATGACACATCTGACAGGCTGATGCGGTTTTCGGTAATACGTTAGCCACTCCATCTATGAATTCGGAGGCAAGCATTTCGAGCTGCTTAATCCAGTGTTTTTTTATTTCTTTCCATGTGTCGGGAAGGTCGACTTTGAGCTTGTTGGCCGGGATAACGCCATAGGCAATTCCTTCCTGCTCGGAAACTCCTTTAAGTGCTGGTTCCCCTTTTCTTACTTGTCCAAATGCGGCACCAACACAATCGTCATTATCAGCAATGGCATATAATGGTACCTGTGGGGCGTCCGGGCGATCACCGGACCAACTCGCGAGACTGGTTCGTCCCGTCTTGTAATCAATATGGAAGCGACGCCCACCAATACTATCCACGCGATCTCGCTTCATTTTGATAGGAAGTCCTGCGATAGTCGCCGTTACTCTGGTTTCACATTCTTCAACGACAAAGGGAGCACGCTTTCTTTCCAGGTCAAGCCACTGACCAATAACTGTCTGCAGTCGCTGACGCTCCAGCTTTAAGAGGCGTTCCCCCAGATCACTGCGCCGGCCGCGCAGAAAAAAGAAAGCAAAGTCGACAGCTTCGTTGATCAGAACTTCTTGGTTATGGGTATCCAGTGAAAGCAGATTTTCCTGGTTCAGGAGCTTCTTCCATATAAATTCAAGAACATGGTGCACGAGATCTCCTCGCTCAATATGGCTTAGCCCTAATCTTATCTGAGGCATCTCTGCCGCCTTTAACCGGTATTTGGCAAATGCTTGAAAAGGGCAAGTTGCTTGTGAAGATAAAATTCCGGTACCACCACGCATATTTTCGACTTGTTTAACAGGTGATGGGCTTTCTTCTATGGTGGTTAATGGGATAGCGCGGTAAAGAATGCGTGCATGATCATCGATTTTCGCCAACGCTAACTTCTCACGCTCAATTGGTGGAATATCCTGAATTAGAGGGCTGCATCGGAGTTCTTTATCGTCGTCCCGTTCTGCGTAGCTCATAACGAGGTGACTCGCTCCGGATTTAAGTCTTTCAACAATACAAGTGCTGAATGCCAGTTCTCTGTCACTAGATGCATGGGGCATTGACATAGCCTTCTGAGCAGCGAGCGGAATAAATGGATTGGGTTGTGGCGCTTGAGGCCAGATATCGTCGTTTAGGTCCATTACCCACATATGTTCGAAGTGCAGACCAGCTGCCTCCAGAATACCAAGGATTTGCACGGGAGAATCAGAAGTCTCTGGTTGAAACACAGTACGATTGACACACTGGCGAAGAAGGCTTAATGCTTTTGAACGGCTGCATTTAGTATAAACGGCGTCCAGCTTACAAAGTTGGTCTAATTGAGAATGCCAGTGGGTGAGAGCTTGGAATTCTTCCGAATCAAGATTGCGATCACCAGGCCAGCCAAGAAGCTCAAGGCTTTTTCCAAAATGATAGGCCCATTGTCTAGGGTTTTGCTCATAGGGAGCGTTTGAGGTGTGCAGTAGGAACTTCCCAATTGACTCTGCAAGGATTTCAGGACCACCACCGATTTGAATGACGTTATCCAGATTTAAGGTATTCGCATGGCCTTCTCGCAGTCTCATGTCGAACTTTGCCCGAATATTCTGTTCTTTATCAGCGCCGGCAATGTACGGCGAGCGGAGTAAGGATGATACTGTGGAATAAGCAGCCTTGCGGTCGCCTAATCCAAGGAAATCCAGGGCATCTCTAATGAGTGGAATATTGCCCAATGGAACACCTGCAGAAAAGTTAAAAGGTAGGGTATACCGGGGTACATTTGGCAATATGGCTTGTGGCTCAAACACACGAACAAAAGCAGCTTCAATTTCGGATCTATGTTTGGTTAGTTCTGGGCATACTACAGCTACAGAGGTCTTTTCATTTGACTCTAAAGCGGCCTTTGCCCATTGTGCAGCCATCAAATACTGGTCATGCCTTTCTTTGGTGGCAATTTTGGCCATGGTTTCTGGTTGTGAATCGCTGTCCGCACGACAAAGGTCTCCGCCCGCATCGCGAATAGTTTGAAATAACGCCTGATACAAGGGAGGCATCTCATCAAAGGAGAAAAGAACCACCCGGGCTGGAAGTATTAGGTCACCACGACGAATCGCGTCAGTAATAATCTCAACACAACCTTCAGGGGTAACCCAATGGCGTCGCTTAAGCTCACTTAACATTTGAGTGTGCCATTTGCTATAGCTATCAGATTCGAGGGAATCTGGCATCAAACTTTCGAAGTCGTCAACTTGCCAGAGCTGAAGAGTCCGTAATGCCTCCATAGCTGGTGCGACCAGTGCTTGGGCATTGATAATATCTAGCTGTCCTGCGTCATTAGAAATAATCTCCGACCAAAGAGCGGCTAGTTGATTACTATCAGCCAACATGACATGGGCTGCCGGTTGACAACCTCTGTCCTGCAAATCCTGCCAAACTTCATTAAGCCAAGTATGAAGCGCATACACTTTGGGCGAGAGCCAGGCAGTTAGCTCTTTTTCTATCTGTGATAAGCCATAGGATTGGGCAAATCGCCGCTGCAAGCGAAGGTTGGGGGTGAGCACAAGCACTTCAGAAGCATCGATGCTCTCAAAGTGTGATAAATCCAATAAATTGTTACCCATTAGGTTTTCTCCGTAGTGAGGCGGACTCCCGCCAATTCGTTAACTATGAAGGCAACGTATGTGTAGATTTCCGGGGGTGCAAATCAGGTGGAAGCAAGGGAATCTGCACTTTTCGGCAGTTTTTCCTCGGTAAGGCTATTGTGATTTCTTATACTGCCGTAAAACGCAATATAAGGAGTTGCTAGCGTGAACAAAATTGGGCATTTCGAAGGTCTACGAGGCCTTGCTGCTTTGGTCGTTGTGAATGAACATTTGCTCAAACTGTTTTTTGTTATGGCATTCTCTGATGCCGCAATGAGGAGTTCAGGTTTCGGTATGCTTGAGGAGTTGTCATTTCCTCCATTCAATATGCTGCATAATGGAGCCTGGGCAGTATGTGTATTTTTCGTGCTATCCGGCTATGTCTTGAGTCACTCCTTTTTCTCTGGAAAAGAAATCAATCGCCACGACATCAGCGGTAAGTTAATTGGTCGATACTTCCGATTGGCTATTCCTATTACTGCAAGCTTAGTCCTGGTTTGGATTTTTATGGGACTAGGGCTTTTTCACTTTTCGGACGTTGCCGCGCTCACACAAACCAAAGAGCTCAATCAATACGTTGCACAACCATCAGTGCTTGAATTACTAAAGCAGGGGTTCGGCAGCGCCCTTTTCCTAGATGACTACGCTTACAATCCACCGCTATGGACTATGAGCGTAGAAATGATAGGTTCAATAGGTATCTTTGTTATTCAGGGTATATTTCTGACATTCAGAGGTCATAGGCATGCGTGGCTAATAAGGATGGTTATTTACACTGGACTGATTTCGCTTTTGTTTCCTACGCTCTATACAGGATTCCTGTTAGGAATGATGTTGTGTGATTGTAGAAACTATTCTAAATCTAATCGCGTACTCGAGAGCTATGGTAAGTATTGGGTACCTGTTTCTCTTTTGATTGGAGTTGTACTTTGTTCGTATATGATACGGGGACTTTATACAAATCCATTCAAGATCATCACGTTCAATGAATTCCATCCATATTATGAGTATTTATATAATACGTGGGGCGCCTTCTTTTTGATTGCTGGAATTTCGTATTCAAAGAAAGTATCTGGAATATTAAGTAAACCAATTTTTCTTGCTCTAGGGAAAATATCGTTTCCACTCTATTTGGTCCACTATACGATAATGACCAGTCTGACAGCTTTTCTATACGTTTCGCTACCGGTAGAAGGGCATTTTCTAAAGGCTATTTTATCAATTGCTCTGTCAATACCAGTAATGTTTATGGCTGCTTACGTTTTTGAAAAGGCCGTGAATGAGCCGGCTGTGAAATTTTCAAACTTGATAAAAAACCTTATTTCTAAACCGGTTAATAAAACCAAACTGAAAATTAAAGAGCCAAACTTGGTTACTGCAAAGCAGAAACACTTAACTAATTATTAGCCGAGATTGGCGGTATTGGGCTGATTTGATTATGCATGCATCTTTTTGTACGCGGGTCTAACCCTTTCGTTCCTTCTATTGTCATCTTATTTATAAGAGCTTCGTCCGATGAACCGCTGTATTTGCATCGGGGAGCTATTATTAGCCATTTATCATAAACAACTGTCAGAGGTTAATCCTGATAATAATGAGTCCAAATTTACGATTATTTGTTGTGGTGAAATAGAGTTTAGGTTTACTCCAGGCTGGGTAAGCTGTACTTCGCATGATATTTGGTCGGACGCGTATTGATTGATATACGATTGATTAAAACACATGTTAAATTTGAAAGAATGTTAGGGCAACTCTGAAAAACACCCAAAATCTGGCATAATTTCAGCTTCATTCATTTCAGGT
>Ga0066646_10000921_pt1 | contig 13551 bp, 13 predicted proteins | sample CryGeyCG2114_250_3_FD_59511 | JGI IMG/M metagenome (GOLD analysis project Ga0066646, IMG submission 59511) | Groundwater microbial communities from aquifer - Crystal Geyser CG17_big_fil_post_rev_8/21/14_2.50 | ecosystem: Environmental > Aquatic > Deep subsurface > Groundwater | place: USA...
GAACGCAATGTAGTCTTTGTAGAAAGAGGAGCCAACCACCCAGCCTTATTTTCCTCTAAACTAAAGATACGAGATCTTACCTGGGTTGCTGAAGAACCTGCTGCTTTTCCATTAAGATGTGATGCTAAAATCAGATATAGACAAAAAGAGGAACCTTGCACTCTTTACGAATCTGGAGAAGTAATTTTTGATCAACCTCAAAGAGCTGCAACTGCCGGCCAGTCGATTGTTTTCTATGAGGGGGATCTCTGTTTAGGTGGTGGCATCATAGGGCTGCCTTGATCTAAAAGCTGATCGATTTTTGGGTCTTTTTCTTAAAAAGGCAGCCCCATCATCTCAAACAGAATGGTGGATTAGCCTATCTAGTATGTCATTTTCCTGGTTAAAGCAGGTAAGGCGATCTTTTTTAAGTACATAAATCTCATGGGGAGATATAGCGCTGCAAAGATTTTTCAAACTCTCTGTTTGCAAAATGATATAATTTACCTCTCTTAAAGAAGAAAGTAGATGAAGAAGTTCATCCTCTTCATTTGAGTTCCGAACATAAACAATGAGCTCCTTGCCGAGAGCTGCAAGTTCCCTTATTGTTCTAAATAAGAGATTCGACATCATTTGCCCTTGTTCAAGGACCAAAAGAGAGTACTTCTTTCCATTTAAAACTTGAGTTAACGCATATGTGTGACTTTCATCAAAGATTTTTGTATCACAATCATACTCAAGAAGCCGTGTAGCGAGCTCTGAGAGGGTAATTTGGACACATCCTAGCCTTTCGACTGAAAGACTGGCTGCGATATTAGCCAATTGGGTTGCCAAGTAGATATTCAGTCCGTTGGCAAGCCCCAAACAAAGCATTGATAATACTGTATCCCCTGCGCCGGTAACATCTTTTACCTCTTTCGATCGAACGGGAAAATCAGATCTAGCTCCCTTATGATCAAAAACAGAAATACCAGCCTCAGATCGGGTAATCATTAAAAACTCAGCAAGAGGAATAAGATGCGCTGCGACATCTTCAAGTGGCAAGTGAGTAGAACATTTTGCTGCAGCATAAGCCTCAGATAAATTAGGCTTTAAAATAGTAGCCCCTTTATATTTTGAAAAATCGATTCCTTTAGGATCTATAACTGTTGGGATATTCTTCTCCTTAGCAAGGGCCAATACTGTCTTAATCAACGTATCAGTAAGAAATCCTTTTCCATAATCTGAAAGAGCAATTACCTGCACCTGAGGAATCACCTCTTTTAAATACTGAATTACTTTCTCCTCAATTTCAGGGCTAAGGGGAGATGTACTTTCAAAATCAACTCGAATCAGTTGCTGGGAATCAGCGATCAATCTGTTCTTTACAGGCGTTCTGTAATTTGGCTCTCTAAAAAGCCCTGTTGTGTCAGCAGAGATCAAATGATCTTTTAACTCATTCCCTTCACTATCATCGCCAATACGGCCAGCCAAAAAGACAGTGGCTCCTAGAGTTGTCAGGTTCAATACTACGTTACCAGCTCCTCCAGGACGAGATTCATACTTTTGCACCTCCATCACAGGGACAGGGGCTTCAGGAGAAATTCTCTTCACCTTTCCTGTAGTATATGTATCAAGGAGGAAGTCGCCGAGAACAAGAACCTTGAAAGGTTGAAGATGATTGAAGATTTTTGTTAGAGTTACCATGAGCAGGATCTGTTGATTTCTCGTTAGATCTTATCCCTTTTTTTCATCAGCCGCAAGTACTAAAACTCTCAATCCTTCAAAAAAAATCTTGTTGAAGAAATAGATCGAGACATGCAAGATCTCACATCTTTTCTAACAAAAGGTTGAACATGTCTTTTCCTCATCGAAACTCACCTCCCTTTTTTGTAAAACTGCCCACCCATAACGAAGGGAGAGAAAGCCCTAAACTTACACTGCAAGAACTAGAAAGACAAAATTCACTAACTGACCCCACTCCCTATCTTCTATCTAGTCCTCCTCGCTGCCATTCTGATACAGGGCATAGGTCCTCTCTTATTTCACCGGAAAGGAGGCTTTCTAACATTTCAAAAGAAAGGCGCAACTCTGCAATGTCATCTTCACATGACAGTACAGAATTAATGAAGGGGGTCCTAGAGCGGTGTATAGAAGATTACCTTCAAACGGCCAAAAAAACAGGAAAAGTTGCAGATCTCTACGCTCAGTTTGAAAAAACATTTGTAAAACCTGCATTTGAAAAAGCTTATCAGAATGAAAAATTTCGAAAAATCTTTACAGACCCTTCTGTTTGCGCTCAATTTGTCCAAACTGAACTTTCTAAAGCAAATCTCCCCCTTCTCCATACTTGTCCTGGATTTATCCATGCTTTTTTACCCTCTTACGACATTGACAGCATGGACTGTGATAAAATCATCAGTGGGCTAAAAAATATACTCCTACCTATTGCCCCCACTCTATATCAGGGCCTTTCTCAATTATCGGAGCACTTAAGCCAAAATGATTTCCAATTAGGATATGAACTCTTTTGTTTAAAGAGAGAAAAGAGTCTCTCATCTATTGATCCTACTCTTATAAAGGACCTTATTCAGGAGAAATACCCCTCTTTACAACCCTTAGTTTCAGGGCAAGATAAAGAGGAGAGCAAAAGAAGCTCTCCTACGTGTTTTGAGGACAGTATCTTTCAGCTTTTCGAAAAAAGGCATGGACAAATGCGCGATAACTTATACTGCTTTGAACTCATTGCTGATATTGCCCAATGTACTCATGGATCTAACACAAAAATCTACACTTATTTAACGAAAAGATTTAGAAAAAATGCAGTAGATAAACTTCTACAAAACCCAAAAGGGGATATTAAACAATCCCTTTTAGAAATGGCAGCTCAATATAAAATCATCGAAGAGCTCTTTAGTGCCTCCAAATCAATCTTTGGAAACCTAACAGATTTGCAAATCAATGAAGCTTATTTTCTATTCGATCAGATTTCTCAAATATTTAAACAATCTGAAAGTAGTAATACAGAAGCGCTACTTAAATTAACTTCTGATCAAATTAAACAGCTCAACCAAATATCGGACACTCCCATAGGGATCCCTTTATCATCCGAAAAAGGGGGAGCCCTATCCTCTTCTTCAAACTCAAAAAACATTGAAAAAAGTGCTATTATCACCTTTTTTACAATTGGGGAAAATATGGCTATTTTTCAGTCCAATAATGGCTCTCCCCATTTTGAATATAAATATGGCTCCCCTACAGCTAAAACAAAAGGGGGGCAGGCCAGATTTTCTTGGTTTAATCAAATCTTTAGCCCATCACGTCAGGACGCTGTTCAGGAGACTGAAAAGTGGTCTCTCTATGCATCACTTATGGCTGAACTTGTTTGCCGCAATATCATCTTAAACCCAAATAGGAACTATGTAGAAAATTTTCAGAAAGCTGTAACTGAAACCATCGCAGCCATCCCCGAATCTAAAGATGGGAGTCCCCAAATTTTGGAACAACTAAAAAAAGACTGCTCTCGATCCAGCCCCTTATATTTTTCTAGTAAAGGAAAAGTAATCGCTTCTAAATATACAGATTTTTCTAGTCTACTGAGCGAAATTAAAAAATTTGCACACTTACAATGGGATAAATCCCTTTCAAGAGATACATCCCGTGAAGAATTGAAAGAAGGGGGCGATTTAGAATCTGTAGATCAAAGTGAAAAAAACCTTGAACTAGATCCGAATCAAGAGAGGAACAGTGAAATAACTAAATTACAAAATAAACTTGTACTGATCTTGCAAGTTATGGCCTCACAAATCACAGAAATCTCCTCAACAACTGAATGGATCCACAAGGAAATGATCGCAGCTATCGGTTCCGATCGGTATGCCGACTTGGTCCGATTGAATGTCATGACAAAGCATAGAGAATTTTGTCACACGGGTTCCAACCATTTCACCATCCGATATCATGTTGAAATTAGTCCGGTAAATTTAATTACATCAACCGAACCAAATTACGCCCCTACCACATACAAAAAATTAATATCTGAATATATTATTAAACTCGAAAATGGAGACTGGGTGGTTGAAAATCCAATATGGAATATAAAACAAGTAATTATCGAAGAATCAAATAATATCAGACCCTCCCATCGAAGAAATCAACTTTCAAAAGACGATGATTTTAAATCCTTTCTTGACACTCCAAGGGCTAGCTTATCGGGAAGAAAAAAGGGACACGTTCGAAATAATTCGACAGGTAGTTTTTTTTCTTCTTCACCTGAAAACCAAGAAAAATGATAAAAAAATTACCAGCGCTTAGAAGGGACTAGATAATTCTGAACGTATTCTTTAACGGCTGACTCGGTTGGAATTGTCTCTGTATACTGGGGCTCAGATAAAAATACCTTTTGAAACTTATCCATTTTCGCGCATGTGTAATTTTGATATTGCATAGAGAGCTCTACCGGCATATTTATATAAGCTATTTTAGACTTCTTATCTAATGATGAAAATAGAGACTCCGCTAAGAGGTTCCAAGTTATAGCCTCTCCATGGCCAATATTATAAATCCCCCCAATATGCCGATATTTAGGGTCTAAAAAAGCGCAACTCATCCGGACGGCATCTTTAAGATAAATAAAATCGCGCATCTGTCCCCCGTCGAGATATTTTTCATCATTTGATTTATACAGATGAATAACCCCTTCATTTAACGCTTTGCGCATCATCTTTAAAACCATTGAGGACATGTGCTTTTTATGGTATTCATTGGGACCAAAAACATTAAAATACTTCAAACCAACAACTTGATTTAAGACCCCTCCCTTTTTCATCCATAGGTCTACTAATTGTTTCGAATAGGCATACATATTGAGTGGGCAAAGCTCTTCAAGTCTATCTTCATCATCATCAAAACCTAAACTCCCATCTCCATATGTTGCGGCAGAAGATGCATAAATAAACCGCTTATTATGCGAAAGAGCCCATTCAGCAAGCTTGATAGAAAAGTGAAAATTATTTTCTAGGAGATAATCGCCATCTGTTTCTAAAGTGTCCGAGCATGCTCCTAAATGGATCACAGCACTTATTTCATCCTCTCGCCCTTCAAGCCAAGAAAAAATTTTATGTCGTGAGACAATATCTACAAACTGCTTTCCAACTAGGTTTTTCCACTTATCCCCTTTTTTCAAATCATCTACCAAAAGTAAATGATGATCCCCTTGATCATTTAAGTAGCGAACCACACCGGAACCGATCATTCCAGCAGCCCCAGTGATAAGAGTTAGAGGTTTTGTGTAAGTTTTAATCATTTTCAAATCCTAATTATGTGATCAAATGAAGAGTTACTAGGAGTATGGCAGGGATCTTCATCACAGTCACTATCAATTTCATAGCCACTCCCAGTCTCTGAAACCAAATTTAGAAAAAACATGATCCTATACTATCTATCCGATTCATTTAATTTCTACTTAAGTTAGGCTCTTCTGTCATGAATCCTTTTCTACATAAAATAAATTGAGCAATTAAGTTAATGCTGTGAATACTTACCCCCTTCGCTATTTCTCGGTATGTTTTATCTGCAAAGGAAACATAAAATGAGGTTTTATCAATTGCATTTTTCATAAGCCCTAGAAGGGAGGAAACTTCTCTTACTTTCCCCACGACAGCCCACGGCAATAGAGCAAGAAGAGGACATGCTGCTATTTTCAATACTGACGACTCCTTTGGAATAAGAGCCCATCCATTCATACGCTGCCCCATTCTAAACGATGCAAAGAGATTGTTTGCTAAGGAGGAGAAAAACCAGTTTGAAATTGGGGAAATTCGGGATTCTAAAAGTGTAGTACCGAGCAGTATTATATTTGATTTAAGGAGATTCACATCTTCTTCGGTATATAGAGGAGCCCTAAGTCCAACTGGTGGCGACACAAATCTAAGAGGAGCAACCTCTTGTCTTTCAGGGGATGGTTCTATCGCATCTGAAACTGCTGGCTGGATAGTTGGGAGCTGAGCTCGAAGGTTTTTTTTAAAAAAACATGAGTAAAAACTGTTAAAAATCTGATTTACAATCGTTTTTATCCTATTCCATAAATCAGAAACTCTATCTAAACAATGAAAGCAATTAGATAAAGAGGGTGGATAGGGGGTAGATCTGATCGCAGAGCTCATATATTATCCTTTATCATTATACCAAGTGGATCTATGGGTACTAGAAAATGGAATAAAGGTAACTCCATTAATCCCTTCTATTTTCCCATCGATACAGAAAAATGCGGTCCCACTTCCAGTCATAACAACTGTTTTAAAACTCTTTTTCAACTGTTGCTTTAAGTCCATTAGCCTTGGCTCTAGTGTAAAAGAGGAAACCTCCAGGTCATTAAAATAAGGGCAAGAGTGGTGTTGAATGAGCTTTTTAACATCGACATGTTGATAAACAAGTGGAGTGGAAAGACCAAACTGAGGTTTTGCAATGTAACCAGAAATCGGTGCTGGTAATGAGGTGGATTTAAAAACTTCACCACGAGATGTGCAGTGGGCAGATCCCGAGGAAAAAAAGAAAGAAACATCTGATCCAATAGCCGATCCCATTTGTATTAAATCACTGAGTGACGCAGGAGATCCAAGGATCTGATTTAGCCCCCAAAGAGTAGTTGCTGCATTACTACTACCTCCGCCAAGGCCCGCTTGAGTGGGTATGTTTTTTTCTATATGGATCTTGATATTATTTTGAAAAGGGAACCTTTCTCTAAATAGAGAAAGTGATTTGGCAACTAAATTAGATTGATCAGTTGGAATTTCAGGATCAGAACATGTGATCAGATCATCTTTTGAGAACTCAAAAAAAAGGCGATCGAATAAATCGATCGCCTGATAAAGAGAGACTATTTCGTGATAGCCATCGGGTCTTTTACCCAATATACGGAAAAATAGATTGATTTTCGCCGGTGAGTATAACTCCAGCATCTATTCAGACTTTTCCTCAACAGTTTCTTCAACAACTGGAAGGACTTCCGGAGCTGCTTTTACAACATTGACACCCTCTGGGATGATGTTGAGTTTGCAGATGGCAGAAATACCTTCTTTCAGTTTGATAGTGATCTCATGAGCACCTGTTTCTTTAATCGGTTTTGTAACAAGAACCGATTTCTTCTCAACAGCCACCCCTTTTTCTTCAAAAAGATGAGCAATATCAGAAGCTGATACAGATCCATACATACGACCTTCAGGGTCAACTTTAACCCGTGTTTCTAGTACAGTTGCTTCAATTGTAACAAGAAGCGCTTCAGATTCTTTTCTATCTATAATCGCTTGTTTTGCTCTTTCCGCTCTAAGTTGTTCTTGTTTGCGGATTGCATTTTTTGTAGCGACCATTGCAAGTCCTCTAGGAAGAAGAAAATTACGTACATAACCCGGTTTTGCAGTAACTAACTCCCCTTTTTTCCCTAAAGAGTCAACGTCTTGAAGTAATAGCAATTGTTGTTTCATTATTTGTCTCCTATTCTTCAGCTACAAAAGGCAATAGTGCCATGTGACGGGCCCGTTTAATTGCCTTCTTAAGAAGTTTTTGATAATAATAAGACACACCAGTAATACGACGTGGTAAAATTTTGCCCCGTTCTGTAATAAACAACTTCAGGTTTTCTGTGTCTTTATAATCAATTTCACTAGCTTTAATCGCTACGAAAGGACAAGTCTTTTTCTTTCTTGAAAAAGGTGATGAAGAATCCCCACCTTGTGCAGGGGCATGTGATGTTGGTGCTTTGTTGAATCCCATACTTAACCTTGCATTTTGATTGGTTGAAATTCTAGAGAGTCGAGAACTTTCTCGGTGCGCATAGTCATAAATCGGATCAGGTCTTCATGAAGGTGGTATTCCTTCCAAAGTTCAAGAACTTCTTGAGTTGGCACGCTAAAATAAACTACGTAGTAGTACCCTTCCCGTTTTCCATCGATTGGGTAAGCTAGTTTCTTACGCCCTTGCTCGTGCAGTTTATGGATTTCTCCCCCTTTCTGGGTGATTCCATCAGTAATTTTATCAAAGGCTTTCTTACGTGATTCATCACTAAGCGTAGCGCTTAGGATGTACATCCCTTCGTAAAGCCCCTTTCTTTCTTTTTTAGCCATTTACATCTCCAATGCTCGGAGTCGATGAACGATTTGCAAAGTCCATCGCACTGGTTATTCCTTTGTCCAGCCAAATCTCAAGTGCTTGGACAACTCGATCCAGAACGCCTGGAATGAGTTTTTCTTCCTCTTCTGAGAACCTCCCCAATACATGATCGGATAGATCCCCCTGCTCTTTATCACCCACTCCGACTCGGAGTCTAGGATATCGATTTGTTTGTAAACACTCCTCAACGCTCTTAAGACCATTATGGCCTCCAGCTCCGCTATTGATTCGTATCCGCAGTTTCCCTAGAGGAATTGCCACATCATCAGTAACAATAATGAGTCGGGATAAGTCAATTTGAAAATAGTGGCACACCAAGGCTACTGCCTCACCACTTAAATTCATGTATGTCTGCGGCTTTAGTAGCTTCACACTACTATCACCAATCTGCCCTTCTGCTAAAAGGGCTTTAAATTTCTGCTGTTTTTTAAACTCAAATCCATTTTTTACAGCGAGTTTATCAAGAGCTTCAAAGCCAATATTATGGCGGGTTCTCTCATAAGATTTCCCCGGGTTCCCGAGGCCAACTATTAGAGCGGTCCCCACCATTTAGCTACCTTTAAGCCTTCTTACCAACAACCACAAATACTAAATCCATTTTGGCTAGCGGGTTTACTCCAGATGGAATTTGGATCTCAGATAATGTCCTAGACTGACCAATATTCATATCTCGAATATCTACTTTAAATTCCTGTGGAATATCTTTTGGCAAGCAAGAGACTTTAAGAGTACGGACTGGTTGACGCATAAAGCCACCTAATTTAAGTCCTACGCAGTCAATCTTACCATCTAAGGTAATTGGGACATTTACAGAAACCTGCTTGTCATCTGAGAGAAGAGCAAAATCCATGTGTAAAATATCATAACTTACTACGTGATACTGAATATCTTTAACGACTACTTTTTGCTTTTTGTCGCCTAAATTCAATTCAAAAACTGTAGTTGCCAAAATGCCGGGTTGCTGCAAATTACGTACCACAGCTTTCATTTCATCTTTACTTAAAGATATAGGAGTCCCTGCACCTGCATCGCTATAAATAATTCCTGGAATATTTCCTTCGCGGCGGAGCTTATTTACATCCCCTTTAGTTCCAAGCTTTCGTGTTTGTACTGATAGTTTCATATTTCCTCAATTTAACTAAATAGCGATGAAATCGACTTTGCCGACACCACACAATCTATCGCCTCAGCTATTAATGGAGCGATAGAAGTTACTTGTGCTTTCAAACTTCCATTTGGGGGAACTGAGTTTGTGATAAAAAACTGATCAATTCCTTCAAACTTGGCTTCACTCATTATCAGAGCATGTGTCACAACGGCAAATACGGTTTTCGCACCTTCTTCTTTACATACTCTTGCAGCTGTCGCAAGAGTCCCACCTGTCGAACATATATCATCAACAAGAAGAACTTCTTTACCCTTTACATCACCGATCAGGGCATTTACTTCACAATGACGACCATCGATCCGTCTTTTATCGACAATGGCAAGATCTAACTTTAAGTCCTCTGCAAACTTTCTAACCATTTTATTGCTCCCTATATCGGGAGAAACAACAATTGGATTTTTGAGCTTAAGCTCACGAATCATTTTCACAAAGAGGGGTCTTGCATAGAGGTTATCTACAGGAATATTAAAAAATCCCTGGATCTGCTCTGTATGCAAATCCATAGTTAAGACCCGAGTGACTCCTGCTTTTTCAAGCAAATCAGCTACTAACTTAGCTGTTATTGGAACCCTTCCCTTATCTTTTCTATCCTGCCTTGCATATGCAAAGTACGGAATTACCGCAACAATGCTACGAGCAGAGGCCCGCTTTAATGCATCAACAAAAATCAACAATTCCATCAAATAATGATTTGGATGACGAGCTGGTGACTGAATCACAAAAACGTCTTTCCCTCTCACATTCTCGAGGATTTGTAGACCAATTTCTCCATCCGGGAAAGTCTCAATTTGGACTCTCCCTAGACTTGTGCCCATATTTTGGGCTACCTCTTGAGCTAAATCAGCATGAGAAGAACCGGCAAAAATCATTGTATTTTTATAAGCCATTCATTCTCAAGGTTTGGGGCGGAAGGATTCGAACCTCCGAATGGCGGTACCAAAAACCGCTGCCTTACCACTTGGCGACGCCCCATCGGCGAAAATTTTAAAGGAGTCATAATAACTAAGTTGATAAATATTTTGCAAGGAAGACTCTTCTTGTATATACAGAAATTTATGCGTATCGTCCACATAGCTGCTGAATTTGCCCCTATTGCGAAGACCGGAGGGCTCGGAGAAGTCATCGTCGGTCTCTGCAGAGAGCTCACAAAGCAGCCTGAAAATCAGGTTGAAGTAATCATTCCTCGCTATGATCACATCGAGCTTGCAAAGCTTCCTAACACAAGAATGGAAATCCCTGATTTTAAGTGTATTGGATATTCAAATACAATGTGGAATTCTACTGTTGAAGGGTGTAATCTCCACCTTTTGGAACCAAGACACCCATCGGGATATTTCCATAGGGGAAGAATCTATGGATGCGAGGATGATTTAACAAGATTTATTTATTTTTCTAGAGCCGCTCTTGAATACCTTAAAGAAAAAAATGAACCGATTGACATCCTACACTTACATGACTGGCATGTAAGTCTTTGCGCCCCTATGTTAAAAGATCTTTTCAAAGAGATCAAAGTGAGCTCCCTTGTCTTATCTATTCATAATTTGGAATACCAAGGTAAATGTGCGCCTGTTGATTTAGATGCTATTGGTTTGGATGGGCAGTCCTATTTAACTGCAGATAAATTACAAGATGACCACCCAAGCTTCCCAACCTCTATCAACCTACTAAAAGGGGGCATTACCTATTCAGATGCTGTCGTCCCTGTCTCCCCTTCATATGCACAAGAAATTCTAACACCAAAATTTGGATTTAATTTAGATGCTACCTTAAGAAAGTGTCGCTCAAAAATTACCGGAATTCTCAATGGAATTGATGAGACTCTATGGGACCCATCGCATGACCCTCATTTAAAAGTCCCCTATTGCCAATCCTCAGTTTTAAGAGGTAAGATTGAGGTTCAAAAAGAGTTTCAACTAAAACCTACTGGACCTTGGGTAGGGGCTGTCACCAGACTTGTTCCTCAAAAAGGGCCAGAGCTCATTGAGGAGGCTCTCCAAAAAACCATCGAAATGGGAGGCTCTTTTTTACTTTTAGGCTCTTCCCCCTTTCCAACGATTCAAGCCCACTTTAATCAGTTAAAACAAAAGTATCAAAATCATCCTCAAGTATTTTTGGAGTACAACTATAACGAGCCCTTAGCTCATAAAATCTATGCAGCGCTAGACTATTTAATAGTCCCTTCTCACTTTGAGCCATGTGGCCTGACCCAACTCATTGGAATGTTGTATGGAGCACTTCCTATTGTTCATGCAACGGGAGGTCTTAAGGATACGGTTTTTGATTGTGAAAACTCGCAAATTCCTATTCATAAAAGAAATGGATTTACTTTTAGTGAACCGACAAAAAGTGCAATGAATGATACTCTAAAAAGGGCTTTTAGACTCTTCTCCGCTGAAGCCTCTACCTTTCACAGCTTAGTCCGGAGGGGAATGGAGTCAGATTTTAGTTGGAAAAACCCAACAAAGCAGTACCTAAAACTATATAGAAAACTAATAAAACTCAAATCGAAAACAGGCCAAAATAATCCTAAAAGCGACGACCCCTCACTTTGTAAACACCCTCTTAATATTATGCCGAATAATTGCCGCAAATAAATGATCTATAATTTGTTTAAATTGACTTTCGCCCCGACGAGTTAAATCAGCCCATAATACCTTTAATAGATTTTCATTTGATGAATTAATGTTTTTAAATTCTTCTGAGAGAAAATCTGTATCTTGAGCTCTTAACAAGCTCCTATCTACCATAGGGGGAATTTGAGCCCAAATCCTCCCTATAAACGCAGCTTCCAGCTGCTCAAACCCTTTTTTCACCCTATAAGGGCCCATAGAGCCACATTTTTTTTGATCAGAAGAGAGCTGTATAGGCTCCCCTTCAGAGGTTAGAGCTAGCTCTCTCTGGCTAAGCCACTTCATCCTTTTAGGGCAAATAGGGGAAGATATTTTTTTTGTTAATACAATGTTGATTATTTGGGGGTTTTCTGATTTTTTATAGCTACTTGCTGAGAGGATGTATTGAGGTCCATCAAAGATTGGAAAGCACATCACCTTAACTGAGCCTGGGGCATATTCAATATATTCCAACATCTTCTTAGCAGCCTTTTTAACCGTTGGTACTGCATTATTATGAAAAATCGCTTCCTCTAATAATTTGATTGTACGCAGCTCCCCTTTTCTCTCAAAATGGCCCGCTACAAGAGATTTTAACTTCTCATACTTTAAGTCAAACCAGGGGGTAAGCAACTCTTCTCGTGGGAGCATGTCCAAAATATGACTCTGTAAATCACCACTAAGATTTTCCATTCTCCAGAAAAGTTCACCTTGAGGCTTTGAAGAAATTGCAGACATAGGAACTAGATTAACCTCTTAAACCATCAATCTTAACAGCATCAATTAAATCCTCAAAAATCCCGATCGCTTTACTCTCCCCTTTTTTCATAGAAGACACGAACAGCAAACCTACAAACTCATCTAAACGGGACAACCTTGACAGTTCTTGATTAGCCAGAAAGTTAGCCTGCATTTTCCTAAGATGACCCTTACCTTTAGGCCCCAATAAATCATTATCAACTAGAGTGGGAATGTTTATACAGACTCGTTTTATCTTCCGCTCCTTTATTTTCATACTGTCTGGATGAACTCTTTCATCTAAGGTGAAATTCAGATCCAATTCACTCTCAAATCCGGAAATACTCTTTCTATATACATTACTCATTTTAGAGAAAGCCTTTCCACTTATGGGGTGATGTATAATGGAGTCCTTACTGTTAAGTGCTTGGAATTTTAAATTCTTTGAAACAAATTCTGAAGACAATTTTTCTACTAAAATTACCTCTTCAATCTTTATATTTTCTGACTGGTTAGATCTTTCAGCTGAAATAAAATAATCAGACCCATCGAAAATAGGACGGCAAATTACATGTATAGAACCTGTTGATCTCTTAAGTAAGTCTAATATAGTTTTGTGAGCCTTATTTAGTGTTGAGGCCACCTGTTTTTTAGCCAAAGCCCCTTCAACAAACTTAATTAAGCCCCCCTCATCTCGTTGATCAAAATATTGTTTTGCCAAAGGAGCCAGTTTTTCATAGTTTTTATCAAACCAGGGGATAAATTGATCCTCACGTGGGAGCATCTCCCAAATAAGCCCTTGCAGCTCATCGGGAATTTTCAACATTTTATTACATAGCTCAGCCGTATGACCGTAAGCGGGAAATAAACCCATCTTTTTCAGCATGATGCCGTGTGGCATTCTGGTTCTTT
>Ga0066646_10000936_pt1 | contig 13439 bp, 9 predicted proteins | sample CryGeyCG2114_250_3_FD_59511 | JGI IMG/M metagenome (GOLD analysis project Ga0066646, IMG submission 59511) | Groundwater microbial communities from aquifer - Crystal Geyser CG17_big_fil_post_rev_8/21/14_2.50 | ecosystem: Environmental > Aquatic > Deep subsurface > Groundwater | place: USA: Utah...
CCACCCAGCCCAATGAACCCTTCTGCTAACTTTTACAGAAAAGATGTTGCACAATCAAAGTGCTATTCCCGGGCGTTGCATTTTGAGATAAATCGGATGAACTATTTGGCGTATTCACGAAACCCCCGCTTAATTTGATGAAGTAAAAAAATATTTGTGTGTGGCTTCGGAGCCGCTGCGATTCACGTTATTAACGTGTCGCGACCAAATGAATCTGCATCCCATGGCTATTCGGCTTTTATCTGATTCGGAAATACTACTTCCTCCAATTTCCAGCTGACCCGGTACCGCTGTACCGACTGAGCTTCGGATATTTGAACGTCGGTATAGGCTTTCCCGTTAGCAGGAAAAAGAGCCACCCAAGACATACGATTCCAACTAAGAGGCAGATAGCTACCACGATAAGTTTAATTACCGCGATGACAAATCCAACAATGATCAAAATCAGCGAGACGGGTTTTAGTATTTTCATTTTGACTTCCTGGTATTAGGTCACGTGTGATTAGGAAACTTCCTTTTGCTTGCTATCTTTTTGTGATTGAGTTGTTGAAAGCGCCGTTACCATGCACCGCCAAGCAACGAGCCCCCAATTCCGCCAAGAATGCCTCCGATCACCGTTCCCAGTCCGGGGCAGATTGCAGTTCCAAGGAGCGCGCCACCTTCCGCTCCCGCCCACCCCCCAGCTGCGCGCGTTGCGCTCTTGGCCGCACTTTTGATCGTCAGTTCACCAATGTAGGCATCGGTTGCCACATCCATTACACATCCGGCCACAGCCATTGGCCCAGCGCCTCTGAGGATCGCAGTCCCAGCAACTTTTGGAAGCGATCTTTTGGCGGCACTCTTCACCCCTTCGGCGATGACGGCAGTTGCAGCGCAGCGTGCGCCTCCGACGATAGTTTCCTTTGCGACAGATTTTGCAGCATCCTTGACGGATATCTCGCCACAGACTAATTTCTTGCTGGCGGTTATTGCGCTAATGCCGCAACTGAATACAGCGCCAGACTTTGCGCCGTTGATCGCGGCAGAGGATAGGGTTTCGACCATGATTATTTTGGATATTTTCGATGTGTCGCCCTTTGCCAGTCGGATGGCTTCGTCGTGGGATACCGGCCGACTCTGGTGACCGCCCGCAGTTAATTTCTCTGTGGTCTTGGCCGAAGCCTCCGCACGAGCTCTGCCAATTTGCCGCATCCGGGGATTCATTGAAGTGGCCTTCGCCTTCGCTGAATTGGTCAAAAGTTCTTGCACCTTTTTCCCCTGCCCAGAAGGAACAACGCGTTCTGTTCCGGAGTACCTTGGCTTGGAAATCGAAATGGCTGTCCGTGCAGGCTTTGCACAACACTTTGCCTGAGCCTCGGCGATAATTTTGCCACTTTGGTGTACGCGTATATCGACCCTTGGGTCGACTCCAAATCCGCCGCTACTGCCCGTTGTCGCGGTCGTCGTGAAGTCGCCTGCTTTACGTGCGGAAGCGTTATATGTACCCGCAATCATTTCTTCAAAAAGAAAACCGGCACGCTTGTCAGGTGACATCGCCGCCTTACTACGATTGATAGCCCGAACGGCGTCATCCATCTTCTTGAGTTCTGTAATGGCAGCCTCACGGTTCCTTCCGAGGACTTTCATTAGGCCGACCAATTCGACGCCTTGGGCTTGCGACAACTTCTTGCTTCGTTCTTGATTGTTTTTCATGATTTTTGACTCATTTCCTTGTGTGATAGTAATTTTGGTTTGCATTTGGCATTTATTGACATTAGTGGCGGGTGATTCGCTTCGTACGGTGGCCAACGGTGACCACTGCGCCGTCACTTGCGAGTACAGCGTAAGTATCCAGTCGATCCGCCAATTTCCTGAACTCCTCGTTACCTAGCGCCTTGCGTACACGGTTGCGGGCGTTTTGATCAAAGAAGACGATCTCAGCTCCTTGGTGGCCATACTCCGTCCGTCCGTAAGTCAGTAGATAATCGAGAATTTGAGCAGTGATCCCGCGTTGTTGAAGGCGAACTTGGGCGTGGTCGGTCATGTGATTCTTCATGGTCATTCCTTTTTTTGTGGTTGATGACTACCCATTTGCACCTACCGTGCCAGGTTGTGATATAAATGCACTACTTATTGAAAATAAGGGAAAAATTAGCTATGAGCAATCGGCAGGTTGCGAAAAAAAGAATGCTTGTAAATAAATTAATTTATTGCACAATAAGATTATTTACGTTGATTGATATAGAAAGGTTGCCGTGCCTGGTGATGTATTGAAGGGGGCGCACATCTAGCTATGTGCAGTTCTTTTCGCAATTGCGGCTTCAGTCTGGGCTTATATATATGGCAGTACTGCAAGCCTGATCTCACGAAAGGTGATTTTTCATGAAAATTTTGTTGGCTTGGATAGGAAATACAGATAGGGGAGCAGTAACGTCGGAGAATCCGAGCGCCAAAAGTCCCATCCTTGAGGCGATGAGGTGGTTCCCATTCGATGCTGTGCAACTGATTTCTGATCATTCGAATTCTGAGACAGATATCTACATCGAATGGCTCAAGCAGCAGAACACGCAAAGCAAAATCTCTGTGTGCTCTGTCCAACTCACCAGTCCAACAAACCATGAAGAGATTTACCGCGCCGCAACACAGGTTATTACGTCTGTTCAGAGGGCTTCTCTTGGTGCTGAGTTGACTTTTCATCTCAGTCCAGGCACACCTGCAATGGCAGCGATTTGGTTATTGCTTGCAAAAACCAACTACCCAGCTCGACTAATCGAGTCATCCAAAGAGCAGGGTGTCAAAGAAGTCAATTTTCCTTTTGAGCTGTCAGCGGAGTTCATGCCTACGGTTTCTGGCTCAGCTGGTGATTCGCTTATTCGGTTGATGCAAGGATTGCCACCCGAAACACCAAACTTCGAAAAAATTATTCACCAATGCGCAACTATGAAGCGCACCATCGCGATGGCACACAGATTGGCATTGACGGATGTGCCAGTGCTGATTCAAGGGGAGTCAGGTACGGGAAAAGAGCTATTTGCAATCGCAATTCACGACGCAAGTGGTCGGAGTGCCGGAGAAATTAAAACACTCAACTGCGGAGCAATTCCAGAGGGTCTAGTGGATTCAGTACTGTTTGGTCATAAAAAGGGGGCTTTTACGGGTGCGCAGTACGATCAACCTGGCTACTTTGAAGCAGCAAATGGCGGGACTTTATTCTTGGATGAAATTGGTGAGCTGCCGCTGGCTTCGCAAGTTCGCCTGTTACGTGTATTGCAGGAGGGAAAAGTTACTCGCGTGGGAGATACCAATCCTATCAAAATTAACGTTCGCATCATTGCGGCGACGCATCGCGCCTTACCCGAAAGAATCCAGATGGGGCTATTTCGCGAAGACCTCTTTTACCGTATTGCAGTTGGCGTACTGAAGTTGCCACCATTACGCGAACGTGAAGGCGACTTGACGTTGTTGATTGAGTCAGCCCTCAAAGAAATCAATAAAAGCATCCCGTCGCAAGAAAGTCTTGCCCATAAGAAACTTTCTATACATGCAAAGAAACTTCTATTAAACCACTCGTGGCCAGGCAATGTTCGTGAACTTCACAATACATTGACACGCGCCTACATTTGGGCGACCGGCGAGAGGATTTCAGCTGATGATGTTCGAGAATCCCTTGAAGTATCTGCCGCAAAAATAGGTGATTCGATACTTGATCGCCCTCTGGATCAGTCGATTTCCCTAGAGGAAATCATGGGTAGGGTTGCCCGCCATTACCTAACTCGCGCAATGGCTCAGACCCACTCAAACAAGACGGAGGCGGCGAATTTACTCGGGTTCGGTAACTATCAAACACTCTCAAATTGGTTAAAAAAATACGAGATTGAATAGTTGGCACGTCCCTTGCTCATATAAATTCGTCCGCAAGGAAAGTTATAAGTACAACTTCAGCAATGAATGCAATTATTGTTTCAGACCTTTGCGGTCTTGTAGAGATTGAGAAGGTTCGTTTTTCGCAAGACAGGGCATTTGCCTCAGATGCACCTTGCGCGATTTATATTTTGTAACTCTGGAGAAATTAGCACATGAACTCACAACTTAAAGAATTCACTGCCGCAACTGCACGTCCGCTCCCCATCATCATTCTTGCCGATACTAGTGGAAGTATGGCCAGTGAAGGGAAAATTGATAATCTGAACCAAGCCATACGCGAGATGTTGGACACCTTTGCCGAAACAGACGACCTTCGTGCTGAAATTCACGTTGCAATCATCACTTTTGGTGGAACTGTAGGTATCCACACGGACTTCATGCCTGCAAGTGAAGCGAAGTCTCAATGGCACGAAATGTTGGCGAATGGTGTAACTCCCATGGGCGAAGCTATGGAATTGGCCGCCAAAGTCATTGAAGATACGAACGTAATCACAGGGCGTGCTTATCGCCCCACCGTGATCTTGGTTTCGGATGGAGAACCAACCGATAGTTATAAAACTGGCCTGAATCAATTGACAAAGCAAGGGAGAGCCCAAAAGGCTGACCGGATGGCGCTGGCAATTGGCGCAGACGCGGATATCGGAATGTTGCAAAGTTTTCTGGGAAGTGCGGAGAGCAAAGTGTTTAAGGTGGATGATGCGCGGCGCATCAAGGACTTCTTCCGGTTTGTGACCATGTCGGTGACTGCGCGGACGCGGAGTGCCAACCCAAACGATATTGTAAAAATGGCAGATCCGTTTGGACTTGATCAGCTCTAAAAGGCACGAAATGTGGAATGCAATGGGAGCCAGTGTTCGGGGACCGGAACATAGTCGAACTGGGCTTCCTAACCAGGATGCTTGGTTGAGGCGCATTACGAAGGGCGCCAACCTTGTCGTGGTATGTGATGGGTTGGGCAGTCGTCCTCAATCTGCGACGGGTTCCCGAGCAGCGTGCCTTGCCGTTGCCGACGCCGTTCGGTACTGGGTTGCGCAACCCAAGGTGCCGCCTGAGATGTTGCTTCGCTTGGTACATTCCCTCTGGAATATGCGCGTACATGCCACTGGACGTGATGTGTGTGCAACGACATGTTTGTTTGCCGTCGTGACTAAAGACGAACGATTGCTGTTGGCGCAGCTTGGTGATGGGTTGGTGATGTTGAAAACACCGCAGGGTGACACCATCCTGGAACCGCCGAGCGACCGATTTGGAAATACGACCACAGGTTTAGGCATCGCCGCCAATGTGCGCGAATGGCGATTTCACTTTGAACCGCATTTCACGGGGCCTGCATCCATCTTGCTTGCGACGGATGGAGTTGCCGATGACCTCTTGCCGGAAAAACGTGCAGACTTCCTGACATTTCTCACTAATCAGTACGGAAAGCAACCTGCCCCGCAAAGATCCCATGCGATAGCGAATCAGCTACGCGCCTGGCCAACTCCAAAGCATCTTGACGATAAAACTGTGGCTGTTCTTTGGAATGATGCCCCGATGGAAGACACCTTATGAACGAATTTCCGAGCGAAGTGATTGATGCTGATGGCAACATTCATTACCTGCAACAGAAGCCCATTGGGCAAGGTGGCCAAGGAGTTGTTTTGCGTACGCGAAGCCCACATATAGCGGTTAAACTTATCGGTTCTATGCCAGTCGGCGCGCCAAATCAGGCACCAGACCAAAAGAAGCAAGCAGAACTTCGGCGCCGCATTGAAGACGTGCGCACGCTTCCAATGTCACGTCTTAATCTTGCTCAGCCACTTTCCATGTTGCGCGACCACGTCGGTTATACGATGCGGTTGTTGAATGGCATGGTCCCTATGCGCAGCCTCATTGCTGAACCAGGAGAAAAGAAAGTTGGCACGTTCTACCAACAAACGGGAGGCGTTGGTCGGCGACTCAAGCTGCTTGCGAATACGGCGACCTTGCTCGCCCGTCTTCACGCCGTACCTTTGGTGTATGCGGACATTTCACCCAATAATGTTTTCATTTCGGAGGCTACCGATGCAAGCGAGGTTTGGCTGATAGATCTCGATAATTTGGACTATCAATCTCCCAATGGGCCAAGCGTCTATACGCCTAGTTTCGGAGCGCCCGAGGTGGTGGCGGGGAGGGCAAGTGTTACGACCCTATCGGATTCCTACGCCTTTGCGGTGCTTGCCTTTTATGTTCTTGCGCAAGTTCATCCATTTATTGGCAATTACGTGGAGAACGGTGACTGGGGCGAAGCTGACGAAGTAGATCGCGAACAACTTGCATTTCAAGGCAAAGTCCCTTGGATTGAAGACCCCGATGACAACGCCAACTGGACTGACAATGGAATTCCCAGGCATTTGGTTCTTTCCGTACCTGTGCGCAACTTGTTTGAGCGCGCATTCGGTGCTGGGCGAATAGATCGTACCCAGCGTCCCAGCATGGCGGAGTGGGCGGACGTGCTTCTACGTGCGGTCGATAGAGTTGTTTCTTGTAAAGGTTGTGGATCAACGTTTGATATCACTGCGGCTAACTGCCCATTTTGTGCATCAAGTCCGCGCCAGTCGTTTATCCATATGCAGGTGAATCGCTGGGATCCGGAACTTGATGATGCGATTGGTTCCCCAGTCAGTACCGGTGCGGTCTGGCAAAAGATGATTTCGGTGATACCCGGCAGCATCACCGAAATTCACCGCCACGTTGTGGAGCCGATCATGGCTGACAGCGATAGTTCTCCAGTTTTGCGTATTGGCATTTTGCACTGCAGCATTACCATCGAACCGCTTTCTGGCCATGAAATTAATGTAGTGTTGGGCGACCGCATCCAACGGATTGATCGTGAGATGAAGTTGCCTATGCCCAAAGAAGGTAACGAAGTCTATCTGCACTTCGGCGCACTGGATCTCCCCCATCGCATGGCAGTGCTTCGACTTGTGGAGGGCGTATGAAACTTGAACAGGTTCCCTTTGGACAAGCTGAACAAATTTGTCTCCGATGGCACTCCGAATACACAAACCTTTTGGGCTCCGTAGTGCCGGGTACTGAGGTATTGTTGTTGGTTGCCGAGCGCGAATCGCAGGTGATGCTCCGCATTGGAGAAAGCGTCTTTGGCGTTGAAGGCGCAGGGCGGAAGGACAAGGAGTTGCTTGCCATTCTTTGCACTAGGCACCTCCCACTGCTTGCTTGGTTGGTTGAGGCAGGACAACAGACTTTGACGATCCAGGTTCATACGTTTCTAACGAGCCTTTCAGTTCCCCACATGGAGTTGGGTGTTGACGAGAAAATTCTCGAAGCACTAGAGCGAATCGACCGAAAGTTGCGTTCGCCAGAGCTAGCACTGAAATGGTTGGACGAACAGTTTTTACTCGAATCTGAGGACGGGAAGCGAGGATTTGTAACGGCCGCTTCAGTAGCGGCTGGCAGTGCATTCGCGCTCTTTGGCCGAACCGCACGTGCATTCATTCGGAAAGCAAGGCGGGCAGATCAATCGGAAGTGCTTCTTATTGACAAAATTGTCCGTAGCAGAGGCCAAGACGGAGAGCAACTCACCCTGCTCTCGGGAGATGTTCGCTTTGTAGATGCAACCGTGGCCGGAAAGCTTCGAGCAGATGCAGCGGCCCAACTCTCATCGTTGGTCAAGTCAGGATCCAGTTTTCTTGATGCCTGGAGCCGCTACGGCCAAATCGAGAACGAGGCTGCGCTGCGCAGGGCACGGATGGCTGGGTGGATCAAATACGATCATGTAGAGTCGCTTCCTGCGGGCCAATATCGATTTTCCTTGGCTACAGATTGCTCACTCGATAATGCTACACAGCTCAGGCAGGTACTATTGGATGAACAGGGTCTCAGCGTTGAAGCATTGGACGAAATTCCAGAGGTACTCACGCGTGAAATGACCTGGGCTGAATACGAAGAACAGTCCCGTTCAGCAGGTCACGTGGAAAGTTACGTTACTCCTGCAAGCTTCGAAGCGGGGTTGATCCTGCAGATGAGGGAGCGCTCAGTCACTCTGACGCAACGTGGAGACGACGATCCCCCGCCACCTGAAGTCGGATTTCTTGTTGTTTCGCTTCAAGGCGATAAGAAACGACTAGAGCGAAGGTCTGAGGCGGAGCGGGCCATTCGAGAGGCGCGCTGTCCGATGCCGCAGTTGGGACTTCTCTTGGAAGGGCGTGATATTGAACCGCCTCGATACGGCACGATTGCGCCAATGACACCCACGGTGAAACAAAAGGTGTTTGGTTCTCGAAGCCCGACACCAAAGCAGGAAGAAGCTATTAGTGTGGCACTTAACACTCCAGACATTGCCTTGATTCAAGGGCCACCAGGAACCGGCAAGACAACAGTCATTGTCGCACTTGTCGAGAGACTCCAGGAGATATGGGATACCTCTGGTGGCGTACAAGGGCGGCTGCTTTTGAGTGGCTTTCAGCACGATGCAGTTGAAAACGCAATTCAGCGCATGAGCGTTAATGGGCTCCCTGCCATCAAATTCGGCAATAGATCCAATAGTGGGGAGGATGATCGTGCTGATATGATCATTAGCAGATGGAGCACTGAGCGTAGCGCGGAAATTCGAAAAAATCTCCCGTCACGCCCTGTCTCGACGCTGCAGAGAGAAGTCTCCGAACTGAAGCAGAGTTATTTCATGGCTCCGGGAACGCTGGAGCAGACTGCGACCCTGCTCCAGGGTATCGTTAAGCGCTTGCAGGGTTATGTGCCAGAGGCCCTTGCCTGCCGCTTAGTTGTCCTTGGTCGTGAACTTGGCGAACGGGCGCATTCTGCTCGTGGCGGAGATTCCGAGCGGGAACGTTTGGTACGTTGTGTCCGGGCCTTGCGTTGTGTGGCAACGGCTTTCAACGACGACGGTCCGCGCAATGCGTACAAGCTCCGTCAAGAACTGGCGACTACCGAGCTTCTGGATGAGCATGAGAGAAAGCTGCTCGATACCGCCGCACGCTGGTCGAGCCACGAGCCAATGTCCTTTCTTGATGATTTGCATGCGCTACGACGCAAACTCCTTCTTAAATTGCTCCCACCTGACCGCACAGCAAATGTTATTCCAAGAGCTAGGGAAGATGTCATTGAGCTCTTGTGCGAGGTTGAGAACCATCTTGAGCAACGATTTAGTAGTTCAAGGGATGCGGCGAACGAAGCAATCTGGAGTTTTCTCGAGTCCCTTGAGAATGATCCAGAAGGTGTCAAGCTCGCCGTTATTTCATATACATCGGTCTTTGCCGCGACGTGTCAACAATCCGCAAGAAAGGAACTCGCACAGGTAAAGGGAAGCGAAGGCTACGACACGGTGGTGGTGGACGAGGCTGCACGCGCCAATCCGCTTGATCTCTTTATCCCCTTGGCTAAAGCCAAACGTCGGATCGTTCTTGTTGGTGATCATCGGCAACTTCCGCACATCATTGACCGTGAACTGGAGCGTGAGCTTAATGAGATGCTGGCCTCAAGCGAAAGTGATTTAGAGCAAATTACAAGTGAAATATTGAACGAGAGCTTGTTTGAGAGGCTCTTCAACGACCTCAAGAAACGTGAAGAGAAAGACAAGATTCGTCGTACAGTCACGCTTGATGAGCAGTACCGAATGCACCCCTTGCTTGGTCAGTTTGTAAGTGATCAGTTTTATGCGAATCACGGCGAAGCATTTAGATCACCAACTCCGGCGTCAGAATTCCTTCACTCGTTGCCGGGATACTCGGGGCCTGCTGCTTGGCTCCGCGTGCCGCGCAACTTAGGTGAAGAAAAGCCTGGACAGAGCAAGTCACGACCAGTAGAGGCGCGGGTTCTTGTCGCCGAACTGAAGCGGCTGATGGATTCTCCAGGGGGGCGCGGGCTGACATTTGGCGTGATTACATTCTACAAGGAGCAAGTCCACGCGATTGAAGAGGAGTTGCTGCAGGTTGGAATGGTTACTCGACACGAAGACGCACAGGCAGAGATCGTTGAGCCGTACTGCGAGTTGCAACTTCCGAATGGACGCATGGTTGAACGACTGCGATTTGGCACCGTAGATTCATTTCAGGGAATGGAATTCGACGTGGTGTTCCTTTCGATGGTACGTTGCAACCGGATACCCGATGACACAGAAAAATCGAGGCGCATCAAATTCGGCCACTTGATGCTACCTAACCGTACTTGCGTTGCGATGAGCCGCCAGAAACGACTCCTAATATCCGTGGGTGACGATGCGATGCTTGCCACAACCTACGCAAAAAAAGCCATTGGTCCGTTGGTCGAATTCTTGAAGCTTAGCGAGGTGCATGATGCAATTTGAATTTGACCGCACCACGCCGGTTGTCGATTTCGGCGCAACCACGTCTCCCCTGCGATGGGAGTCGCGCAGATGGATACTCTGGCCTGCATTTGCTTACCGGGTGATGCTTCCGGGCCGCGCCAACCCGCCCTTTAATATCATTCAACGGGGCGTGATCGAAATGTGTCGGGCGGGTGTCCGAGACCTCGAAGGTATCTCGAACCGGCTGGCGCTTCCCGTGGATCTCGTTAGGTTCGTCATTGAGCAGCTTCGCGGTATGTATGTACTTGATGATGTCGGTGCGCCAACACCGCGTGCCCTGCGATTGTTGGATGAAAGTAGAGAACCGTCGGAAGTGGAAGAGTCCGGCTACGTCTTTGTCGATGGACACAGCCTCCGGCTTTGGCCGCGCGTTCATCGAGGCAGCTTGCCGGTTATCGAAGCGGAGTTTGAGCAAACTAAGGTCTGCTTCCAGCGGGGCTCGCAAGGTAAACCAGAGACGGCATTTGCGACGCCCGTTTGGGCTTCGCCCGGTATTCAGCCTAGAGAGCCGAGTTCCTACGAGGCGCAGAAAGCCGCCCGCCATCACGCTCGTCGGATTCGAGCATTCCGCCGCGAGGCCGCGCGAGGCCGTGACGATGATGAGGGACTGGACGGCCTGAAATCCAGTGGTCTACGCGTAATTGGCACCAATCCAGAACCCATTTTTGTGGCTGTGTGCGTGTTTTTGCCCAAGGATGCACGACAAAAGTCTTGGCTAGTGACCGATCCCTGCGGATTGGGCGTCAGTGATGTTCTTCGCCACGACCTTACTATGCTGGCCAGGGAGGGCAGGCACAACTTGAACAAACTGCTGGCGGATGCGACGGGTCAGGCATGGAAGGTGGATGAGGACGACCTTGCGGCATATTTCATCGAAAGCGCAAGTGCAGCCAGGAGTCGAGTAACACAACGTCTGGGCGATGCCACGAAAATTCTGCCGCCAGATGTGGTGGAGCGTCTTGCAGATGCCGATATGCGTTTTGAAGGTGCGCGGGCGGCAAAGCCTATTGAGGATTTTCTTGGGCATGCTTACGCTGCTTTGGAGAGTGTGTTTGCTTGGCTGGTATTGCTTTATCCCGATCCTAGCCTGTCCTCTGTGCTTGGATCATCTGCAACCGATAACGCGGGGCTACTCCAAAAGGTCGCCGGACAGCTCGGCTTCAATGTATCGCAGGACGCTCTGCGAATTTTGAACGTAAGCCGTGGGAGCGTAAAAGGTGCCATTGAATATGGCAATAAGACCTTGCCAGGGTGCCTAGCCGCAACACTACTGGCGGCACAACGTGAAAGCAGCCATCCGCTCGTAATGCTCGCGACGCGAGCACCGGATGCGTTGGAGTTTCTCGTCAAGATAGGTCGGCCTCGCATTGATGCTTCGCACTTCACTTCTGCAGTGGCTTCCCCTGAAACGGCACTTCAGATACGTGACGAGATGTTTTCTTTTCTTCGCAATCTGGTCGGTACCAAGCATGTGGATGCTGAAAATGCCGCGGTGGCGCCAGCTTGGGGGGCGGACCTGCTCCTGCGCATCCGCGCCCAAGCAGAGCAATCTACCGGGGCATATCCGGGACTCGAAGATTACCCAGACTTGCGCATGCGCGTGATCGAGATGCATGATGCTGCGTTGCTAGTGAAGCTGCTTGCCAGTTCATCTATGATAAACCATGAGGCATTGAGCGCTCGCCTTCGAGATGCCATGGTCGCAATCGCGATCACCATGGAGGCAGCCTTAGCCGAAATTGAGAAGAGTGCACCAACGCCAGCATCGGTTGCGCAGGCAATTAGCAATGACCGAAAACAGAATGCCGAACAACTCACGATAGCGGCTTCTTCGATTGGTTTCACGCTCGACGCGTCAGGACAGTTACCACAGTCCTTTACCCATGCCAAAGCGCAGCGAATTCGGCGTGCAGCAAGGGGGCAAGGGGAAACGCTATCCGCTCGGGTCGCCGCGCAGCTGATCGCCGCAAGCCAGCGACCGGAACACCCTCTACGTGAGGTTGCGAAGAGAGCTCCGAATTTGCTCATGGACGTTGGCCGACTGGTCGATGCCAGGGGGCATGGAGATGAAGTTCCTCCATGGGTTAACGCCGCCGTAGCAGAAGAAATCAAGGCAATGGTTGCCAATGCCGTGCGGACAGTGATTGAAGTTATTGCCTGAAAAGAGAAATGAATATGACCGATAAGAACAAACCAATTGCAAATGAGGCGAATTCGCTGACAGAACAAGAACGTCAACTTCAGGACCGGGAAACTAGTGACTTTTTGAGGAAAGAGCAGCTAGAGCGTGCGGAAGCCGATCTCAAAGAACGCTTGCTAAAAGTTGTTGAAACCGAGCATTCGGTCGAGACTCGTGCCAGAAGTGTGGCCCAACGCGAGATTGAAGCCAGTGCTGGGTTTGCAGCCAAGAACCGCGAGGCTCTTGCAGAACTGACCCAAGCTCATGTGAAACTTCGTGCCGATGTCGAACGCATCCAGGCAGAGTTGGATCTGGCTCGGCTGCAAGGAGTCGAAAAGCTTGAAAAGTGGTTATCCGAGGAGCGGCGAACACGGATGGCGGCACTCGACGCAGAACTTTTGGCTGACCGTAGTCGCCAACAGACAAAGTTAGCCGCCGAGCTCAAAGCGTACGACGAAGATGTGGAATGCCAACGCACTCGATTCGAGGAGGAACGACGTGTAACAGTCGAAGACATGACTCGACAGCGAAATGATTTGCTTGAGCAAGAGAAGGAATGCCGCTATAAGTTGAAAGAACTTGAATGGAGGGAAGCGGATATCAATGGCGAAAAAGCAGCAATTGAGCGCTCAATTGATGAACGGGAAAGAGATCAAGTTTCGTCCTTGCAGCGTCATCTGGATGCTCGGCGAGACGATTATTTTCAACGCAATGAAACGATCGCGATGCTTGAGTCAAAATTGTCCGCCTCGGAGGCTTTGCTGGCTCGTTTCGGGGACAATCCTGCCGAAATTGAACAGCGTATTGACCAGCAGGCGAAGAAGATCAGCGCTCTGGAAAAAGAGCTGCTTTCCCGTCCGAGCGCAAGCGACAAAGAGCGCCTTAAAGAGCTATTGGAAGAGCAACGTCAATGGGATAAGCAACGAGAGGATTTGCAGCGCGATAATATCCTGCTAAATGCACAGAAGAACAGTTGGTTGGTACAAGAGGCCTTTGTAGCGCAACACAAAAATCTTCGTGATATTGCGGAACGTCGTC
>Ga0066646_10000956_pt1 | contig 13280 bp, 9 predicted proteins | sample CryGeyCG2114_250_3_FD_59511 | JGI IMG/M metagenome (GOLD analysis project Ga0066646, IMG submission 59511) | Groundwater microbial communities from aquifer - Crystal Geyser CG17_big_fil_post_rev_8/21/14_2.50 | ecosystem: Environmental > Aquatic > Deep subsurface > Groundwater | place: USA: Utah...
ATTTTCCCCTGAGCCACCAGTTGTCCGGTAGTATTTAGAACAACCTGGTTGATTACTTCCCTGTACTTATTGTAACTGTAATAAATCCAGAATTTATGTCTTGAGAGGGGGAACCGGGCGCCGATATCCGTTGCAAAAAATTGAATTGCCAGATCACTCGTTTTCGGATTTGCATAAATATCTGTCTTTTGCACTGTATTTCGTGAGATCCAGAAAAAATTAAAATAGAAGGTTGGGATCATTTTGGCGTATTCAAATAAGAGGAAAATATCCTTATCTCCCAGACGATTCAATGATGCGCCCCCAAAAATAAATACTTTATTTAGAACATCACTGGCAAACGCATAAAATCCAGGCTTCAATGTTTTATAGTCCCACATCAATCTGGGCATTATAAAGGGAGTGTCCAACATATCTGTATAGGGTTCAGCCATGCTTTGGTCACCATAATTTATCCAGTCTGAGTTCGGAAATCCTTCGGCATAATCCGGTGAATATCCAACCTGTCGCTCGTCAACGGGTCGGGGAGAATTGATGATAGAGATATTAAATCTGCCGTTTTTATACTGGCTGTAAACAATCTTCCCATCCTTAGAAATATCTGGCATGAATGCGCCGCCCGTCACATTTGTAATGGTGGACGTCAGACCGTTTTCCGTCATTCTCAGATTATAAACACCGGATGCATCCGATGACCAAACGATATCGGTGCTAATCCTGACCGGGTCCCGCTCATCATGAACACCTGCATTGATCAGTTTCATCCTGCCATCCGGGCCAATGGAATAAATACTTCGGCCATGTTGGGTGACGGCATCTACCAGGATATCTTGTCCTGCCCAATCCAATGAAAACATTTGAATGCCGTTATGCTCATCCGTCAATGGATGGAAATCGATACTGTCGAGTTCACTGATCAGTACGTTCGCTGTACCGTCAAATGTCGTAATGGCGGCGAGCATTTTCGAATCGTGGTTTACCACCGGTGAGATTAACCGTAAGTCGGTGGTCAGCCGTATTTCTTCTTCCGTGGAAATGTTAAACTTAAACAGATCAAAATAGCGTGATCCATGAAAATTGGGTTCGTTCTTCCTGGCGTAAATGATGGTGGAATCATTCACCCAGCAAGGCGCTGTCTGAACACCTGCCATCAGTTTTACCCAAAGGGAATCTTTAAGATCATACATAAATAAATCGGTTTGACCAAAGTAGTCATTTTCCATGTTGGATAAAAATAAAAATCGTTGCCCATCAGGTGACCAAACAGGATGAACATTCGCAGTTCCGTCGCTGATGATCATCGTACCTGCAACTTCGTTCTTCGCCACGTGACCGATCTTTTTCTGATAATCGGACTGCAATTGATTTTTCCAGTCAATATACAGTTCCTGCCCATCGATCCCGGTCGCATTTTTCATGGCTTTTCGGATGGAATAATTTAATTTATTCGTCATTTCCGTTGAAATGGTTCTCAGGCAGTCCGGACCAAACCGGCTGCTTAAATATTTCACAAAAGCGAACCCCTGATTATAAATGGACTCGTTTCCGATCCCTTTCTTTCCAAAGGTGTTCATCTCTTCGAAACTAAGCATTTTATCGTTCAGCACGCGATCCCGCAATATCATATCACGATGTGAATCCCAATAGTCAAAATTAGCGCCTTCGTACATAAACTGGGCTGTGCCTTCCGCAAACCAGGGGGGTACAGCCGTTCCGGGGATCGGATAAGATATAATCACATTTGGGTATCCATATAAGACGTCATCCCGTTTTTCGGTTTCATATCCGAGAGATTGAAGATAGAATCCGGGTATTTTTCTCGAATATTTCATTGAGGCCTGAATCTGAATAATATGGGTGAATTCATGACTGATCACATCCTGCATCCAACGATGAGAACCTCTCAGGTCAAAATCCAGTGGTCTTGCCCAGATTTCTATTTTATTGTCATAATAATAGGCAGCTCCATTGGAATAATCATCAGTATCCTTAATGATTAAATGTGTTTTACTGTCCGGTTCAAAGTTGTACAGGGCGGTTATGGGGTCATAATAATTTTCTGCCACGACGGCAGCCTCCCGGGCGCTTCTTTCGGTTTCAGAATGAAAATGGACAATAAAATGTTTTGTTCCAAAATTTTGCCAGTCTAATTCGGGATGGTTATACCAATCCTGTCCGATGATCAACGTCAACAGGATCGGGATGAGCATGGAAAATCGAATACTGTTTTGCCCTATCCCGATGATAAATAACCGGAACCGCCGAAACGTGTTGCAGGCAGTGTTTTTCAGGTTCTGAAAGATCATTTTTAATTCTGGTATTCTGATAAAATAAGTACGATTTATTACTTTAAAAAAACGACCTGAACCAAGGCAGATTTCCCATTATCCGGGCGGATTTCGGCAAGATATACTCCCGGATTTAATCGTCCCGGAATCCATTGTGTTTCGTTGTATTCTCCATGAGTGAGATTGTCATTCTCAAGTTTTTGGATCAAAAACCCTGAGGCATCATAGATCCTGATTTCTACAGAGTTGGATTCACCAACGAAATACCGGAATGAGGTTAATCCCCCGGTGATGGGATTTGGATAATTATACACTCTTTTCGTATCTATGGCGATTTGAGGAATGTTCGGTAAGAAATGATACCCCGAAACGGTGGCGGAGTTATTTCCCGTTCCGTGAGGGAATAACCAATAGCTGTGATCCAAATCGACCGGAAACAACCACACTTTTGCGCCGTCCACAAGCGCCATTTGTGAATCATTCCAGTAGTGAATCATGAGTAAATCCTGCTCTGGCTGACGTGAAGCGATCGTAAATAGCCGGCTACCTGTGGATGATAAAACGACGATATTATCATTTTCGCGGCAGATGATCTCCGGCAGATCATCACCGGTAACATTAGACACCAGCACATGACCCGTGAAATTACCCGTCACCGGAAATCCATTTACAGGTGCGCCGCTATAATTGTTTACAAGAATATCTCCGTCACGGATCAATATTATTTCATCCAGACCATCATTGTCAATATCCCCTAACGCCACTGCATCTTGTACACTGATGAGTTCCGTTGGTAAGCTATTTGAACCGTCCTCTACTGTTAAAAATCCTTTCGGATATAGGTGATCTTCAAATTGTATCTGGCAATTATCGTCTAGCCACATATGATCATACTGAGTCTCTGAAATCATCACCGTGTCTGGAGAACATATCGAATTGAAAAGTACTTTCCCCATCCACCCGGGGTAATACGCGGAGGACACTCCATCCTCATTTCGGACAAAAACCGAATCTCCCGAAAGATAGTATAAATAACCGGAGTAAGCGTTATAATTAACCCCCCCCCCGACAATCTTAATGTCGGTATTCGAAAGAACCACGGCGGGAAAAGGATCAATATGTGTCAGGCGATATGACATTTTTAATCCCTGTTCACTGATTTCAGAGCATTCAATATACGTTTCCCCTCTTGAAGATGACCGGGTATCCGGCTCGGTATCCATCCCAAACCTTAACCGGGGTTCGTCTGGTTCATTTGGGTTCGCAAACGCATACCCGGAATTCCCGGCGTACCACATATCAAATAGTTTGCCCAGCGTGGGATTGTCGGACTCAAATACAGCATAGCTTTCAAACCCGATATCTACAGAACCATCTGCTTCTTCGAGATGAATTGCCCGATGATCACGATCATTGTTGATACCCATGCTGTAGAAGTCCGGTTCAGGTTCGGTGATATGCCAGATCAACAACCCGGATCCGGGTAATCCATAATCGTAGTGGTCGAAGCCAACGATCACGCCGGTGATTTCACTGATAGTAATCTGACTGCCGTTCATCCAATCGAGAAGTGTGTCAAACCAGTGCCCAGCTCTGAATTCGGAGATGGGATATTCATTTCGCAATCGTTCAATGCTTTTCTGGGCTACGATCCAGTTATTTCGGTTTTCGATTAAAAAATATTCACGGTTTGAAATGCCAATTTTGTGAATATCGTGAATTTGCCCTATAGGATTTTCGGTCGATATTGTCAAAAACCCGTCTGAATATATTTCTTCAGGCGTGTCCCAGCCCATTTGAATTCTAGACCAGGCGGTGGGTGGAGCAGGGATCACTCCCCTGCCATTATTTGATCCGTGGTCCATGAGTCCGAACACGCCCACACCCGGGTCACCCGTCTCTGTGTTATACAAGGGAGGCAGACCTAATGCATACCCAAGCATAAGGGCAAATGTACCGGTCAAGCCCAGTTGGTAATCGCAGAAATCGGTTTCTCCATAAAATATTTCTTCAATAACATCATAAAAAATATGATTTTGAGTTTCAGGCAATAAAATGCCACGATTGATCGTGTATCCGTTAATTTCTGCTGGGATAATACCGGCTAAGAGTTCGTCATCGACGAAAGCGCTTTTGATATCGTAAGGTGTAGGGTCTAAAAACGGAATAGAAAAGTCCTGTCCGATTCCGGCATGAAAAACAACAATGATACTGTTTGGGGTATAGATCTGACTAAGTTCAGATGATGCGAGTTCGACTGCTTCCGTAAATAATCTTCCTAAGGAGGTGTCGGCTTGCGCATAGTCTCTCATCCCCGCAGGAAGCCGGTACACCTGGTCTATGACTTCCCGGGTAAACCCCACACTGCCACCGGATACATTTTGGAAGTAGTGATCAATTGCCAGTAACTGATCTTCGAAATAGGCGCGGTTATGAGGCGGCGGGTCTACAATAAATCCATCACATCTTGAAAATCCGGTCGTGTCCGTCTGGGATAGAAAAGTGCCCGATCCACTGGTTAACAAGTCGGGCGCATCGACCATTTCTTCCTGAAATTCCACCATAATTCCGATAAAATGATTCAAATCCACCTGCGAGTGGGCTTGATATCCGGACTTCATTGGGAGATTAAAGGACAGGGAATCACCGGCCAAAACGGGGATCCATAGGAGAAAAATCAGAAATTTATGCACTTTAAATTATCAGAGTTTAAGATTAAGGGAGAAATACATGGTATTTGCCCGGGGGTGACCTTCCGGTCCATAGGTATATCCAAAATCGAATCCATAAAGTCCAAGGTGAATACCCGCACCAAAAGCGTTTACCTCTATTTTCCCTTCATAATCGTAGATGTAACCTGTACGCAGGACAAAGTTATCGGTGTACCAGTATTCCAACCCAAAATTGTACACCATTTCTTTAAATTCTGATACGAAATTGCGGTCCTTCCCGGTTCCTTTTTCAAGGGTACCATATTCATTGAATTTTCCGTTTTCATCTACAAAAACCTCACATTCGGGGCAATCGGGACTATTCACATATTCATATTGTTGGCTGTCTCCGGCCCAGTATTTATATTCATACACATCCCCATCCCCATCCAGGTCTTCCCATCGGTAACCGCCAATGACTTTATCCGCTCCCTGACCTGTGTTCCGGCCACCTTTATCCAAATCGCCACCTAAATACCAGTCATCAAGCCACGACGTGACCAATGCTGTTATCCAGTTGTCTTTATGAGAGGTTTCCTGTTGTCCTTTACGATTAAAATCCTTACCGGGAGATAAATGCCCCGATTCATCGTATCCGCCAATAATCCCATCTCCATCCCAGTCCATGGATGGGTATTTTGCAACCAGCAGTTTATTCATATCAAAAAGTACGTTCAGCCGATTAAATTCGTTTGCAAATAAGGTATAATTGATCCCTAAACGCATATTGGTTGGTGCAGGGTCTGCCTGGTTATTATCAATAAATGCGATTTTTGGTCCGATATTAGAAATACTAGCCCCAAAATTAAGGTGATTTCCTTTCCAAAGGTATCCCACATCAAAGGCATAATCTGTTGATTTACCTTTCCCACTCTCGCTTCCAGCCACCGGTCCCAGATTTTGGTGAAAAATTTTAGCACTGATACCTATGGATGAATGCTCGTTGAGAAGGGTTCCAAAACTGGTGGTCAAAGCCCACATATTACTACTGAAGAGACCTAAATAATTTCCATATTCGTCGGTGCGGGTTTGATCGCCAAGATCCAGAAATACGACATATCCTCCCAACACGCCTAAACCCGGGTATTCCTGCCGGTAGGCCAGAAACTCGTAATACAGGTCGCTGGCCAGATTGGGTAACCAGTTCACATGCATCAACGCCAGTTCTCTTCCCGGTAAAAATGCTAACCCTGCCGGATTATAATATGAAGCATATGCATCATCAACTTTCGCGACTTGAGCCTCGCCCGTTGCGGCGGGACCTGCGCCGGGTGCAATTAATAAAAATACGGCACCTGCCTCACCCACTGCCCACACGTTTGTCGATATTAAGAAAACGAAAACGAATTTGAGAATCCATTTCATTCTGAATTTTACTCCTGATTAATAATAAAAAAACCGAGCATATCCTGTAAAACACCCGGTTATCGACACCTTTCGTATAGGATATACTTCTTCACAACAAAACCAAATTATACCCGTCAATTTCAATTACGGGAAACATCCTATTACCGAAAGATTAAGTAAAATACTCCTATGAAATTTGCTTTAAATATAAACCGATCATGGTAAGTAATACAACGATCGGTGGGGTTTAATGCAGGCATCATTCTAATGTTCCTCCCCTTCCGTGAGAAGCACGGGTATCCCATCAATTACGGGGTATTTTGAATTGCAGTCCTGACATACCAACTGTGATTTTAGTTCAATAAAAATTAAATCACTATGGCATCGCGGGCAACATATGAGCTCAAATAGCTTTTCATCAACTCCGGTTTGTGGGATGGGTTCAGTCATCTTTTTTTGCTTTCATATATGCCTTAATATATCTGCCCGGATTGTCTTTAAAATCTTTTATCACAACTCTTACCTCATTTACGAGTGAGTCCATATTGTCATAAACCAGATTATCATTTAATAATCTGGGAAGCGTACCTTCTGTGCCATTTAGCCGGTCGATTAATGTTTGTAAATTTTCACTTCCTTTTTTAAAATTTTCAGCAGACTCTAATAAAATCTGTGTCGTACGGTTCAGGTTATCAATGGATTCATTAAATGCAGGTGTTTTTTCCTTCACATCTGTAGCCACGTCTTGCACATCCGATAAAATTTGATCAACCTTCTGTTTCTCCGTATTCAAAGAAATCTTCAGGCTGTCTGAAATGATCTTCATATTATTGGTGAATCCCCGAATGTTTTCTTTGTCTTCCTCTGTGATAGTACCTTTAAATTCAATGACCAGCGCGTTTAATTCTTTAGTCAGATTATCAATATTTTTTATAGCCGATTGGATTCTTATTTTTTCTTCCTCGCCCAGAGTTGCCTTGATACGTCTGACAATAGCTCCGACATCACGGGTAATGGGTACAAATCCCGGTGTAATTTCAGAAAGGTCCTGCTCCCGGGTTCCCTGAACCGTTTCTCCGGCAATCAGATAATGCTGAGTATCCACACCGGGAGATATTGAAACGTATTTTTCCCCCATTATTCCTTCACTTTTAACCTCCATCTTGGAATCCACCGGGATCCGAAATTCAAATGAATTATCGATAGAAACCTCCACGGCTATTTTTTGCCCCATGATCCGGGTGCGCAACACCCTTCCGATGCGTTTTCCCAGCATGGTTACGTTGTCACCTTCATTCAGACCCTGCACGTTATCCAAAACAATAGTGAAGGTGAAATTCGACTTTTTTAATGAGATCTCCTGCAGATATAACAAACCAAGGATAAATACAACGGAGGTCATAAAAATGATAAATCCGACCCAAAATACTCTTGATATCCTCATATTTACTCCTGTGATAATAAAGTGCTGTCACCGGTGATAAACTGTTTCACCACCAAATCCTCAGATTTTTTTATGTTTTCAGGTGAACCATCAAACTGGATTTTCCCCTCATGCAGCAGAATCACCCGATCGACAACGTCATAAACGGTCAGCATCTCATGAGTGACAATGACCGTGGTAATTTTTTCTTCGATTTTAAATTTTTTGATAAGGCGATTCATGGCATCGGTCATAATGGGATCAAGACCCGTTGTGGGTTCGTCATAAAACATGTATTCCGGTTTTATAGCTATCGCTCGTGCGATCCCCACCCGTTTTTTCATTCCGCCTGATAATTCGGCAGGCATCATTTTTTCTGTTCCTTCCAGCCCTACACTTGCCAGACTTTCAATGACACGGTCTTTCAGGGAATTTCCGGATAACTTTGTGAGTTTTTTTAATGCGAGTTCAATGTTTTCCCCCACAGTCATTGAATCAAATAACGCTCCGGATTGGAACACCATCCCTATTTTTTCCCGGATCTGCTGGAGTTTTCGAAAGGACATCGCACTAATTAATTTACCGTCCATCCAAACTTCCCCGGCATCAGGTTTTAATAGTCCTATCAAATGTTTCAGGAGGACGCTTTTCCCGGATCCGCTTTTTCCGATAATCGCAAATGTTTCACCGGTATTTACGATAAAATCGATTCCTTTTAGTACGTGTTTTTCTTCAAAGGTCTTCTGTAAATCCAAAACTTTTATCATAATAGTAACGCCGCAAGCAGGTAGTCTAAAAATACGATACTGACACAAGAGATCACCACCGTCATAGTGGTTGCTTTTCCGACGCCTAACGCTCCACCTTTTGTATAATAACCCTGGTAGCAGGCGATTGAAGTTATCGTAAATCCAAATGTGAGGGCTTTAATCAAACCAAACCAGGCATCCCAGGGATGGAACCAGGTTCTGAACCCTTTTATAAATTCATATGTGGTAACATCCATCGTGGTGGTAGCGGCGACCCATCCTCCAAACACACCACATACATCCGCGATGATAATGAGGAATGGGAACATAATCGTGCCTGCGACCACTCGGGGAAGGATCAGAAAAGAAACAGGATCAAAGGAAAGGGATTCCAGCGCATCGATTTGCTCGGTTACTCTCATCGTACCAATCTCGGCGGCAATCGTCGCACCGACCCGTCCGGTTAACACGAGCCCTGTGATCATGGGTGCTAATTCGAGGAGAACAGAATTGCCAACCACACTCCCCACATACCATGAAGGCACCCAACTACTGAATTGATATGCAGATTGCACAGACGTCACCATGCCAGAAAATAATGCGGTGAGTATGACAATGGGAATGGATCGTACGCCGATATAGATCATCTGATCTATGGTAAATCCAAAAGAGTGGTGCCAGTGTTTAAACGAACGAAAAACGGACACCATGAGAACGGTGTATGCACCGATGCCTTCAAAAAATTGAATAAATAACCTAATCGGAAAAAATATAGCTCGCCGCACGGGAGATAATAGAACTTTTAAAAAACGATTTGCAAGAGAGGATTATTGTTTTAATTCGCTGATTTGTCGTTCGAAGTCGGTCAGTTCCTGGAATTCCCGATAGATTGATGCGTACCTGATAAATGCGATTTTATCCAGTACTTTCAGGGCATCCATCACTTTTTCGCCAATTTCTTCAGAATGAATTTCTGCGCCCGTATGTGAGCTGAATGATTCTTCAATGTAAGTTATAGCCTCAAGGAGAGCTTCTTCCGGTACCGGTCGCTTTTTACATGCAAGCCGAAATGAATTATGTAATTTTTTTCTATTATATTCTTCACGTGAACCATCTTTTTTAATCACTACGATGGGATAATTCATCACATATTCATATGTTGTAAATCGTTCATGGCACTTCAAACATTCACGGCGGCGGCGAATGCTGGTTCCGTTATTTGTCTCACGTGAATCTATCACCCGCGACTGATCGGAATCACACAAAACACATTTCATAGCCTAAGGGTTTCATATAAAGGAAAGTTTTGACATAATTCAGAGACTTCCCATTTTACCTTTTTAATAACCGCCTCATTGTCAATATCTCTCATGACCTGATCTATAAGACTGGCAATTGTCTGCATCTCATCTTCGCCCATCCCTCTGGTTGTTAATGCAGGGGTTCCAATACGGATGCCACTGGTGATCATCGGGCTTCTTTCGTCAAAAGGAACCATATTTTTGTTAATTGTGATACCCGCTTCCTCCAGTCTCTTTTCCGCCTTTTTACCCGATACTCCGGTATCCGATAGGTCGACGAGGATAAGGTGTGTATCCGTACCACCTGACACCAGATTGTACCCGAGAGATTGCAAAGACCGGGCAAGCGCCTGAGCGTTTGAAATGATCTGTGCCGCATATTTTTTAAATTCTGGGGTCAATGCTTCACGAAATGCTACGGCTTTACCAGCGATCACATGCATGAGCGGTCCACCCTGAATCCCCGGCATGACCGCACCGTCAATGAGTTCAGACAGCGTCTTCGTTCGACCGGATTTGGGAGCCGTGATCCCCCAGGTATTTTCAAAATCTATACCCATCAGGATCAATCCTCCCCGGGGTCCCCTGAGCGTTTTATGTGTTGTGGATGTTACAACATGACAATGGGGCCATGGGGACGGATGCAAATTTGCTGCAACAAGTCCGGAAGGATGTGCGATATCTGCCATCAGAAAAGCGTCAACTTCGTCGGCAATTTTCCTGAATTGTTCAAATTCGATGAACCTGGGATAAGCGCTTCCTCCGCAAACGATCATTTTGGGGCGACAATTTTTAGCCAACTCACGGACCTGATCAAAGTCGACCGTTCCCGTTTCTTTCGATACACCATATGAAACAACATTGTACAGCTTTCCGGAAAAATTTACAGGGCTGCCGTGTGTCAGATGTCCCCCATGGGATAAATTTAGCCCCATGATAGTATCGCCGGGATTCAGAAACGTGAAATATACGCCCATGTTGGCTTGTGACCCGGAATGTGGCTGAACATTCGCATATTCACAGGCGAATAGTTTTTTAGCCCGGTCTCTCGCAAGGTTTTCGGCTGCATCCACAAATTCACATCCCCCATAATACCGTTTCCCCGGGTATCCTTCTGCGTATTTATTCGTAAGCACAGACCCAACCGCCTGTAATACATTGGGACTGGTAAAATTTTCCGAGGCAATCATCTCCAGCGTATTTTGTTGTCGTGAGAGTTCTGATTGAATGGCAAGGTAAATTTCCCGATCGTTTTGATGAAGATTACTCATAATTATACTTATTTATTAAATCTTTCGATTTTGTTGACTCTTATTAAATGTCTTCCCCCGTCAAAACCGGTTTCTAACCATACCTGAATGATTGAGATCATGTCGGCAACGGTGTGAAAACGAGCGCCTAAAGCCAGGACATTGGCATTATTATGGCGACGGCTGAGCGCCGCTAATTCAGGTGAGAAACATAACGCAGCACGAATCCCTGGTGTTTTGTTGGCCGTGATGGACATCCCGATTCCGGTTCCGCACCATAATATCCCTCGTTCCGCATGATGGGAAGCGACTACCTCCGCAACCGCTCTGGCAATATCCGGATAATCGACCGGATCTTCAGACCAGGCGCCCATATCTGTTACAGAATGACCAACCTCCATTAGAAAACGAATAATTTCTTTTTTAGCTAAAAATCCTGCGTGATCGGCGCCAATGGCAATTTTCATCTCTAACCAGGCTGTTCCCGGACGAACTTTTATTTTCTTTTAACCGTCCGGTTGATCCATTGATAGCATGCACCTTCTGGTTTTGCTTCCTTCTCACCATCCGGTCGCATGAACCAATCAGATGCAGTTGGAATAAAGTCCTTTAAAGAAGTGATTCTTGCATTGGCGGAGTAATAGCTATTTTCTACCGCTTTGGAATAATCTTCATATGCCATCTGGTAAGCCAATTTATCCGAAAATGCTAACCCGCCCGAAGTGCAATTTCTTGCAGCATCAAGATAAATTTCACCTCTGTAATAATAGGCTTCACCACTATCATTACTGACACCGATTGCTTTTTGTGCCCAGTCCAGGGCAGTTTTAAAATCAGAATTATCAAGATAAATTTTTGATAATTCTATGGCTATTTTATAATCTCGTGTTAACGTGAATAATTTTGTATAGGCTGAGATCGACTCATCCTCTTTATCGAGTTGAAGATAGGTTTCACCGAGCATTTTAAGGACCACGGTGTTACCTGACTCATATATTAATATGCTGTTTAAAACGGCGGGTAACTCCTGATAGGATCTCGCTTTTTCCAATTCTCTGGCGTACGAAAGACAATTCTGTACATTTGAACGATCATTGTCACATCTTTCCCGGTCAATATCGATGGGATTTTTTCCTAACGCGATGTAAACATTCCGTTTATAATTCAGCGCTTTTTTATTTTCAGGATCAACTTTTAACCAAATCTGGACGATGTTCAACATTTCCTGATAATTATTATCGTCACTATATAAATTATACATTCTCTCCAGGACACCCGTGTTTTCGGGATCAAGAGCCAAAATTTTATCGATATAAAAAATCTGATCCTGCGTCAATCCTAATTTCCCGGCAATCCAGGATGCCAATTCCAGCATATCGCCATTGTCGGATTCATATTTAATCCCCTGCCTGATCGCCCAGTAGGCACTATCTAAATTCGTTAACTCGATAAAACTTCTCGCCATCCAGGGGTAAATTTCTTTGGCATTGCGAGTACTGCATCCTAAATCAATGACGGTATTGAAATTACGGACTGCTCCATTGAAATCGCGGTTTTGAAAGTTTGTTATGGCAAAACTAAGGTATAAATCGCATTCCTTATTTCTTTCGATCAAATTGGTCGAATGATCATCTTCCTGCGCTGAATCCTGTGGCGGAACACACGCAATCGCGAAAATAAGTAAACCAAATCCAAGGGTTATGGTTTTCAAATACATTTATCTTTAACTCCTTCTTCTTTTTACGAACCAATGTTCACCTGTGGAAATACCAACCTTTAAATTTATATATTTTTCATTTGAAATGTTTTCAAACAAACCTGATTTTCTACCAGTTGTCAACACAATATTAATCACATTTTTTTGATTAAAATACTCAAATCCAAGGCCAAAAGTTAGACCAAAATCTGTCATATCTCCGATGGAGTAATTATGGTAAATTGAATAGAATCCCGTAGATAGATTGATGTAATCCCAATTGCCAAGTTTTGAATTCGCAAACCGTCTAAAAAAGCCAGAATTCAAAAGAATTATTGATTTTTCTGAAATACCAAACAGATTGGCGTTCAAACTTGCCGGATTGATGTAGTGCAGTTCACCGGTGATACCGGTTTTTTCGTTGGGTTTATATAAAAATCCACCTCCGATGTCAGAAAATTCGATCCCGGATGATTGGTGTGTGTCTTTCTCACTGTTCCCAACTAGAGATTGGA
>Ga0066646_10000963_pt1 | contig 13231 bp, 11 predicted proteins | sample CryGeyCG2114_250_3_FD_59511 | JGI IMG/M metagenome (GOLD analysis project Ga0066646, IMG submission 59511) | Groundwater microbial communities from aquifer - Crystal Geyser CG17_big_fil_post_rev_8/21/14_2.50 | ecosystem: Environmental > Aquatic > Deep subsurface > Groundwater | place: USA...
TCCATATAAAAAAGAGTGAATGTAGAACCCTGTCCCACCTACTACGATCGGAACATTTTTCCTTGCAATAATCCCTCTTAAGGCAAGATAAGCTTGTTCACAAAACTGGACTACGCTAAAGGGATTTTTTACATCTACTATATCAATCAAATGATGTGGAACTTTGTTTTTTTGTAAAGACGTAGGCTTAGCTGTACCCACATCCATTTTTTGATAAACTTGCATTGAATCAGCCGAAATAATCTCTCCCCCAATGATTTCTGCAAGTGATATTGCCAAATCTGTCTTTCCCGATGCAGTAGGGCCTGCTAAAACTATTATACGATGTTTATTTTGATCAGGATCAAATCCAGCAGAAAATATAGGACGAAGCTCTATTTTTTCTTTTAAAACTGTAAAAGACATGCTTTAAAACTGCAACGCTTCTTGCTCTGTTCTACAGATATTTAAGATCTTATCAAACCCTGCAAGTTTAATTATGTCCATTACGTCATCATGAACTGAAAAAATAACAATTTTTCCATCTTTTAGTTTAATTTTTTTACTGGCAGATAAAAGTAGCCTCATTCCGGCACTACTTAGATATTCAACTTTAGAAAAGTCTAAAAGAAGATCAAACTTACCTTCATCTATCAATAAATTAAGCTTTTTTTCTAGAATCGGTGTTGAAGGAGCATCCAGCCTACCGTCAATATGTACTACAACTTTTCCGTCTACTTCTTCTACCTCAATTTTTATTCCAATAGCCATTTAGCTTACCTTTTTTTCAACTTTTACTAACGCTTTAAAAAAAATAAGTCATTCTATGATTTTAAACTAGTAATATAACTAACAAAATTCTAGATTTTGTTCATAAGCAACTTAATTTTAAGAAATTACAATAATAGGTGGAAATTAAGTAAAATATTTATTTATAATTAAAGAAGAGTGGAGATGCTAATAGCAAGAGGTCAATGAGAAAGCTATGGCAGATTTTAGAATTCCACCACCACACACGCCTATCCCTCCAAGCTCACATCAGCTGGAATCTTCAGAGCAGAATAAAAAAACAGCCCGCCTAGAGGAGTTTGATTTCCTGCGAATAAAAATAGAGCAATTTATCATTATGGCTTCTTATGATCCTCAGATATTTGAAGATGTTTTCATACAAATAACTAATCTAAAAGAGCTTATGTATTCTAACATCCTCAATGCAGATCAAGAAAATATAATTATATCGGAAATGAGTGAATTAGACTCTGAACTAAATAGTGGAAGTACCAAAATAAAAAACCTGCATGACAGAATATTTCAGTTTAATACAAATCTAGAAGAGACATTTCCAAAAATAAAGGCATTTAACATTATTCAGTCATTGAAAAACAATCTATGCATATCTCCGGTTGATGATCTACCTCCAATGGACATTAAAGAGTTTAAAGACCTCGAAAAAGACGTTTTATCATTTATTAGAAAAGATATTGAAAATTTCAGAATTAACAAATTATTTAGCACTTTGAAAGTAATTAGTGAAAATTTTTTATATCATCCAAGAAGAAATTATTCAGAAACTGTAAATCAACTTAAACAGGTGGTTAACGATATTAGGAATGGAATAATTTAAGTTACTTCGTCTTCGATCCAGCTTAAATAAGAGTCCAGCCCATCTTTTACCTCTATTAAAAGTACTTCAGGAACATCATAAGAGCTATTTTCTTGAATCATTAGTTTAATTTCAGAGAATTTTGATTTGAGCGATTTAATAATTACCTGGACTTCTTTTTCAAACTCAATTTCGCCATTCCAGACATACATTGAGTGAGCATTGTCGATCAATGTAGCACAGGCAATTAGTTTTTCATCTAGAAGAAGTCTAACAACTTTTTTTGCCTTGTCAAAACTGCTGGCAGTCCATAAAACTATACAAAAATCACTCATCTTCTTTAATAAACGCAATTTGTGGAATTCTAAAATCTAAAAGTTTTGCCTTACATCTAACCACCTTGGGGCTAGATTTTGTCAGACGAATCTGTCTCCTGTAATCATTTCTCATTTTTTGTGATAAACTTAAAAAATTTGATAGCTGTTTTGCATATTCTTTTTCATTTAGCCTTAAGAATTTTGGAAAAATATAACTAGTATTAATTCCATTTTGAGAAATATCTAGCCTCTCTTCAATCTCTACTATAATTTCTCTGCGGCCAAAACTTGGCGCAAAGGCATTTGAAACGTCAATTTTTTTTACTTTAAAATGATTTAAGAATTGTTTTTCTTGAAACAGTTTATAAACTTCATGAGCCAAAAAATAATGTTCACAGGTGATAGGCTTTTTAAAATCCCCTCCTTCCCTTTTCTGTTCATCTTCACCTTCTAAGAATCTAGGCAGTCCTAGTTTAATTTCCGGCAAAGGTGTCTCAGAAAAAATAGGGTGGTATGGAAAAATATATCCATTTTCATCAATTGCTATATTTTCGTAATCAGAAAGCCTAGCAAAAGGAACCCTCACCTCATAATCAACGTATACTGCATTGGGTCTTATCTTTTTTATGTTTGCATAGCTGATAAAAGGAGATCTTAGTAATTTTTCTTCAGCCTTTTTTTCGTCAAAAGCAAGGTAACTGGTCTTTTTGTCTTTAGATAAATCTAAAAGTTCGGCTAAATACTGGCTAGGAAGTGCGTTTTTTCGAGACCCTGTTTGATAGATCCCGATAATATTAAGCTTTCTATCATTTTGTTTTATTTCTTTATAAAAAAGATATCCGAAGTATAGCCCGGAGGGTATTCCAGAAAATATAAAAATAGATATAAATATCCAAACTAGTGATCGTTTAATACTAAATTTTGTTTCAGACATATGATCTCTTTGCATGGAGAGCTAAAATAATTAACTGGTTTATAAATTCACTAGCAGAAATCCTTTGATGTTTTAACATCTGGTAATAATGGCTTGTCTTTGTAAATCCCGGAAATGGATTAATTTCATTTAAAATGAACTGATTATTATCATCCAAAAAGAAATCAACCCTAGCAAGCCCCTTACAGCTACATGCTTTGTATGCTTTGATAGCTAAACTCTTGCCTTGATCTAAAAGCTTTGAATTAATTTCTGCTGGGATTTTGGCTAGACAGCTCCCATATTTATTCCCGTATTTTTTCTCATATGTGTACATCCCATCTGACGCGATCTCGGCTGCATAGTCTCCTATATGAATAAAGTCATTTCCCCAAAGCGCAAATTCTATTTGCCTACCAAAAATCTCTACTTCTACTATTAATTCATCATCAAAGGAGAACACTTTATTTATATCTCTTTCAAGATTTGAAAAGCTCTCGCATTTTAACATGCCAACACTAGACCCCATATGACAACCTTTAATGTAAAAAGGGGCCTTAAACATCTTTTTTACATCATCGATAACTTTCTTTATGTCTGATTTCCAATCTCGATAAGCTACATGTAAGAATCGAGCAACAGGTACTTTGGCATTTTCACAGATCGCTTTAGTCCAAGCCTTATTCATACAAACACTGCTGGCATAGTGGTCACATCCTACATAGGGTATTTGTAGAGCCTCAAAGACTGCTTGAATTAGTCCGTCTTCGCCTTTTTTCCCATGTAGTACAGGAATGCAGACATCACATGACAAAATTTTGGAGATTAATTTCTGGTTTATTTCAAAATTTTTTCCAATAAAACACGGTTGGATATCATGGCTTTTATTGTCGATATTATCGAAAAAAAACTGGGCAGATTTTAATGATATTTCATGCTCAGATGTCACTCCACCATATAAAATCCCAACTTTTAATTTATGGTTTATGTTTTTAAAACTGTCAAAAAAATGCAGAGCTTTTTGATTGATATCGCCTGCTCCTAAAAACAAAACGCAGTCGTGAACTTTAATGTCTTTTAGTAGTATTTCATGAAAATTTTTTGTACAAAGTCTGTATTTTTCATTGTGTTCAATCGAGCAAAAAAAATCCTCTTCATATGTTATTTGCTGTTTTTCTCCGGCTGAGTAAATCTCTGTAATATACAAGCTATCTGCGTCCGAAAAGCATTCTTTAAATTCATTTATCAAAAAGCCAATCCTGCTATAGCGATGAGGTTGAAAAACAACCACTAACTTTCTTTCCTCTATTTTTTTTCGAAAAGAGTCTAATATAGCCTTTATCTCGGTTGGATGGTGAGCATAGTCGGTATATAGATCAACATTATTATGAGATCCAATAAACTCTTGTCGCCTTTTAATTCCTTTAAACCCTGAAAAAGACTCAAGTAAAGCATTAATGTCTAATTGACATGCTAAAAAAAAAGCAAACACTGCTGTGGCATTTAAAACTTGATACCTTCCAAAAAGAGGTATGAAAATATTTTCATAGCAATTATTTAAATACTGAATTGAAAATACTGATCCATTTTTTACAGTTTTATAGTCAGATATTCTCACACTTGCCTTCTCCGAAAACCCGTAGCTAATTCCACTTAAAGACATTTTTTGTAAAACTGCATCATCGAAACACCAAATCAATTTATCTGCTTTTGCTGAAAACTTTTCGAATGCTTTATGAAGGTTTTCACTCGTTTTCCAGTAGTCTAAATGATCATTGTCGATATTTGTGATTATGGCATATTTGCATGGATGTTTTAGGAAAGAACCATCGCTTTCGTCTGCCTCTGAGACAAAAAAATTCCCAGATCCCCATTTTGCATTTGTATTATAATTGTTTAAGATCCCACCAATAGCAAAACAAGGATCCAGTTTTGCGCGTTCAAGTGCATGGGATAAAAGCGAACTGACTGTTGTTTTTCCATGTGTTCCAGAAACTAAGATAGCTTCTTTACCCTGCATCAGTTTTGATAAGATATCACTGCGGTGCAAGACTTCAATTTTTTGTTTTTTAGCTTTTAATATCTCTTTGTGGTCAATTGATATGGAGCTGCTATACACTAGATATTTTGTTTTATCTGGAAGATTGCTTATTAATTCTACTCCTTCGTCCTGCAAGCAAGCTGTCAGGTCACTCAATGAATCATCATAACCAGAGACACTATGACCTTGTTGATTTAAAAGTCTGGCAACTGCACTCATACCTATTCCGCCAAGTGCTAATATGTAGTATTTTTCCTTAAGCATATATCCTCAACAATCGCCGACAAAAAGACCCGCTTTTTATTCTCACGAGAATAGAATTCTTTTATTTTTTCTTTCATTTTATGTAACTTATGACAATCATTATGCATAAAATCGTCTATTGCTTGAATGAGTTTTTCCTCAGTTAGATCTTTTTGCACGAACACCTTAGCCCCTTTGGCTTTTTCTTGCATGATTTTTGCATTCACATACTGATGCTCATCCGTTGCATATGGATATGGGATTAAGATAGAAGGAGTGAAAGTTTGGATTAAGTCTCCAACTGTTCCAGCCCCTGATCTGCATATTGCAAGGCTTGCCCCTAAGCAATAGAAAGGAATATCATCTACAAAGGTTGCAACATAAGATCCAATATTTAACTCTGCGTACCTTCTTTTTGCGGTGACAGTCGTCTTCTCATTTCCTGTTATATGAATTATCTGAATATTTTTATCTTTTAACTTTTCGGCTGCTTTTAAAATAAGATCATTTAAAAAAAGGGCTCCTTGAGAGCCCCCTGAAATTAGCAGAGTGAATCGATTACAGTCTAAACATAACCTGGATAAGACAGCTTCTTTGGGAGTTTCTTCTATTTTTTTCCAAGGTAGAAAGTTTGTTTTTATTATGTTTTGACTATTATGCTTTGAAATTTCTTCAAACTGGACAGCCAATGCAAAGGCTTTCTTACTGAAAATCCTATTTACTACTCCACATACAGCATTTGGTTCATAAATCACATATGGTATTCCTAAAAACTTAGCTGCAGCAAGTATGGGAAAACAATGGAAGCTCCCAAAGCCTATTATTACCTCTGGTTTAAACCTTTTAATTAACTTAATGCTTTGAAACATCCCTAAAAGAATTTTAAACAAAGGTTTTATAAGATTTTTTTTTCTGATATTAGATGTGCTTATTGAAAAAAATTTCTCCTCCTCCAGTTCAAAAAACTTGCTTTTGCTTCCAGCGAAAGCTACATCTATATTTTTTCCCCTAAGCTGCTTTGCCAGCTGTTTTGCAGGAAATAAATGCCCTCCCGTTCCTCCGGTGGCAATTATAACTTTATGACTTTTCATACACTTTTTCCGATCTTGCTACACTTAATAAAATTCCTACCGCCAATAAGTTTACCATAAGAGAACTTCCGCCTTGTGAAAAGAAAGGCAGGGTTGTCCCCTTGCTAGGCAATAGCCCAGATACAACACCTAAATTTAAAAAAGCTTGAAAGGTGATTAAAAAAGTAATGCAGCTAGCTGCGTAAAATCCAAGTTTATCCTTGGACTTCATTGCCAAGTAAAACCCAAATGCAGCAACTGATGAGTAGGACAAAATCAAAAATATTACGCCTATAAAACCAAGTTCTTCAGCATATATCGCAGCTATGTAATCACTTCTGGCTTCAGGTAAATAATTAAGTTTTTGAAAAGAAGCACCGAGGCCCTTTCCAAACAACTGTCCAGATCCAGCTGCAATCTTTGATTGGAAAGGTTGGTGGCCTTTGCCTCTTAAGTCTTTTTCAGGATTTAAATATACTTCAATACGAGATCTCACATGTGGCATGTTATAAGCTAAAGTAGATGCTAAAATCACAGCACAAATCAGTGGGATAGCCCAATACTTAAAATTAACTTTTGTTAAAAAGAAAATAATTACAAGAGTAAACAGGATAATAGCGCAAGTTCCATTATCCGGTTCTAAAAATATCAATATGATAGGAATAGACAAAACACATAAAATTTTTATAAAACTTGCCAAGCTAATATCATTTTTATTTACAATCCAGTTGATAAAGAAAAATGGGATAAAATACTTTGCAACCTCAGATGGTTGAAAGGAAAAGCCCAAAATATTCAACCATCTTTTAGCACCATTAAGTTCCAAGCCAACTTTAGGAACATAAACCAAAGCAAGCAAAACTGTGATAAAAAAAAGTATGTATGGAGAAAACTTGATTGCTTTTTGATATCCAAAAAAATACATTAAAATGCTAAGCAAAACACCCGCAAATGCAAAAAATAGCTGTTTTAGAAAAGCGCTATTAGTATCAGCCTCAAGCGATCTGTCCAAAATTTCTGCTGACGTTGTGTTATAGACCATTAGAAGACCTAAAGAAAGTAAAACAGCAATGCTAATACTAAGCCAAATCGTACTTTTTCTCATCTAATCCTTAATTTATCGCCGGGCCTTAGCTTTTTGGCTTTTTCTTTATTTAGGTTGTTCATTTTTAAAAGATCCTCTACTTTTATGTTATGCTTCATAGCAATCGTCCAAGGATTGTCTCCAGGTTTAACTGTATAATACTCTCCACTGACAATTGCTTTTTTAACTTTTCTCGTAGCGGTTTTTTCAACAGAAGGAATCTTAAGAGTCTGTCCTATTCTAATTATTGTCGTCTTTAATTGATTTTCCTCAACAATATCATCAACCGAGACACCATACATCTTTGCTATTTTATCTAAACTATCGCCCTTTTTCACCGTGACTTTATTGCTAGTTACAATATGAGTTTCTTCTTTAATAGGCGTTTGCTCTCTAACAGGCGTTTGCTCTTCACTTTCTTTGGCTATTTGTTCTTCAATATCAGGTAAAACGTGCACAATTTGTGGCTCTTTTCTAGTCTCAATTTGCGGCTCGCTTTCTTGAGTAACTGTAGTTTCTACCATTTCATTTTCAACTAAAAAACCGGTTGGATCAACTGGAAGAGTTTTCTCTTTTTGTTTTGTGGCTGTAAAAAATAAAGCGGTTAAAAGGCTTAAATTAATTATAACAGCGATTAAAATCGTATTTTTCCGACTCATTGTTCCCTCTCTTTTTGAGCCTTTACAAGCAATTTAAATGCATCCCCTCTTTCTTCAAAGTTATTGAACTGATCATAGCTAGGAGCACCCGGTGAAAATAAAATAATATCATTTGCACCAGCAATCTGGCAGGCTTTTTCAAATCCAATAGAAAGATTATCTACTTTAATCACTTCAACTAGATCAGAAATAGCTTCGGATATCTTTTGTTTACACTGTCCCATTGCAATAACTTTTTTTACTCTTTTAGGAAATGCTTTACGCCAAGTAGTGAAGCTATTAGCACAATCATACCCTCCTGTAATTAATATAACGTTATTGGAAAATCTTTCAACAGCTTGAATGACAGCACTTGGATTTGTTGCCTTGCTGTCATTGAGATATCTTATTTGGTTTATTGTTCCAATATCTTCTAAGCGGTGAGCTAAACCTTTAAAGGATTTTACTGCATTTAAGAAGTCTGACTCATTGATGTCAAATTCTTTGCAAATCGCATAAGCTGCACTTAAGTTCTGTCTTAAGCAACCTTCACTTTCTAAGATTTCTTCATCATAAATAAAATGCTTGTTTAGCCTACTCTTAAATTGTTCAGAAATAACTCTCGAAACGTATACTTTTTGAGATTTCAGCTGAAGAGAAATTTTTGTGTTAGCGTACACGTCGAAACAATCGTGTCGATCTAAATGATGAGGATAAATGTTTAAAATTAAACCAACTTCAAAATACTTTCCAATAATGTTTTCTAACTGAAAAGAACTGACCTCTACAATTAATACTTTATCATCATTGTGGTCCGTTAAATAACTAGTAATTGGATACCCGATATTGCCCACACAGATACTTGGGATGCTTAAAGAGTTCAGTACATGAACAACCATTGAACAAACTGTTGACTTTCCGTTGGTTCCAGTGATTGCTATCATTTTATTCTTTGAGTGGGAAAGTCCAAGCTCAATTTCTGATATCACAGGAATTTTAAGCGATTTCAATTTACGTATTATAAAATGATCTGCCGGGATACCAGGTGAGATAACTGCTTTTTTTATTTTTGAAAAGCTTTTGTGCTCATTAAAAATTTCAGCTCCATTATCTATAAGGGTTAGTATATCAGGTGAATAATATTTTCTGCTGTTGTCGTCAAATAAAGCGACATTCCTATGATTCTTTTGAAGATATTTTGCAGCTGATATGCCGCTTTTCCCTAGTCCAATTACTAAATAAAACATAATAATTACTGAAATTTCAATGAGGCGATCCCAATAATTGCCCAAAATAGACCAACAATCCAAAAACGAAGGACAACTTTTGTCTCTGGCCACCCTTTATATTCAAAATGATGATGAAGAGGAGCACATAAAAAAACTCGCTTCTTTCTGATCTTATAACTTAATACTTGTACAATCACTGAAATTGCCTCAACTACAAAAATCATGCCGACTATTGCTAGCAAGAACTCACGCCTAATTAAAATAGAGGCAACACCGATAATACCACCTAAACTGATTGAGCCAGTATCCCCCATAAACACTTGAGCTGGATGTCCATTATACCATAAAAAACCCAAGCTAGCACCTGACAGAGCAACGAGATATATGGCAATTTCCGAACTGCCTTCTATGTACAAAATATTTAAGTATCTTGATAGATCTACATGATTTGATAAAAAAGCGAATAGCGCTAAAGAAAAAGACACCATAATCAAACATCCTGCAGCAAGACCATCCAGTCCGTCTGTCAAATTTACAGCATTCGATGATCCAATAATTACAAACATCATTATTAACACTGAAAATGCAACAAAGAATCCTTTCAATGAAAAAAGAGGATCTTTAAAAAATGGAAAATAAATTCTGGAATACATCTTCTTAGCACTTAGAGTATCCTTATTATGAATATACTCTTTTGCAACAGGTGGTTTTATCGAAGTCTTTTTCTCGACAAATTCCTGAACTAGAGAAGAATTCAGATAAAGTGCAATAATTAACGAAAACATTAACTGAAAAAAAAGTTTTCTTTTCGCTTTTAGTCCAACCGAATTTTTATGTTTTAATTTCAGATAATCATCAATAGCTCCGATCAGACCTAATGTGATGGTGGTGAAGATAAAAATCCATGTAAAAATATTCGAAAGGTCCATCCATAAAATTAACGAAAACAGCATTGAGAATAAAATAAGGATGCCACCCATTGTGGGAGTATCTTTTTTATCAAAATGCAGCTTGGCAAGATATGGACATTCTTCTTTAGTTCGAACTGACTGGCCAATTTTCAATGAGTACAGTTTTTTTATAAACTTAGGACCAAAACAAATTGTTATAATTAAGCAAGTCAATGCAGCTAGAATCATTCGAGTAGAGCAGTAACTAAAAACCGCTGGAGTGTGAATTCCAATCGTTTTTAACCAGTGAATTAAAATTAACAACATTTTCTTTAGCAATGGAAATTTACAAGATTATCATAGCTGAAAATCTTAGATTAATTCGAATAGTTTTTCTAACTCGATTGCACGTGATCCCTTGACTAGGACAATGTCACCTTCTTCCAAAATTTTCTTTAAGCCTAAAGCTAGTAAACTCAGATTAGGGAAATGATATGCCGATTGCTTTTCCTCTAAAAAAGCCTGGTGCATTTTTTCACAGTCTTTTCCAATTGTAAACAATATATCAATTCGTTTTGCAGCTATTTTACCCATTTCAAAGTGTCTCATTTCGCTATATTTCCCAAGCTCTAACATCGGGCCTAAAACAGCGATCTTTCTTTTTTTGTATAAACTTAAATTCTCAATAGCTGCCAAAAGTGCGGCTGGGGCAGAGTTATATGAGTCATTGATAAATAAGATGTTATTTTTTTCGAACTTCTCAAAACGCATTAAAGGCAACTTTAGTTCAAACATTTTCAGTTGAATATTTTCATAGCTCACTCCTAACTCTTTTGCAATTACAATGCTGCCCAGCAAATCATGCAAAAAGAATGTCTCTTGAAAAGGCAATGAAAATCTTACAACTTTCCCGGATTTTTCATGAAGTTCCCCTGTTTTTACATTAAGGAAATAGTCAGCTCTCTTATCATTTATTGAAAAAGTAACTGGATTATGTCTATATATGCATGCATATCGAGTTAACTCATAGTCGACAATCTTTATTTTAGCATCTTCTCTTAAAATTTCAGACTTAGCTTCAACAATATCTTCTAAGCTATCAAAATTCTCTGCGTGCGCATAGTCTACTTTTGTAATTAAAGCAACATCAGGATTCGCAATCTCTGCAAGTCTTAGGACATGCCCTTTTTCGCTCATTCCCATTTCTAAGACCTGGATATCACAGTCCAAATCAGAGTTCAAAATCGTCAAAGGAAGCCCTATTTGTGAGTTTGCATTCCCTATAGTTTTTCTTACCTTAAAGTCCCCTTCAAGTAATTGTGCAACAAACTCTTTGGTTGTGGTCTTCCCAACACTTCCTGTGATTCCTATGATTTTACCTTTAAAGAGCTCAAGCTTGTCTTTAGCTAAATTTTGCAAAATTATAAAAGGATCATCAACTTTTATCATTTTTAGATTTAGGCCTTCATTTTTATAACTTTTAGAAACAAATGCCATAACAGCCTTATTGTCAGACACTTGTTTTAAAAAATCCTCTCCTGAACATTTTTTGCCTTTAAGGGCAAAAAAAGCCGACCCACTATTGACTAGTCTACTATCTACTTGAAAATTAGTTATTTGAGATAATAAACTAGGACTGATTTCATATTTTTCATAGGTTTTCATAGGCTATTTATAGCTAATCTGTTATTGACAATCAAAGTTTTTTTTGATAAAATAGTTATATTAATGATAAATTTTGAATAACTATGACAACAACAATAAAAGCTGAAGTCGCTTTACCACCAGATATTTTAGAATATAAAGGCAATTATTTTTGCATTTCTAAGACTTTAGACGGTAAAAGTGTAGAAATATCAAAAGATGAGTTGGCCCTTTTCAAGAAAAGGATCAAAATAGTAATAGATGAAGCCCTTTCTAGTAGCACAATTGATATTAACAAGATTGAGGCTTTTGATTTTAACACCCTTAACCGCACGTTTTATGCTTTTAATAACAAGCAAGATCTTTTAAATGGTTCAAATGCAAGTCAGATAGTGAAAATTAAACAAGCAACTGTTGATAGCTTCTTAGCTAAGCCTTCTACTCAAGTTGAAGAATTGAGTGGCGTAAGAAAACCATCTAGTAATAAAAATGACGCGAAAAAACCATCTAGTAATAAACCGGTTAATGATAAAGATATTTATACCTCAATAATGGGGGGAATAATAAGCAGTGTCGAAGATTCTAAAGCTCAAGTTACTGCAGATTCAATTAACGCCTTTACTAGAATATTATCAAAAAAATACAACAAAAAAGATAAAAATAAAATCGTTATTTCAGGCTCTATTACCGTCCAAGGTGATAAGCATATAAAACCAATAGAACATTTAATCGACATGTTTAATAGTGATCCAAATATTAATTCGGTCTATGCTCCGCTTCATATAGGAAGTTATCCCGGTTATCAAGGTGGTCACTGGATCTGTTTAGCATTAACCAGACAGCTCGGTAATCCAAAAGTTATAATTTATGACTCAATGGGTGGGAAAAGAGAATCGATAACTTTAGCACGTCATATTCAAGGCAGTATTGGAGCTGATGAAGCTATTGTCTCTGATGCGGGAATAACTCATCAAAGTAATGCGATTGACTGTGGTATTCACGTCTTAAATTTTATTAAAACTATGGAAAACACAAAGTTTAAAAGTTTAAATGACTTTTTAAACTATCCAAAACCTAAAGATAATATCGCCTTAGACTTAAGAAAAGAAATTGTTGAAGCTTTAAAAGAAGCTGCAAAAAATAAACATGTGCTGGATTATTTGTTTGGTTCTGGAATGAGCGAACTTGAAAGATTAAAATATTATCATAAGTCATTAGATCAAGAGAAATTTGTCGGGGCTTTAGAGGTCAAAAAAATCCACATGGCTCAGTTGGAGAACTTCAAGAAAAGCAAAGGAAAAATTAGAAACAAGCATTTTGACTGGTGGACATTTCCAATCAAAGCATCTTCTGCTTCATTCAAAAATTTATATGCTCTAGATGATCAAGCTGTTAAGCTACTCTCATGTGATGATGAATTTATGAGAAGCTACTTAGAAAGTGCTCAACTTGTACTTGAAGCATATGGCTGGGAGCTAAAGCGCAAAGGCGATGGATACGAAATCAAACCATACGGTAGAGCAGTAAGAAGAATCCCTGAGATCAGACTTTCAAAAATAGCAGAGTCTTTTTACTTATTT
>Ga0066646_10000976_pt1 | contig 13175 bp, 9 predicted proteins | sample CryGeyCG2114_250_3_FD_59511 | JGI IMG/M metagenome (GOLD analysis project Ga0066646, IMG submission 59511) | Groundwater microbial communities from aquifer - Crystal Geyser CG17_big_fil_post_rev_8/21/14_2.50 | ecosystem: Environmental > Aquatic > Deep subsurface > Groundwater | place: USA: Utah...
CTATTTTATGTAAGATTTTTACTATGGGTGTTAGTTCACACTTTATATAAAGTTAAAGTGCAAGGAAAATTTGAAATACCATATAAGGGTCCTGCTGTAATAGTAGCTAATAAAGTTTCAGTATTAGATGGATTATTAATCAGTATAGCTCTACCAAGATTTGTTCGATATTTTGTTCCAGAAAATGTTTATAATAATCCTTTTTTCAAATTAATTTTTAAATTTGTTAAAGCCATTCCTTATGATGCAAATAATAAAGAAAACTTTATTTCAAGTGCTTCAAAAGCAAGAGAAGCTTTAGTGCAAGGGCATTTAGTCTGTATTTTTAAAGATGAAAATTTAGATATTCCAAAAAGTGATATTCCATTTGAGCTGTTTTATGACTCAGTTGTTACGGATTTAGATGTTCCCGTATTTCCTATTTATATTTGTCAGCCTTGGAATGGAATTTTATCTTATAATAACAATGGAAAAGTAAGGTTAACTGTTCCTGAACAATTTCCAGTCCAAGTAACATTACATTTAGGGCCTAAGTTAGAAGCAACGAACACTACATCAGAAGATATTCAAAAAGAATTACAACATTTGCGATATAAAGTCTTATCTCATGAAAAAATTACTACAACTAAGACATCAAGTTATATTGAAAATAATTTAGCTACTGAGTTTGTGAAAACAGCAACCACATATCCTTTCAAAACAGCAGTAGTTGATGATTTGGGTAATAATATTTCCTATCATAAGCTTTGTAACTATGTTTTAGCTATGTCAGATTATCTAAAAAGTAATTATGATTTTAATACTAATAAAACAGTTGCAATAATAATGCCTAATTGCTTTCTTAGCATCTTATGTAATATTTCTTTAACATTTGCAGGTTTCCAAGTTATTAATTTGGATTCAGATAACTTAGAGCTTATTAAGAAATATAATGTTAAAAATATATTTACATTAGATTGGTATAGAACTAGTTTAGAAATTGATAGGGATATTAATCTAGTAAATTTTGAAAATTGTTTTAAGAAAATTACATCTTATAATTTTTCTAAAATAAATATTATAAAATACTTGCTACCAGCTAAGTTTATCGTAAAAAAATATGGAAAATTTATTTTAGAATTAGATCATAAAGTATCAAATTTTAATGAAATAGAAATTACACAAAGTTATATCAAAAATAATCTTTTTGTTACTAAAAATTTTTTAAGTATAAGGAAAAATGATAATGTTTTATCAATAACACCTTATTCTAATATAGACTCATATATCACAACTTTTTGGATGCCGATTATTGTTGGTTCTACAGTTATTACTTATAGTAATCCTAATATAAATAATTTAAATTTGTTGAATACATATTTAAGTAATAAAAACACAACAGTACTTGTAGATTTTTCTGATAACTTAAAAAAGTATATAAATTTTTCTTATACTACTTTACAAAAGATGAGGCTAATTATTGCTATCACCAAATTCGCTAAGTTAGATACTGGTTTTAATGATAAATTTAAAGCAAACTTTAAGAATGTAAATTTATCAATTAGTGTTTATTCTGATGAACAAGGTATGCTTTTACTAAGCTATAAAAATAATAATGATAATTTTTATGAATGTAGTCTAATATCATTATAAGAATATCAAAAAGGAATCAACATGGAAACATTGAATTTAGAATTATCCGGTAAGATCGCAACTCTTACATTTAATCGTCCTGAAGCTATGAATACTTATAATTGGAAAATGAGCGAAGAGCTTCCAGAGTGTCTTGAAACTATTAATGAAAATAAAGAAATTAAAGTATTAGTTTTAAAAGGTGCAAATCATATTTTCATGGCTGGTGGTGATGTAAGTTTATTACAAAAAGCTATAACATCAAGTGAAGAGTATACAAGAGAAGCTATTAATTCATTAAATGCCTCGATAGATTTAATTTACAATATGGATAAAATTGTTATTGCAGCGGTAGAAGGTGCATGTGCTGGAGCAGGTTTGAGTATTATGTTAGCGGCAGATTTTGCAATATGTTCAGACAATACTAAATTTAATTCTGCTTACACTGCATTGGGATTAACTCCTGATGGGGGAATGAGTTATTTTTTACCTAGAATAGTTGGAACAAAAAAAGCATTAGAATTAATTCTTTTTACTGATCATTTTGATGCAAAACAGGCATCAGAGTTAGGGTTAGTTAATAATGTTGTAAGTGTGGCAAAGTTTGATGAATTTGTTTCTAAATTTACAAATAATGTAGCAAATGGTCCAATGAGTGCTCAAATAAAAGTTAAGCATTTAATTCAAAGTTCTTTAGAGCATAGTTTGCAAGAACAATTAGGTATGGAAGCTGATAGTTTTATTGCTTCAACAAAAACAAAAGATTTTAAAACAGGAATTGACGCTTTTTTAAATAAAAAAAGACCAGAATTTGAATAAAATAATTTAATAAAGTTAAAGGGAGAAATGATTATGGATAAAACATTTGCAAATAAAACTGCATTCATAACAGGAGCAAGTAGAGGTATTGGGCGCGCTATTGCATTAGAATTAGCAAAAAGAGGAGCTAATATAGTAATAGCAGCAAAAACTAAAGAACCTCATCCAAAGTTATCTGGAACAATTGATACTGTTGCAAAAGAAGTAGAAGATTTAGGCGCTAAGGCCTTAGCTTTGCAAGTTGATATTCGTGAAGAAGACATAGTTGAGCAAGCAATGCAAAAGGCTGCGGATAAATTTGGTGGAATTGATATATTAATTAATAATGCTAGTGCAATTTCAATGACTCCAACTACTGATACCCAAATGAAAAGATTTGACTTAATGTTTGGTGTCAATGTTAGAGGAACATTCATGGCTTCTCAAAAAGCATATCAATATTTAGTAAAATCAAAAAACCCTCACATTCTAAATTTAGCACCACCTTTAAATATGGATAAAAGATGGTTTAAAGATCATGTGGCTTATACAATGTCTAAATATGGCATGAGCATGTGTACCTTAGGTATGGCAGAAGAATTTAAATCACAAAAAATTGCAGTAAATTCATTATGGCCTAGAACAACTATTGCTACAGCTGCAATTGAATTTAATTTTCCTAAAGAACTTATTCAAGCAAGTAGAAAGCCAGATATTATGTCTGATGCAGCAGCAGCTATTTTATCTAAAAATAGTGCAGAATGTACGGGTAATTTCTTTATCGATGAAGAAGTTTTAAAAGCAGAAGGAATTACTGATTTAGACAAATATGCAATTAATCCAAATATACCTTTATTTGAAGACTTGTTTTTATAATATTTAATTACAAAGGAACGCTGTATAGCGTTCCTTTGTTTCTTTTATTAAAAAGAATTTCTTGGTGCAGCTTTATGTAGTTGATTACAATTTTTTAATTGTGAGATTAATACCGCTGTGTCTACGGATGCAATATATCTTTCTGTTTTAATTCCGTTGAATTCTTTTATATCTATCTTATCTCTATCAATATTTAATCCTGCATGTTCTAAAACTTTTTGTGATGCTCTATGATCTTGTCTCACTGTGGCTATAATTTTACCTGGATCTTGAGCTCCATACTCATTAATTAAAGTAGGGACTCCAATTTGTACTAATGCGGAAGCTGCTTCACTACCATATCCTTTACCCCATTGAGAAGGGATTAAAAAATAAGCTAATTCACCACCTCCAATAACGATGTGTCCAATCTTTTTACCACTGTCTTTTAACAAAATAGTTAATCCTGTCCAAACATTTCCCTGATTAGCTCTTTTTAACCATGAGTTTTCCATTGTAGCAATGCGCCATTCTGCATAATCATAGTAAGCATTTCTATTAGCCTTTTGTTGTTTTTCTTCATTAGAGCCTGAATATAATCTTGGTTGACCTTCACCAAACTTTTCCATAATTTCTTTATCTGACCAAAGAGTTTGATAGAATGGTATATCCATAAAAGTTACAGTTCGTATTTCTAATCTTTCAGTTAATATAGTAAAAAATTTTGATTCTTTATCAAATTTAACTTCTACACTTTGGATTAACTTTTCAATATTAAATTTCATATTCGCTCTCAAGAAAATTAGACACAGATAAATTGGTTTGTATGTTAACATACTTTGATTGTTAAAGTAAATAATAAATTATTTAGAAGTAATTAAAAGGATAATAATGAAAACAAGAATAGAAACTTACAGTATGAGAAGTATTGAAGTAGGTGCTAAGCAGTCATCATTAAATAGTTTCTGTATGATATTCAATTAACAAGGAACACGCTTAGAGTGTTCCTTGTATTTATTTTATAACCGATTTTGCTTTTCTTGTTTAGTATTAACTAAAATATTTTTACTCTGAAGAAAATTAATAACGTTAGATATCTCTTGATATTTTTCTGCTAGAGCAAATAAAATGGTATCCCAAGATTCATATTGAATAAGTATAGAATTATATTTTTTAAGAGCATACCCGACATCCAATTGATTAAATTTTTTCTCAGCATCTCTGATTTTATTAAAAGCCCTAATATAGATACAAGGAATTTTATCTGAGTTTAACGGGTTTATAATTTTATCAATTTCAGTAAGTTGCTCATTTGTTAAAGAAGTTGCTTGATTATTCTTAATATTATTACTACCTAAATAATATTGAGCATTTGTATACATTGTAAAAATATTTTCTAATGCTCTTACTTCAACATTCCTGCTTGTTTTAGATAAATTTGATTTAACAGATGATATAGCAATAATATTTTTATTTAATTTATTATCAGAGATTACGGCTAAATTATCAATTTCTCCATATTTAGTATATAAACCTTTAAGGGTTTTATTATCTTTTGATATTAAACTAAAATTGTTAACAGAAAATTTAACATCTCCTAATTTAGAATATATTGCTTCTATATAAGGTTTAGAAATAGATTCAAATAAGAAAATTCCCATGATATTAATTAAATCTTGTTCTGAAAAATTAGGTTTTTGGCAGCTTTCTATAAATTTTTTATAAAAGCATTTAACATTAAATTCAGATACTCTTTCCGAAATAGGAGGAATTTTTTCTGCTCTAAGATCAATAGAGTTTGAATTATTATTTGTAGAATTGCATTGTAACCAATTAAATTTGTTTGAAAATAGCATATCAATATCCTTACCCAAAAGGTAATAAATAAATTTAAAAAATAGATTTATGTAAATTTAAAATAATTAAAAATAGAAATTTTTAATTATGATGATGATTGATATGCCAACAATGAAGATTCTTAATGAATAAGCTTATGCATTTATTTAAATTAAAATTGTTATTTAATATATTAATCATAATTAATCGCCTCATTAAGAAATAGCCTTTTATTAAAGCTAACTTTCATCCTAAAGATTTTATATGAATAATGCAAGAGATAAATAACATAATATACTATAATTTTTATATATAATTGATTAAAAAAGAAAAATTATTTATCAGAGGCATAAAATGGATAAACGAGTAGAAACTGACAGTATGGGAAGTATTGAAGTAGATACTAGTAAATATTGGGGGGCGCAAACTCAACGTTCATTAGAACATTTTTCAATTGGAGAAAATTTAATTCCTCATGAAGTTATAAAAGCTATAGGTATTTTAAAAAAAGCGGCAGCTTTTGCAAATTTTGATTTAGGAATTTTACCTAAAGATAAAAAAGAATTGATAGTTAAAGCTTCAGATGAAGTAATAGATGGAAAATTAAAAGATGAATTTCCATTACATGTTTGGATGACAGGTAGCGGTACTCAGTCTAACATGAATGTTAATGAAGTGATTTCAAATAGGGCAATTGAAATAGCTGGTGGTAAGTTAGGGAGTAAAGATCCAATTCACCCTAATGATCATGTTAATATGTCACAATCTTCAAATGATACTTTTCCAACAGCAATGTATATTTCAGCCGCTGTAGAAGTGACAGAACAATTAATACCAGCTATAAAAGTAATGCATCAAGAGTTAGAGTATAAATCTAAAGAATGGGATGATATTGTTAAAATAGGCAGAACCCATATGCAAGATGCTGTACCTTTAACTTTAGGTCAAGAATTTAGTGGTTATGCGGCTCTTCTAGATAAAGGTATAAAAAGATTAGAAAATAGTTTACATGATGTATATGAATTAGCTATTGGCGGTACAGCAGTTGGCACAGGATTAAATGCGCCAAAAGGATTTGATAAAAAGGCATGTGAATATATTGCTAAATTTACAAAGCTTCCATTTAAATCGGCACCGAATAAATTTGAGGTTCAAGGCTCACATGATGCATTAGTTGCGTTAAGTTCTGATATAAAATCATTAGCGGTATCATTGTTTAAAATTTCTAATGATATAAGATTATTAAGCTGTGGACCAAGAGCAGGGTTTCATGAATTAGAATTACCTTCTAATGAACCAGGATCATCTATCATGCCTGGTAAAGTAAATCCAACACAATGTGAAGCAATGGCAATGGTTGCTCTTCAGGTAATTGCAAATGATCAGGCTGTATCTATGGCAGGGGGCGCCGGGTATTTAGAAATGAATGTATATAAGCCAATGATGATTTTTAATATCATAGAATCTATTAAAATTATTTCTGACAGCTGCATTAATTTTACTAAATATTTATTAAAAGATACCAAACCTAATAAAGCTAAAATAGATTATTATTTAAAAAATTCTTTAATGCTTGTAACAGCCTTAAGTCCAATTATTGGCTATGATAAAGCATCTAAAATGGCTCATTATGCAAATGAAAATGATTGTTCATTAGCTGATGCAAATGAACATTTTAAGTTCTTATCAAAAGAAGAATTTGATAAGGCTATTGATCCTTATAAGATGGCTAAGGGTGGGATTGCATAAATACATGGCACATTTTCATGATGTAAATAAACAAAATTTATATAAACCATCAATCGCACTAATACCTTTTTATTTAACTTTTGTTGTAGTAATTATAATAGTTATTTTAAAAGGGTATGCATATTACATCAGTGGTTCAACAGCATTACTTGGTTCATTAGTTGATAGTTTAGGTGATGGTGCTATATCACTTATTACTTTTGTAACATTGAGATATTCATTAAAGCCACCTGATAAAGAGCACCGATATGGACATGGTAAGGCCGAAGGTTTTTCAGCTTTACTTCAAGCATCGGTAATATTTGGAGCGGCAATTTTTTTAATATTAGAAACTATTAATAAGTTTTTTTTTCCAGTTGTAATACAACATCAAATGTTTGGCATACTTGTATCCGTTATTACAATATTTTTAACTATACTTGTAGTAATTGCTCAAAAAATAGCATACAGGTATGCGCCATCTTTAGCATTAAAAGCAGATAGCACACATTATACTAGCGATATCTTATTAAATCTCTTGGTGATTATATCTTTAGTAATAAATTTATTAACTAATATAGTTATTGTTGATTTGCTAATGGGGGTGGGTATTGCATTATTTATAGCATTTTCAGCATTTAAAATTGCAAAAGAAGCTACAGATATGTTGATGGATAAAGAAATTTCTTCTAAAGCAAGAGATAAAATTATAAAAATAGTCAAATCTCATAAAGATGTAATAAGCATGCATGATTTAAGAACTAGAAAATCAGGGATGCAAATTTATATTAGTTTTGATGTTGAGCTAGAGTCTACTCTATCTCTTAAAAAAGCTCATGATATAACAGTAGAATTGGATAAAGCTATTTTAGCAGAATTTCCTAATGCAGAAATTATGATTCATAAAGATCCTGAAGGCCTTGTTTCTGATCATAGGCATAAAGTCAAGGGAGTTCACTATTAATAGTAAGAGATAAAATATACAAAACTTTATTAATACATTGTTTGTCAAATATGTGTAATAAAGAAATAAGGTATTAAATACAATGGATTATGAGAATTTTGCTGAAGAAACAAATTAAGATTTTCATGCATTAAGAGAAGAATTGTTCATAATAAATCAAACTATAAATAGTCCTTATGCCTTAGTATTTCATCGTTCAAGTAGAACTGATAAGCCTTTTGGTGCAATTTTTGACAGTCAGTTAAGGCAAAAAAGTATAAAAAAAAATCTTAACAATCCAGAAAAAGTAGAGCAATATTTACAAAGTTATTTTGATCATAATCCTAATCATACTTATCAAATAGTTATGTTAATGTCTGAGCAATTAGACCTTAATGATAAACTTAAAAAGGTTATGATTGATAAATTATATGCTAGTGATAGTTTAAAAGATTTTATTTTAAAAGAGCCAACACATAATATTAACCTGTTATTTGAAAAATTATCTTTAAAAACTATTGATGATAGTCTGGCAACCAAACTTCAGGAACCTTTTTTCACTTTTTTACAAGATGTAACTAAATTTGAAAAATTAAAAGTCATCCTTAAATATTTTAATAAAGATATTTTTTATGAAAACTTTAAAAATCGTATTACTAAAAATGAAATTAATGAATTAGAAGTTCTCAATAATATAAGTAAAAAATATGATGAAAGAGCTTTAGGAAGAAAAAGTTTTTTCATATCTAATTTATTGCAACTTTATCCTGAAAAACATCAAGAAATCTATAATGATCTGATTAAAAATCATCATCCTAAGTTTTCAGAAGAAGACTTACTTTATATTTGTGAGAAAAATCCTGTTGTAAAAAAAGAGATTTATAGAGATTTTTTTAGTGATAAGCAAAAAATTAGTATTAATGAGTTAATAAAAATGTCTAGAATTTTTTCGAAATATGAAACAGAAATACAACTTAAATTTTTGCAAAATAAAACATTAGATTATTTAGTTAAAAATATAGATGCTTTTAAGGAAATGCCAACTACATTAGATAAGACATTTGAGTTATTTAAAGAAAATTTATTTTTTGAGGGTTTTTCATCTTCAAAGGATACTAGTCTTATTAGTGTCTCTGCAATTGAAAAGATTATTAATGCTGTTCCTTCTAGGAAAGAGGAGCTATATGAAAAAATAATAAAAAATAAAGAGATATTTAGTTTATTGGTAATAAGAGGAAACGCAGAACATTTAATAAACAAATTAGAAGCGTTATATCCGGAACACAAAAAAGAGCTCAGAGAATATTTTAATAATCCCAACCTAATTCATACTCCTAGCAATCCATCTACTACTGCAGCAAGTAATAATGTATCAGATGATGATTTAATAGATAATTACTCACAAGATAAAGCTAAAAAAAAATCTCCTAAGGCTTGATTGTATAGCTAAGGAGATTTATTTACTATTAAATTTTATGAGGGCATACGGTCTTCATTATCAGCGAGAATCACTAAAGATAAGTCTGTTGCATCAGAATTGTCCTGTGCTAAAAATTTAATTTCTATATCAGTATTTTCATCTTTAAATATAACTTTTTTATTTTTATTATCTTTCAAATACTGATTTGGTTTATATACTTGTCTGTATAAAATTTCACCTTGTGAGTTTAAAAAATTAATTTGTAAATTAGGGTAAGGTTGTGAAAGACTTCCTTGGTTTTCTAGATTAGCCGATAAAATCATAGCTAGTTTATTATGTTTATCTGTTAACACCTTAGGGTTATTAATCATAATTTTAGATACATCTTGTAATTTTGTTAATTTACAATCTAATGTTTTACAAAATTTTTCTAAATATGGATGTAATTTAGGGTTTTCTGCAAGTTCATATCTATATTGATAAACTCCAGTAGTAGCAAGACATCCTAAAATAGCAACTACTAAGAAAGTATTGCCTAAAGCAGAAAATTTGTGAGACTCTTTTTTAGGCATCTTATATGAAGCTGTACTAGTTGCTATACTAGGAACCGGTTCTTTTTCAATATTATATATGGCAGAATTGCAATATATACAACTAATTGTATTTTGTTCATCATTTACTAATTCTTTATCAAAAGAAGTATTACATTTAGGGCAAGTAATATATTTTTTATTATTTTCCATAATTTTATTTTATATGTTTTGAGGTTGATATTATTTTATTTTAGAAAAAGTCATCAAGATCATCAATGCCCCCTCCCATGTTTCCACTTGATCCTTTATTACCACCCGATGAGCTACCACTAGAATCATCTTTAGAAGGAGGGTTAGGGTTTAGTGAATCAATTATATTTTGAGTACTTGATATAATTAAATTTTTATTAAATGAAGGAATATTTCCAGGCGGATATAAAGTCTTTTCACTTACTTCATTTATAAATTTTGAGGTAATCTTTTTAGATTCAGACTTACTCTGTCCGCAGATTTCCTCTAATAAAGAAAGATTTTTAAGCATTTCTGCTTTGTCTAACACTGGTGTAATTAGTAATGGGTCAAGATCTAATAATTTTAAAGGATCATCTACATCATCCATTGATATAGCATGGAATATATCTGTACCTTTATCTAATTTTTTGCCAAGAATTTCATCCATGAATGCAGAGTGTTCTTCTTCTTGCATCTCTCCATATTTAGCTAAAATATCAACAGCATTTTTTAGTAAATTATCTTTTGGCATTTGATTTAAGTTTTCAATTAGAAATTCTAAATCTGAATCAGTTTCAGGTGATTGCTTAATAATTTCAGGATTATTTACTGTATCTGAAAACTTATCAATTCTGTTGGCTATTTGAATTAATATTTCATCTGGTGGTGTTTCAATTTTTAAGAATTGATTTAGCCTTAACATTCTTGCCATTTTAGGATTAGAGTAGAAGACAGATGCTCTTACAATTTTTGACTTAAAGAAAATATGAGCTTCACCTTCTCTTTGATCTTTTAAATCTAATAATTCAATTCTATTTCTTTTTTCAACTTGGGCACTTTGAGTATCTAAATAGCTATTGGTTAAAGCAGTTGGTTTTGTTTGAAATCCACCTGTTGTAGTAACATATGCCTCACCAGCTGTTTTTACGAAAAACTCAAGAGTATCAGTTGGATCTTCAAGTTTCATACAGATTTTAATGTTAGTATTAGCTCCGATTGATGCAGCTTCTTCTTTAGATGCCTTTTGGAATGCTGGTAAATCCTGACCCGCAAATATTGCTGAGAATCCAAGAGATCTTGCTTGAGCAGGTACAACTGAGAAACCTTCTACTGCATAGTAACCATACTCATCCATCACGCACATATATGGAGTAGGAGAATTTGTAGGCTTTCTTTCTATAACATCTTGATAAGTACCCTCAACGGCATCACCTAAACCAGATGCCATCATAGCTTTTAATGATGCAACGATAAGTTTACCTAAGTTTGATAATTCAGCAGGAGACTTTTCAAGTGCAGGAAGTAACACAACTAGTACTCTTCTATTAAGAATTACATCATGCATATCAACTTCAGCAAGATTAGTTCTGATAATGTGACCATATGTATCAGATAAAGAAGTAAATACCCTGGTTAACTGCATGGTAATAAATCCGTGCTGTTCTAATACTTCTGAGCCTTGTTTGTGTTTTTTCGCTTTTTGATAACCAGGTAAGTTAACAACATAGTTATAAAGAGGTTCTAAAATAATTTCAGGGGAATCAGACATATCAACAAATCTGTCACCAACTGGAAATTGCTTGTCAATTACAATACTTTCAAGCTTACTAAGATCAAAATATTGTCTAATAACGTTTGCATCTATTAAAATATGCCCTTGATCTCGCATATATGTTAAACATTTAGTTAAAGCCTCAACGAATGTAATAGCTCGACCTTTCCACATATCTCCATCACCGCCATTAGATCCAGAATCCATAAGGCTTATGACAAGCTGGGCAACCATACTAGAAGAACCTGTTGCGAAAGGGTTCATCGTATTGGAAAGCCTAGATTTTTGAGCTCCAATTACGTCTCTTGCTCCTGTCATGAAGTTAATAAGTAATAAATCATCTTCACGACCCATATATCTAGTCATAGAATATACTTTGGCAAATAAGCTGTTATCACCTTTACCATCAATATAAATAAAACCACTACCTTGAACAAGAGCGTTGTATACTAGAGATACTAAAAATTCAGTTTTACCACTACCTGTAGAACCAAATACTAAAACGTGAGTTCTCATGTCATCATTAGAGAACCATAATTCTTCACCGGTTTTCCTGTCATTACCAAAAAAAGTAATCCCTCTAGCTTTTCTAGGTTTAGTTGAACCTGGTAAAGGATCATTATAATCTAATGCATTAGTATGTTGTGGCATTTTAAAAGGTAAGCTTGTACTGTGAAACAAGCATACAAGAAAAAATATAATTCCAAGTAATAAAGATAATTCGAAAATAGCAGGAGCTAAAAAAGAGACTAAAGCGCACATCGCTAAAAGAACAGCTGAGTATTCAGGGGTTGTTAAAAAATCCTTGATTTTTTGGCCAGTAGCCCTGGTGTCTCGTAGTAGCTGCTGTTGATTTTGTTCATGAGAGCTTTCAACGCCTCGTATTAGTGCCATGTTATCTTTTAATCCTCATTATAAACAACTTCTTCTAGAGCTTTTTCTAGGGCTTTTACAGCTTCATCAACCATTGGGGTAATGATTTTTCTATGCATTCTTTTTTCAATTAACCAATGTGCAAATGGTCCTGCAACCTCGGCAAAGCATGCTCTTCTGCCAACATTATTAAGCATATACCATAAAGGTCGATCAAGAGGCTTTAACCATAAAAAATCCGCTGTTGGAACGACCCCATCTGTCCTTGCAAGTTCCAAAGAAGTAGCCATAATTGTAAGAACATATGAGTGACTTTCTAAAACTTTTTTTAATATTGGAGATTGTTTATATTTATTAATAAACTCATGGCACTTAGAAAAGTCTGGAGTTTTGCCGTTACCTGATGTTCTACTAAAATAGTGTAAGTGTTCATAAGCATCTTTTCTTTTGTGTTCCGCAATTGCCAAAAAAGTTGATAATAAGGCTTGCTTATGAATTGGTAAGTCTTCAAATGAAGTCCAAACATGTCCTAATTGTTTGGCGAAAAGTAATCGTGTTTTAGCATCTAATAGCTTAGGAACTGTTTGTTTTTCTCTTAATAAAGGATTAGGGCTAGGATTTTCTATTAGCTCAACTAATTTATATTTTTTTACGAACAAAATAGGAGTTAAAGCGCTAGCCCAAGGGCCTTTTGATATATCTTGATCAATTAAATTTAAACCAGCAACAGGAGTTATCTGAGGCCATAATGCTTTTTCTGAGTCCATAAGTGTTTTCATATTATAAATAGTCATA
>Ga0066646_10000981_pt1 | contig 13127 bp, 9 predicted proteins | sample CryGeyCG2114_250_3_FD_59511 | JGI IMG/M metagenome (GOLD analysis project Ga0066646, IMG submission 59511) | Groundwater microbial communities from aquifer - Crystal Geyser CG17_big_fil_post_rev_8/21/14_2.50 | ecosystem: Environmental > Aquatic > Deep subsurface > Groundwater | place: USA: Utah...
GCGCCTGTCGCAGAAGAGCCGCGCGGCGGGCATCCACCTGATCATGGCGACGCAGCGCCCGTCGGTGGACGTGATCACCGGCGTGATCAAGGCGAACCTGCCGACCCGCATCAGCTTCCACGTCACCAGCCGGATCGACAGCCGCACGATCCTCGGCGAACAGGGCGCCGAACAGCTGCTCGGCAAGGGCGACATGCTCTACAAGCCCAACACCGAGCCGATCACCCGCGTCCACGGCCCGTTCGTGTCCGACGAGGAGGTCGAGAGCGTCGCCGATCACTGGCGCCAGCAGGGCAAGCCCGATTACGTCACCGCCGTCACCGAAGAACCCGAAGACGACGGCTTCGGCTTCGACGACGACGTTACCGCTTCGGACGATCCCAAGGAACGGCAATACCGCCAGGTCTGCCAGATGGTGTTCGAGAACCAGAAGGCGAGCGCAAGCTGGATCCAGCGCCAGATGGGCGTGGGCTACAACACCGCGGCCAAGTGGATCGAGCGGATGGAGGACGAAGGGCTGGTCGGCCCCGCCAACCATGTCGGTCGGCGCGAGATCTACCGCGACGAGATGGGCAACCCGCTCTAATTCACGCCCGGCAGCAACGGCACGAAACGTACCCGGCCGAGATCGCGGCTTTCCCATTCACCCTCTGCCAAGCGGTGGATGCACTGCAGCGACTGGACCGCTTCCTCGCCCACCGGGATGACGAGCCGGCCGCCGATTGCCAGCTGGTCTTTCAGCGCCGTGGGGACCTCCGTGCTGCGCGCGGCAACCAGGATCGCGTCGAAGGGCGCTTGTTCGGGCAAGCCGTCCATCCCGTCGCCCGCCATGATCCTGCAATTCGTGTAGCCCAGTGCCTCGATCCGCTCGCGCGCCTGGAGCGCCAGTTTCTCGTGCCGTTCGATCGCGAACACCTCCCTCGCCAGCCGCGACAGCACCGCCGCGGCATAGCCCGACCCCGCGCCCACCTCGAGGACGCGCGAACCGCTCCCGATGCCGGCCGCTTCGATCATCCGCGCGACGATATAGGGCTGCGAAATCGACTGACCCTCGCCGATCGGCAACGGACCATCGTCATAGGCGAATTCGCGCATTTCGTCGGGAAGGAAGTTTTCTCGGGGAACCTCTCCCAAGGCTGCCAGCAATGCGCGATCGGTGATCCCGCGCGCGCGGATCTGCCGATCGATCATGTTCCGTCGGCGGGTGTCGAAACTGGTCACGGTCGCCTCCGCTCTTGCTCGCGGGGCATGCGGTCCGAAGACGCGCCGGCCCGGCGATTCTACAGGCCGCGTGCGTCTATGTTCCGACGGGAGATGAGCGAAGGAGCGAAAAAAAGGGGGGCCGCCCGTGCGCGAGCGGCCCCGGATTTGCTAGCCGCCGTTCATCGCGCCGAGCAGTTCGCCCAGCTTCGTGAGCCGCAGCGCCTCCGCCGAGGCGAGACCGGCGCGGTCGATCGTGGCAAGCTCGGCAAGGGCCGCATTCGCGTCGCCATTCGCGGCGAGGCTCCGCAGCCGCCCGGCGACCGCCGCCTCGATGGTGCCAGCGCGGGCGAGCTGGTCGATCAGCGCCAGTGCCATCGCGTCGGCGGGCCAGGTCACCTCGGTCTGCTGCTGCGGGTTGAAACGATCGTCTTGGTAGATCGCCTGCTTGGCCGCGGCGATTTCGGCCGCCGAGAGATATTCGCTCGGCTCGAGCTCGAACACGTCGAGGCCGCGCGCGATCTCGGTGCCGTAGATCTTGCCGTCATACCAGTAGGCCGACCAATAACCGCCCGTGATCAGCTGGTCCTTGTCGACCGGGCCGCGATCGAAATAGGCGATCTCGACCGGGTTCGCGCTGTCGGTGAAATCGACCACGCTGATCCCGCCCTGGTACCAGGCCTGGACGTAGATATCGCGCCCGGGGACGGGAATGATCGAGCCGTTATGCGCGACGCAGTTTTCCTTCTCGGTCTGCGGCGCGGGCAGCTTGTAATGGCTGCGATAGACCAGCTCGGTGCCCTCAATGTCGTAGATCGCGTCGGCGCCCCAGTTGCGCTTGTCCTTCGCGCGGCAGCGCGGGCGGCCACCACCGCCCCATTCGTCGGTGTACATTACCTTGGTGCCGTCATTGTTGAAGGTCGCCGAATGCCAGTAGGCGAAACCGTCATCGGTCACCGAATCGATCCGCTTGGGCGCGCGCGGATCGGTGATGTCGAGCAGGATTCCGTTGCCCGAACATGCACCCGCGGCGATGTTCTTCGCCGGGAAGACGGTGATGTCGTGGCACTGGTCGGTGCGGCGGGTGTCCTGCGTGTCATCGCCGTGATCGCCGCCCGGCCACAGCGAGGCGACCTTGTCGTCGATCCCGAATACGCGCGGGCTGTCGACGATCCGTGCGGCGGCGGGATTGTCGACCGGGACTTCGATCACGTCGATGCTGAAATAGGAGGTATCGGCGGCGGCGAAATCGCTGTTGCAGCCGGCCAGTTCCTCGTCGTCGCGCACGAAGCTGGTGCCCGAATTGTAGATCACCAACGTATTGTCCTCGCCCGGGCCGGAAACGACCGAATGGGTGTGCGAGCCGCGGCAGGTCTGGACCTGACCGACCTGCTTCGGACGATAGGGATCGGAGATGTCGAAGATGCGGACGCCACGGAAGCGCTCGGCAGAAACGTCCTCGCGCACGCCCTGGGTGCCGCAATCCTTGCGTCCGCGGGTCTGTTCGACGCTCATGATCAGCAAATTGCCGACCGCCGAGACGTCGCCCTGCCCGCCGGGGCAGACCACCGCGGCTCGGAGCGTCGGAATGCCGTCGTCACCGAGATCGTAGACCTGGAAGCCGTGATAATTGCCGACGAACAAAGTGCGATCCTGGAACGCCATGTCGGTGTTGGAGAAGCTGAACAGCGGCGCGCGCTCGACCAGCGAGGGTTCGCGCGCATCGCCTTCGCCCGCTTCCTCGTCGGCCTCGGCGACTTCCTCGACATCCTCGGAGTCAGGGCTCTTGGGCTTTTCGGGCCGCAGGCCGGCCGGATTCTCGGGATCGAAGAAACCCGGTGCCTTGGGCTGCGCGGAAACGAGCTGCATGTTCCACGCCGCTTCACCGGCATCGCGGAAGCCCGCGGCGAGCGTGGCGCGCGGATCGTCCGACAGGCTGTCGAGCAAGCGCGCCATGCGGTCGATCTCGGCCTGCTGCTCGTTGCGCACGTCGGCGGCGAAATCGGCCAGCGCCGGGTCGTAGGCCGATCCGGGCTGGTCGAGCAGGTCCTCGACCATCCGCAGCGCGCCTTCGTGATGCGCGATCATCAGGCGCAGGAACATGCGATCGAACGCCACGCCACTGAGCGTCGCGAGTTCCGCCATCTGTTCCTTGGTCGCCATGCCCGGCATGGTCATCTCTTCCATGTGGCCCATCGCCACGTGCTGGGCATGCATGGCGGGATCGGGCGCCTTGAGCCCGCGATCGGTCAGCCAGGTGCGCATGAAGGCGATCTCGTCGCCCTGGCTCGCATCGATGCGCCCGGCGGCCTCGATCAGTTCGGGGCGGTTGGTGCGGTCCTCGGCCAGTGCGGCCATCAACTGCGCCTGGTGATGGTGGTGGATCATGCCGCGCATGAAGGCGACGTCATCCTCGGTGTAGCTCGCATCGGCGAGCTTGATCGCTTCGTCGGCGCTCAGCGCCGTGGTTTCCTCGCCGACCGCACCGGGCTGGACGATCGTCACGTCCTGCGCATGCGCCAGCGAGGGCAGCGACAGCGCGATGGCGGTGGAGGAAGCGAGGGCGATTCGGCGCAGCGTCATATAATGTCTCTCCATGATCGATTTCGTGGGGGTTTGTAACGAAAACGGTCGCTTTTGGAAGCGTTTCGACCAACGTTTGCGTGGGCTCGACAAGCGGTCTAATCGGCGGCGCACATTGTGAGAGGATCTTTCGAAATGCGTGTCGGCTGCCCCAAGGAAATCAAGAACCACGAATATCGCGTCGGCCTGACGCCCGAGAGCGCGCGCGAACTCGTCGCGCAGGGCAACGAGGTCTGGATCGAGACCCAGGCCGGTGCCGGAATCGACGCGACCGACGACCAGTATGTCGAGGCCGGCGCGAAGATCGTCGATACGCCCGACGAGATCTTCGCCGAGTGCGAAATGATCGTGAAGGTCAAGGAGCCGCAGGCGATCGAACGCGCGAAGCTGCGCGAAGACCAGATCCTCTACACCTACCTCCACCTCGCGCCCGACCCCGAACAGACGGTCGACCTGATGAACAGCGGCGTGACCGCGATCGCCTACGAGACCGTCACCGGCCCGCGCGGGCAGCTACCGTTGCTCAAGCCGATGAGCCAGGTCGCGGGGCGCATGAGCGTCCAGGCCGGCGCCAGCGCGCTCGAGAAGGCGCATGGTGGCCGCGGTGTGCTGCTCGGCGGCGTGCCGGGCGTGATGCCGGGCAAGGTCGCGGTGATCGGCGGCGGCGTGGTCGGCTTCAACGCCGCGCAGATGGCGGTCGGCCTCGGCGCCGACGTGACGATCCTCGATCGCGACCCCGAAGTGCTCGAGAAGGTCGGCACCTTCTTCGAGGCGCGCGCCTCGACGCGCTTCTCGAACCGCGCCAACCTCTATGATGCCGTGACCCAAGCCGATCTCGTGATCGGCGCGGTGCTGATCCCCGGCGCCGCCGCTCCGAAGCTCGTAACGCGCGAAATGCTCGGCGACATGCAGAACGGCGCGGTGCTGGTAGACGTCGCGATCGACCAGGGCGGGTGCTTCGAAACCTCGAAGCCCACCACCCATGCCGAACCGACCTACGTGATCGACGACATCGTCCATTACTGCGTTGCCAACATGCCGGGCGCGGTCGCGCGCACCAGCACCTACGCGCTCAACAACGTCACCCTGCCGCACGCACTGCGGATCGCGCGGATGGGCTGGAAGGAAGCGCTGCGCGCCGACGAGCACCTCGCCGCCGGCCTCAATGTCCACAAGGGCAAGGTGACCTACAAGGCGGTCGCCGACGAGCTCGGCTACGAATACCGATCGCTCGAAGACGTGCTCGGCTGACCCTGCGCCCCGTACCGACGAGTCCGGCACGCGCCTGTCGGGGATTTTTCCGGTTCGGTAACCATGTTGCGCTAAGGCGTCCGCATGGGGTGGTTGATAAAGCGGCTGTGTGCATTTCTCGCACTGGCGGGCGCGGCGTTGGCTGCGCCAGCCAGCGCCGAAACGCTGCCGGCGGATTGTGTCCTCTCGAGTTCCAGCGCGGCGAGCCTGGAAGCGGCCCGGGCCGACCGAAGCTGGGATTGCAGCGATAATCACAGGATCGATTCGGCGCCCTACATCTGGCTCAAGTTCGAACGTTCCGGGTCGGATCGCTACCGCCATTTCGCAATGGAAGCGCGACCGTTCGGCGACATAACGATCTATGCAATCGGCGAAGACGGCCGCGTTCACTCCGGCCGCATCTCATCGGATACGGTCAGCCTCTCCGGGTTCAATGACGTCGTCGGCGCGATACCCGAGGGCCAGGGTGCAACAGGCCCTGTCTATGTCCGGATCGACGGCTATGTGAATTATCGCGATCCGCCGCACGTCGCCCTGCTGGAGACGCCGGACCAGTCGGTTCGCCCAGTGAATGAACTGATTTTCGCCGCCCTTTTGAGCGGACTCGTCTTCGCGCCCTGCGTCATCGGGATCATGCTGGCTATCGGCCTCCGGCAGAGTTTCGTCGCCTGGTATGCGGTGATGTGCCTGGGCATGGTCGTAACGATCGGCATGACAAGCGGCCTGATTGTCTCATGGACCGCGATGGCGCTATCCACATTTCTCGCATTCGAGCGAATAGGGTTCACGCTCATCGTGTTCGGATCGTGTCTCTTCGCTCGCAGCTTTATCGAGCGCGAAGCCCTGTCGCCGCTGTCGCGAGCAGCGCTGCTCTGGGCGGGTATAGCGATCCTCGGGGTGGGCGCATTCAATGCCTTCGTCGTGCCGAGCCCCGCTCTGTTCGGCGCCACCATGCTGGTCGTGCTGGCATCCTTGGTCGGCGCGATAATCCAGGCCGTCCGCCGGAACAGTCGCTGGGTTCGCTACCAGATCGTGGGATGGTCGGCACCGATGGTTCTGGCCGCAGACATGGCGATCAAAGGCTTGGGCCAGGGAGGCTTTCTCAACAGCGACATGTCGATCGTCTATTACGCGATGGTGTGGGAAATCGCGATCGGCGCAATTGGCGTGACCGACCGGGTGATGCTGTTGCGAGCGGACCGCGACCGGGCGCGCGAGCGAGCCCTGGAAATGGAAGGCCTCGCCGAGCGTGACCCATTGACCGGTCTGATGAATCGTCGCGCGATCCATAAGCATTTCGAGGAGCTGCAGGCGGACGGGTTCACCGCTTGTGCACTGCTAGACCTAGATCATTTCAAGTCGATCAACGACCAGTTCGGCCACGTCGTCGGCGACGACGTGCTGACGGCGGTCGGTCGCGCGCTCGCCCCTGACGAGGACACCTTGGCCATTCGCATGGGCGGCGAGGAGTTCATGCTGCTGCTGCGGGGACCGAACGCTCACCAGCGCGCCGAGCGCCGCCGCGCCGCGATCTCCGTCCGCATCGCGCGCGAGGTCGCATCGCTCGATCGAATCGTCACCGCAAGCCAAGGCGTCGTCGAATTCGACGACGCGGCGGCGCAGTCGAGCACCCTGGAAGCCTACTACATGCGCGCCGACAATCTGCTCTATCGGGCCAAGAAGGAAGGGCGCAACCGGACTGTGGCCGAGCGAGTCGGCATGCACGAAAGCGAGCTCCCGATCGCCCAGGACGCCGCCTGATCCCGCAAGATCAGGCGTCGTAACTTTCGCCCGGAGTCTTGCGCTGGAGTCCGGCACGCTTGCAGGTGGCGACCAGCACGTCGTCCTGGTTGTAGGCGCGGTGCTCGAAGGTGACGATCCCGGCATTGGGGCGCGACTTGCTTTCGCGCAATTCGACCACTTCGGTCTCGATCCTCAGCGTGTCGCCGACGAACACCGGGGCGGGGAAGCGCACCTCGTCCCAGCCGAGATTGGCCACGGCGGTGCCGAGCGTGGTGTCGCCCACCGAAACACCGACCATCAGCGACAGCGTGAAGCACGAATTGACGAGGATCCGCCCATAATCCGTGTCCTTCATGTACTCGGCATCGAGATGCAGCTGCGCCGGATTGTGCGACAGCGTCGTGAACAGCAGATTGTCGGTCTCGGTCACCGTGCGCCGGATCGCGTGGTCGAAGGTCTGACCCACTTCGAGCTGGTCGAACCAGAGGCCTGCCATCGCTTCTCTCCCCTAAAACGTTTGGATCAGTAGCTCTTCGGCAGGCCGAGCACGGACTGGCCGATGAAATTCGCGATCATCTGTTCGCTGACCGGCAGGATACGCAGCACTATGCTCTCGCGGAACAGCCGTTCGACTTGGTATTCGGTCGAATAACCCATCCCGCCATGCGTCATCACCGCACGGGTGCAGGCATCGAACGCCGCGCGCCCGCCGAGAAACTTGGCCGCGTTGGCCTCGGCCCCGCAGGGCTGGTCGGTATCGTAGAGATAGGCCGCGCGCAGCATCATCCAGTAAGCGCTTTCCAGCGCCATCCAGTTTTCCGCCAGCGGGTGCTGGATGCCCTGGTTCTGCCCGATCGGTCGGCCGAACACCTCGCGCTCCTGCGCATATTTCGCGGCGCGATCGAGAGCGTTCTGGCCGAGGCCGATCGCTTCGGCGCCGATCAGGATGCGTTCGGGATTGAGCGAATGAAGGATGTATTTGAAGCCCTGCCCCTCCTCGCCGATCCGGTCTTCGTCGGGGATGAAGAAATCGTCGATGAAGACGGCGTTCGAATCGACCGCGTTGCGGCCCATCTTGGGGATCCGGCGGACCTCGATCTGCTCCTTGTCGAGATCGGTGTAGAACAGCGTCATGCCCTCGGTGCTCTTCTTGCACTGGTCCTTGGGCGTGGTGCGGGTGAGCAGCAGGATCTTGTTCGCGACCTGCCCGCTGGTGGTCCAGATCTTGCGTCCGGTAACCCGGTAACCGCCGTCGACCTTGGTCGCGAAGGTGGTGATCGAGGTGGTGTCGAGCCCGGCATTTGGCTCGGTCACGCCGAAGCAGACCTTGTCCTCGCCCGCGATCAAGGGCTTGAGGATCCGCTCCTTCTGTTCGGGAGTGCCGAAACGCTTGACCGGGTGCGGGCCGAAGAGGTTGATGTGGATGGTCGAGGCGGCGGCGAAACCACCCGCGCTGCGCCCGACCGTGTACATCATCAGCGCGGCTTCGGTCACGCCGAGTTCGCTGCCGCCGAGCTCCTCGGGCATGGTGATGCCGAGCCAGCCGCCTTCGGCCATGGCGCGGTGGAATTCGTGCGGGAATTCCTTCCGTTCTTCCTTGCCGGACCAGTACTCGTCGTCGAACTGGTCGGTGACCTTCTTCACCGCGTCGACGATCGCCTGTTGTTCATCGGTAAGGGCAATTTCCACGGTCGGACCTTCCTGTTTCCTGTGCGTGCCCGCCATAGCGAAGCAGCGCCCGGAGACAAGGTCACCGCATCACGGGTAGGTCAGCGTGATCCGCGTCGCGAGGCCGCTCTTGGGAAAGCTCGTCAGCACCCGGCCGAAGCTCGGCAGGCCGAACAGGGTGCCCGGATTGTTGGTGAAACCATAGGCCTCGGTCGGGGGACCGAAGCCCGACCGGTCGAGCTTCATGTTGGCGTTCTCGTCGTGATACACCGCGATCACGTAGGCGCCGGGTTCGGGCAGGTAGATGCAGGTGCGCACCGTACCCTTTTTCGCCTTCACCCGATCGACCCAGTAATGCCCGTCGCTCGAAAGGAACTTGCTCCGCTCGTTGCCGTAGAGCGTGATCGCGATCAGGCCTTTCGAATTCTGGATCCCGTCGACAAAGACATGGGCGATCGTGTCGCTCTTGGTGCCGATGCATTGGCGCGCCTGGGCCTGCGCCGCATCTCCCGGAAGGACGAGCGCGCCGGTCGAACCGGCGATAACGGCAATTGCCGCGGCGAAAAAGCGTCTCGGCATGGTGTTGAAATCCCTGTTACTTCCTGTGCGCGGCCAGCTTGCCACCCATTGGCCCGGCGCGCCAGAGCGCGCAGTCGCGGCCTCGATCATAGCCGAAGCTCGCGAAAACGCACTGAATAGCGGCTTAACCCTGCCCCTCGCCCCCGGTGGATAAGCACTCGCGCGAGGTGGAGATACGACATGTGGTGGCGTATCGGGAAGCCCTGCCACAAGCTTACCGGAGCCCCGCACCGATGCCGCTTATTTCCCCTTCGATCCTGTCCGCCGATTTCGCGCGCCTGGGCGAAGAGGTGCGTGCCGTCGACGAGGCCGGGGCCGACTGGATCCATATCGACGTGATGGATGGGCATTTCGTCCCCAACATCACGATCGGCCCCGCGGTGGTGAAGGCGCTGCGACCGCACACCGACAAGCCGTTCGATGTCCACCTGATGATCTCCCCGGTCGATGCCTATCTCGAACAGTTCGCCGACGCGGGGGCGGACATCATCACCGTGCACCCCGAAGCCGGCCCGCACGTCCACCGCACGGTCCAGACGATCAAGTCGCTCGGCAAGAAGGCCGGCGTGGTGTTCAATCCCGCCACCCCGGTCGACACGCTCGACTACCTGATCGACATGGTCGACCTGGTCCTCGTCATGAGCGTCAATCCCGGCTTCGGCGGGCAGAGTTTCATCGACAGCCAGTTGAAGAAAGTCGAGGCGATCCGCCGCCGGATCGACGCCAGCGGCCGCGACATCTACCTCGAAGTCGATGGGGGCGTCGATTCCCGGACAGCGCCCCTCTGTATCGAGGCCGGCGCGGACGTCCTCGTCGCCGGGAGCGCGACTTTCAAGGGTGGTCCCGATCGCTACGCCGACAATATCCGCACGCTGAGAGGCGACGCGGCATGAGCGAGACGCTGTTCGATTTCGATCGCCGCGAGCGCGAAGCGGACGACCAGCCTGCCCTGCCCCTGGGCGACAGCGCGCCAGAAGCGCTGGTCGCGCCGCCCTCGCCACGCCCGGTGCCCAAACCCGACCTGCCGAGTGCGTCGACCGCGCTGGTGCCGACCGATTACGTCGCGCCCGAAGTCGGCCCGGTCGAACGGATGGTGCGATTGGCTTATCGGCTCGGCATGCCGGGCAACGTGCTCGCCCGCCCGCTGCGCAAGGCGAGCGCACCGCGCGTGCTCGCGACGGTCACCGAACCGCTGCCGGGTCACGCGGCGGCGGGCATGGCGCTGCGCGCGGGACATTTCCTCGTGCTCGGGCTGAAGCAGCCGGTCGCACAGGTCGATTTCCACGGCACCGAGACGCTGACCGCACCGATCGCACGCTATGTCCACGGTTTCCACTGGCTCGCCGATCTCGCCGCCTGTTCGGCGCCCGCTCAGGGTGCACCGACCGCCGAGCGCGTGCTCGACATGTGGCTCGCGGCGAACAAGGAGCCGCCGGCCAAGCCGGGCAAGGGGATGGCATGGAGCGTCGAGGCGACCGCGCATCGCGTGCTCAACTGGATCGTCCACGCCCCGCTCGTGCTCTCGACCACCGCCAATGCCAAGCGCGCCAAGATCCTCGCCGCGCTGAGCGACCAGGCGCGCTGGCTCGACAAGCATGTGGCGAAGGCCGAAACGCGGCTCGCCGCGCTTGCCGGATGGTGCGCGATCACGGCCGCCGGGCTATTGTTGCCCGATGGCAAGCCGCGTCGCCTCTATGGCGAAGCGGGCCTGATCCGCGCCTTGGGCGAAGCGGTCGGCGAAGAGGGCGGCATGCTCTCGCGCAGCCCGAGCGACCAGGCCGCGGCGATCGCGCTGATCGTCCGCCTCAATGCCTGCTATGCCGCGGTCCAGCGCGACCCTCCGCAGGCGCTGGTGCAGGGGCTCACCTCGCTCGTCCCGCCGCTCCTCGCGGTGGTCCACAACCATGACGGGCTCGGCAGCTGGCAGGGCGCCTGGCCGATGCGCGAACAGGATCTCGCGCGGCTGATCCGTGCGAGCGGCGTGCGCGTGCGCCCGGTGCGCGACGCGCGCCAATGGGGTTACCAGCGAATGCGCGCGGGCGAGGCGATCGTCCAGCTCGACGCCGCGCCGCCTCCCGCCAAGGGCGAGGCGCGCTATCCCTGCGCCTCCACGCTCGCCTTCGAACTCAGCTATCGCGGGCAGCGGATCGTCACCAATTGCGGCGGGGCCGAGGCCGCCGGCGCGCTGGTGCCCGCGCGGCTCGAACAGGGCCTGCGCGGCACCGCGGCACATTCGACGCTGGTGCTCGACAACGCCAATTCGACCGCGATCCACGTCCGCGGCGGGATCGGCAAGGGCGTCAGCGAAGTCACGCTCGAACGCCGCACGGTGAAAGGCGGCGCGACCCGGATCGAGGCCAGCCACGACGGCTATGCCGCGCGCTACGGCCTCGCCCATCGCCGGGTGCTGGTGCTGCGCGACGATGGCAGCGAGCTGGTCGGCGAGGATTCGCTCGTCCCGACCAAGGGGAATGGCAAACGCGGCCAGATCGGCTATGCGGTACGCTTCCACCTGTCGGACGATATCGAGGCGACTCCGAGCTCGGACGGCAAGGGCGCGCTGCTGCGCCTGCCCGACGGATCGCACTGGCAGTTTCGCTGCCGCGATGCGGTGACACTGGAAGAAGGATTTCGGGTCGATGCCGATGCGCGGCCGCGCCCGGCACGGCAGATCGTGGTCCAGGGCCTGGCGTCGCGAGGCGGCGGCAGCTTCGCCTGGACCTTCAAACGCATGAGCTAGAGGTGTTCGCGTGAGCGATGTGAAAGTGAAACGGGCGCTGCTTTCAGTGTCCGACAAGAGTGGATTGGCCGAACTGGGTACCGCGCTTGCGGGCATGGGCGTCGAACTCGTCTCGACCGGCGGCACCGCCAAGGCGCTGCGCGAGGCGGGCCTCGAGGTGCGCGACATTTCCGAGCTGACCGGCTTTCCCGAGATGATGGACGGGCGGGTCAAGACGCTCCACCCCAAGGTCCATGGCGGCCTGCTCGCGGTGCGTGACGATGCCGAACACGCCAAGGCGATGGAAGAGCACGAAATCGGGGCGATCGATCTCGTCGTGGTCAACCTCTACCCGTTCGAGGCGACCGTCATGCGCGGCGCCGAGCGCGACGAAATCATCGAGAATATCGATATCGGCGGGCCGAGCATGGTCCGCTCTTCGGCCAAGAACCACGCCTATGTCGCGATCGTCACCGATCCCGCGGACTACGACGAGCTGCTCGGCGAATTGAAGGATGGCGGCACCACATCGCTCGCCTTCCGCAAGCGGCTCGCGGCCAAGGCCTTCGCCGCCACCGCCGCCTACGACAGCATGATCAGCCAGTGGTTCGCCTTTGCCGACCAGCAGCAGCTCTTCCCCGATTTCCTCGCGGTCAACGGCAAGGCGCCCGTCGAACTGCGCTATGGCGAGAACCCGCACCAGAAGGCCGCGCTCTACACACCCGCCGGCCCGCACGGGAGCGGCATCGCGCAGGCCGAACAGCTCCAGGGCAAGGAGCTCAGCTACAACAATTACAACGATGCCGACGCTGCGCTCGAACTGTGCGCCGAATTCGCCGGAGGCGAGCCCGCAGTGGTGATCGTCAAGCATGCCAACCCCTGCGGCGTGGCGCAGGCGTCGACGCTTCACGAAGCGTGGAACGACGCGCTGGCCTGCGACAGCGTTTCGGCTTTCGGCGGCATCGTCGCGGTCAACACCGAACTCGACGGCCCTACCGCAGAGGCGATTTGCGAGATCTTCACCGAGGTCGTGATTGCACCCTCGGTCAGCGAGGAGGCGAAGGCCGCGTTCGCGAGGAAGAAGAACCTGCGCCTGCTCGTGACGGGTGGCCTGCCCGATCCGCGCCGCGGCGGGCTCCTGGTCAAGCCGATCACCGGCGGCCTGCTGGTGCAGACGCGCGACAATGGCGCGATCGAACCCGACCAGCTCAAGGTCGTGACCGAGCGCGCGCCGACCGAACAGGAGTTGAAGGACTGCCTGTTTGCCTGGACCGTCGCCCGCCACGTCAAGTCGAACGCGATCGTCTATGCCAAGGACGGCGCGACCGCCGGGATCGGCGCGGGCCAGATGAACCGCCGCGACAGCTCGCGCATCGCGGCGATG
>Ga0066646_10000995_pt1 | contig 13074 bp, 7 predicted proteins | sample CryGeyCG2114_250_3_FD_59511 | JGI IMG/M metagenome (GOLD analysis project Ga0066646, IMG submission 59511) | Groundwater microbial communities from aquifer - Crystal Geyser CG17_big_fil_post_rev_8/21/14_2.50 | ecosystem: Environmental > Aquatic > Deep subsurface > Groundwater | place: USA: Utah...
CCCATTGTGGATAAAATTGAAGGGCTCTCCCCCTCTATTGCACTTGAACAAAAAACAGGGGGACTCAACCCCAGAAGTACAGTAGGGACCATTACTGAAATTTATGATTTGCTTAGAGTCTTATATTCTCACCTTGGAGTGCCACATGATGTTCAAACGGGAAAAGAGTTAAAAAACATAAGCAAAGAAACCATTGTCGAAGAAGTCTTAAAGCTTCCCTTAGGAGAAAAAATCCAAATTCTCACCCCGATTGAGAAAAAAGAGAGTTTTGAAGAGCTAATTGATCGTCTCTCTCGCGAAGGATTTTTAAGAATTCGGCTCAATGGAAAAATCTATGAATTAGATGAACCAGTCCCATTCAATAACTTCAGAAAAAATACAATTGAGCTTGTCATTGATAGGCTCATTGTCGATCCTAAATCGGAAAAAAGAATCCTCGAGGCCATTTCAAAAGTAGAAAATACGGTAATCGTCGCAAGAGAAAAAGAGGATCTTACCTTTAATCTTTCAGCGAGCGCCCGCCTCACTCCACAAGTATTTTCATTTAACCATGATGCAGGGATGTGTCCTGAGTGTCAAGGTCTTGGCATTACTTATGGGGCTCATTTAAACTCTCATAAAAAAATCCGAAAAATGACCATTTTTGATATTGCTGACAGGTTATTTAAGGAAAAAATCAATGGAGGCACTTATAAAATATTAGATAAATATTTTGATCAAACAGGACAGGATCTCGATCTAATTTTAAATGGAGGACCAGAGGTTCGTCTAAAAAGCGGACTCACCTTGAGGTGGCTCGGCCTACATCCAGCTTTTGCTAACGCTGCGAGAATGGCAAATAGTGAAATCAGAGAATCTCTCCTTCCTATGATGAGCGCATCTACCTGTTCTGCGTGTAATGGAACCCGGCTAAATTCCTTTGCTAGGGCAGTCCTTATAAATAAACATTCTCTCCCTGATCTTTGCTCCCTTAGCATACAAAAAGCTCTGGACTTTGTCCTTAAATTAACGCCTCCTTCTTTCCTAAAAGAGACCCACTCACAAATTTGTAAATTCCTAGATTTCCTCCTTTCCATTGGGCTCCATTACCTTTCGATGGACCGCTCAGCGCCCACCTTAAGTGGGGGGGAGCTCCAAAGAATCCGTTTAGCAAGACAGCTTGGATCTGGGCTAACCTCTTGTCTCTATATTTTGGATGAGCCCACAATTGGCCTTCACCCTTTTAATAATGAGCTCTTAAATAAAGCTCTTAAAAAATTACGTGATCTAGGCAATACCCTTATCTTGGTTGAGCATGACCCTTTAACGATCCTGTCAGCGGATTATCTTTTTGATTTTGGCCCAAAAGCGGGACGAGAAGGGGGGAAAATCACAGCTCATGGAACAATTGATGAGATTAAGAAAAACCCCAACTCTCTTACCGGCAGTTACCTCAGCGGTCGAAAAAAAATCCCCATCCCAGCAAAGCGGCGGATAGCTAAGGGGCATATTGCAATAGAAAATGCAACCCTTCACAACCTAAAGAACATATCTGTTACCATCCCTAAATCATCTATTACCTGTCTGACCGGCGTATCAGGTTCTGGTAAATCATCTCTCATGAGTTACCTCCAAAAACATCCCGATTTTGAAAAAATCATCACGATGGATCAGTCCCCAATTGGGCAAACTTCTCGTGCAGATGTGAGTACTTATTCAGATGTGCAACCCCTAATTCGGGCCTTTTATGCGACGCTTCCCCTAGCTGCCATGAAAGGGTTACAACCTCGCCACTTTAGCCCTAACCACATCAGAGGGATGTGTAAAACTTGTTGGGGACTTGGGTATAAAACAGTTAACCTTCAGTTTCTCCCCTCAGTGCAAGTCAAGTGTGATGCATGTAATGGATCGAGACTCAACCCCATATCGCTAGAGGTCAGATATAAGGGAAAAAACTTGGGAGACATCCTTCAGATATCTGTTGAAGAGGCGCTCGAGTGGTTTTCTCCCATTCCAAAAATTGCCAAAAGACTCCAAACGCTCATCGATGTTGGACTCCCTTACCTTGCCCTTGGCCAATCTCTCACCTCTCTTTCGGGTGGAGAGGCCCAACGCCTTCGCCTTTCAAGAGAGCTTGCCAAAAGAGAAAGTGGAAAAACGCTCTACCTAATCGATGAGCCAACAGTTGGCCTTCATAGTGAAGATATCCTTAAACTGCTAAAGATTTTCCATCACCTAGCTGACAAAAAAAACACCCTAGTAATCATCGAGCATAATACAGATGTGATCGTCAATGCAGACCATATCATTGACCTAGGCCCTGATGGAGGAGATGAGGGAGGACACATTATGGCAATGGGAACTCCAGAAGAGGTAGCCAAGTCCAAAAAATCTCGAACAGCCAAATATCTCCGAGATCTCCTTTAATAATTTTTTAATTAAGGTTCAGACTTTACCTGTAACTTAAATAAACCAACAAATAAGGGCTCCCCAAATTACTACGGATCTGTTACAATGCCACATCACAAGAACTAAAATCACTTTATTCTTGTATCAATTTATGCAATAACTCCTAATTTAAGAAAATTAATGACAATAAATCCTGTATTAAAATATTTTGATCAATTTCACGAGGGCGATACATCTGTTCCCGTGGGCAACACTTTAATGCCAATAGCTAAGCATCTAGATCGGGCAACTAACAAAGCTCTTAAAAGCTTAATGACTGTATTAGAGAGTTCTAAAGAACACCGATCAAGAGTCTCCCTTTTAAAGAAACAGACTAGAACAGCAGGAAAGTTTTCTAACGAAAAAATTCTTTTTAAAGGGGAAAATGCTTTTGAGCAAATGGTTGCTATAAACGATTGGCTTTTAAAAACTCAGATTCAAAAGATTCATACGTTTTATATTTCAGGACGGAGCAATGGATATGTTCCGGTTAGGGTAAATAAGTTTCCAACAGATACAACTATGATGCATGTTGTTCTTGGTAATACAAGAGGAGATCATAAAGCACCTAAATATACTGACTGGGCCCAATCAGACCCTTGGCTCACAAGAAGTCAAAGAATATTTATACATCCATTGGAAGCCCTTGAGATAGTAAGGCAACCTCACTATTCAGCAGCTACAGTCTTAAAGGGGAATGCTTTTGAGGAAAAAAGTATTGAAACTGAATGGCGTTATGGAGAAAAATTTGCTTGTGTAGAAAGTAAAGGACAATCAAAAGATTCATCCAAAAAAAAACAAAGTTCTGCACTGAATGCTTGCTCTATGACAGACTATTTTTCCGATATAGCAGACCCTCAGGCCTTAGAATCTGATATTGCTATCTATCCTAACTATGAAGATTACGCAGATGAAGGGTATGCGGACGATCTAGATTTATCAGTTTCTCCTGGCTCTCTAATTATAGCAGCAGAAAAAGCAGTGATTAAGAAAGATTCATCAGACCTAGAACGTCTTATGGAAATCTTGACGATTGCTAAATTAAGACCGCCTCAAACGCCACAGCTTAAAAGACATATTGGAGACAGACTTAAAGTGCTAGACAAAGATTATAATTTATAAATCTTTACACACTTAATGATATTCTCTGCTTTTAGGACTCTAAAAGAGAAGTAGAAAGATGGGGCAGCTCATTATCCGTATGCATAAGAAACTATACCCAACGTATAGATTTTGCTAAATAGTCACTTCCTGACATACGCACCTTCCTTAAAAAATAGAGGAAGACACATTATGGAAATGGGAATTCCAGAAGAGGTAGCCAAGTCCAAAAAATCTCGAACAGCCAAATATCTCCGAGATCTGCTATAGTCCAAAATAAAGGAGATTTTATGTCTGAATACCGCCTTATCACCTCTCAAAAAAAAGCAAAAGCGCTCTCTTCTGCCCTTTTTCTAGTAGGACTTGCCGCCCTTATTATCACGCAATTTTGGTGGCCTGGGATCATGTTAGTCCTTGGACTTCCCCTAGCCCTAAAGCAGTTTTTGACAGGTCGTAATTACGATATGTTAGTCACCTGTTTTGTTTTTCTAGGGACTTTTATCACTGTCCAGTTTGATATCCCTTGGCAGATCTTTCTCCCCGTTCTCTTTTCTGTAGGCGCTCTATATATCCTTATTCGAGAGTTTTTTGGTCCATCAGAAACTACTGAAGATGAAAACGAAGAGTCTTTAAACCATGAAATTGAAGAAGATAAAAATCCATAAGCACTAAAAAATTAGAGCCACATTCACTCTCCCCCTGCCAAAAAATGGTTCTTTCTATTATTGGGTTCTCATTCGAGCAGAAAAATAAAGGGTGGGGCAGGTTTTAAAAATATAGAGCTCTAAATACGATAAAAAAAAGCGCCTACAACTAAATTGCAAAGAACAAGTGTGATAAGTTAACTTCTGTGCGCTCAGCACAGAAGTTAGCCTTGATAGATTAATCTCTAAAGATATTGCGGAATTTGATCTTTTCTCCACAAAGGACGTAGGCAATGTTATTCACCCCTTTAGTACTTTCTAAAAGTGAGCCAAAATAGTCAGAATAGTTTTCCTCATTTGTGTCTGCCTCAGGTTTTTTTAGACCTAAAAATGTGAGATCAGCCCCTTTAGAGTTGGCTTCAAAGCTGGAGAAAAATCTCTCATCTGGATCTACTAGTGGGTGGAACTCGAGATTCTGAATTCTCAGCTCAGATCTGTGAGTGTTAAACTGAGCTGCTAACTTATCACTTGTTGCTTGATCTTTTGACATTAGCTTAATGCAGATCTTTGCCTTAGGCCAAAGAGGGCTCTGTTGCAAAAGGTACGCAAGCGCTAGGCAGAGCTCAAAGTTACCAGGATATTTACCCCTCCACCAAAGATTAATCTGCTTGTCTTTACGAGTGGTATCCCTAAATAGATAATCTTTTAAAGGATCATCTTTGAAAAGAATCACATTTTTATTCTGTGAATGGGTCGCTAATATAAGCTGCGTTGTTTGTAATAATGAGCTTTGCACTTTAATGCTAGCGATCTCCTCTAATAGAGCAATTTGCCCTTCTCCATTTGCTATAGGCTGATCGACAGTCTCCAGAGTATCAAAAAGTCCCTGAGTTGAAATAGGCTCAACTACCATCTTTGGCGGAGAAAGTATAATTGTATTGGGTTTTAAAAGACCAAAACCATAGTTTCTAACGATTTGATCACTTCCTAAAAAAGGATTTGCGCAGACATTTAGATGGAGGTGTGAGGGAATTTTATGCCCATCTAAATCACTTTTTAAGCTTTCATATAATTTGGCAAAATTTTCATTCGATGGGATGTTCGCTCCAAAAGTGAGAAGCCCTTTCCCTTGATTTAGAGCATGCGCAAAGAACGCCATATTTGCTTGAACTGCAGGAGAGTCAAATAGCGTTAAAATATGGGGCCTCCAACTTTTTGCGCTCGCCTCTAAATTACTTAACTTAATTGTCCCTTTGTGGACGAAAAAGGAAAAGATACTGTGCTTGAGATCATCCCAGTTCCCCTTAATTTTCCTCTTGGAGGTAATCGTACAGAATAAAGCAACGAGTGCAATGACAATAAATGCAGCTCCCGGATTGATCATAAACATGGCAACTAAACAGCAAACAGCACCTGTTAAGGAGACTAACCAATGAGTACGGAGCGTGGGCCGGTAACTTGGATTCTGCATAAAAGCTTCAAAAAATGAGATGAAGTTAATCAAGCAGTATGAAAGAAGACATGACATTGTCAGCATAGGGATAATCTGATCAATATTTGTCCCTAAAGTCAGGGCCATTGCTAAAACATAAACAGTAAGAGTGGCTACACGAGGTTGATTAGTAGGGCCTGACCCTTTGGCTAAAAATTTAGGCAGAACACCATCTTTAGCAACCGCCTGCATCACTCGAGGCCCCCCTAAGATAGCGCCTAACGCACTTGATAGTGTCGCTGCCCAAATTCCAATCATGATCAAGAAACCAACTTTTGATGCGTAGTACATGATAAATGGGTAGGATCTTAGTAACTCAGGAGAGACTTTGCTCGATAAAAACCAGGCAATGCTCATATAGATGGCACACGCAACAGCCACAGAACTAAAGGTTCCAATCGGTAACGACCGGGCGGGGTTACGTAAATCCCCTGACATTGACATTCCACTCTCAATTCCGGTCATTGCAGGAAAAAACATAGCAAAGGCTGCCCAGAAAGAAAGGGATGCCACCTCACCATTTGGGACAAGAGTTGTTGGGACCTCACCCGTACCAAGAAAAATTGCCGCTATAGAAGTGGCTAAAGCTATGAAAATAAAAAGCTGGGTTTTCATCGCAAAATTTGTAGAAAAATATGAGATCAATACCAACACAGAAAGAGTCACCCCTTTAAGAAGAGCCAAAGGGATCATTGGATAAAATTCATATAGTGAAAGGGAAAATCCAGTAACGCAAAGGGCAATAGAGCAAAGCTGTGAAGTGCAATTTAAAATACCAATAGCGCTTCCAAATTCAATACCCAATGCTCTCGATATTAGGTAGTAGGCGCCACCTCCACTCATTTTCATATTCGAAACGATAGAGCCTAAAGAAAGTCCTGTAATAAAAAGTAAAAGGGCAGAAAGAGAGATGATGACACTCATCTGTACAATGCCTGTATGACCTAACACATACCCAAGCCGCATAAATAGGATGACACCTATCATTTGGAGCACATTGGGGATAAAGACACCCGAAATAGTGCCAAATTTTCCATCGGAAGTAGTTTTTGCCATAATAATTTTTACCTAATTAGTGAAATGAAGTATAAATCATTTAGCCCATTTTATGATAATCAATTCCCATTGCTTCTCGCACCTTTTTCAAGGTAATATTTGCCGCTTTATTAGCCATCTCAGATCCCCTAAATAGATAAGACATAACTAGATCAGGATCTTTTGCAAATTCTTCTCTTTTTCTTCGAATCGGCTCTAAAAAAGCAAGTAGCTCTTCAAGTAAATATTTTTTTACAACTGAATCACCCAATCCACCTCTTGCGTAATGGGCTTTCATCTCTTCAATTTTATTTTTATCAGATCCAAATGCGTCTAGGTAAGTAAATACGGGATTCCCTTCCACCTTACCGGGATCCTCTACCTTTAGGTGACCTGGATCGGTATACATCCCCTTCACCTTCTTGGCCACTTGATCAGGACTATCGCTTAAGAAAATAGCATTACCTAAACTCTTGCTCATCTTTGCCTTTCCGTCTATTCCTGGCAGCCTTCCGATGGAAGATGTCACAATTTTCGGCTCCACTAGAACATCTGTTTTATAGAGACGATTGAATTTACGGACAATTTCGACAGTTTGTTCAATGATTGGGAGCTGGTCATCCCCTGCAGGAACAAGCTCTGCTCCAAAAGCAGTAATATCAGCCGCCTGAGAAATCGGATAAATCATAAAACCAGCTGGGACCTCCTCTCCATACCCTTTCTGCTGAATTTCCAGCTTGATGGTTGGGTTGTGCTTCAGCCTATTCCAAGTAATGAGATTTAAATAATACATTGTTAGTTCAGGAAGAGCTGGAATAAGCGACTGAATAAAGAGAGTTGTTTTATTCGGATCGATACCTACTGCTAAATAATCCAAGGCAACTTCTAGGATATTGTCCCTAATTTTTTGAACATTATCTGCATGATCCGTTAATCCTTGCGTATCAGCAATCATTACAAATTGCCGGTGTATATCTTGAAATTGAACCCGGTTTGCTAAAGATCCAACATAGTGTCCTAAATGCAGTTTCCCTGTGGGACGATCGCCGGTGAGTACAATTTTCTTTTCAGACATGGATGCTCCTAATATTTAGAGCAAGTGTAATGTGTTGAAAGATTATTTGTCTAAAGAGCTTTCCTATAAAAAGACAACTCAATCGCAATCGGTAAAAATTGAAGCTGCCTTGAGGGGCTGTTTATGTGTTATGCAATAGTCTCAAAAATCCCTCTTACTTCTTATAGAATTTTTCCTTCATATTATTACTTCGAGAGATCTTAATTTGAGGTTGTTCTTCTTCTTTCTCTTCTTCTCCTAAAGAGAAGGATGATGTATCTCGTACCCTTCTCGCTCCACTCAGATTTTGCAATGCCCCAGGCTGGGGACGGGACATACTTTGATCATTTTCGCTGCTCATTCCCATTAAAAGTTCAGCGCCTTCAATCTTATTAGCGATATCTTCATGCCCTTTCAAACGAGCTAATTCAATGGCGTTTAAACCAGAACTTCCCATTACATCAGTCTTAGCTCCAGCCGAGAGTAAAATATCAACACATGCCTCATGTCCATTTCTAGCTGCGTCAATGAGCGGTGTATAACCATTATTTGCAGCTTGGTTTGGACTTGCTTTTGCATCTAAAAGGATATTTAGAGCCCCATCTTGTCCGCTATAGGCTGCGCACATGAGCGGGGTAACACCATCACCTCTAGCTTGATTTGGGTTCGCTTTCGCATCTAAAAGCATCCTTAGAGCCACCGCATGTCCCTTATTGGCTGCGCCCATGAGCGGGGTGTCACCATTATGTCGAGCTTGATTTGGACTCGCTTTTGCATCTAAAAGAGTGTTTACAACAGGATCATGTCCCTTATAGGCTGCGCACATGAGCGGGGTATAACCATCATTTACAGCTTGATTTGGACTCGCTTTCGCATCTAAAAGAGTGTTTACAACAGCATCATGCCCCTTATTGGCTGCGCCCACGAGCGGGGTATAACCATCATCTGCAGCTTGGTTTGGACTCGCTTTCGCATCTAAAAGAATGTTTACAACAGCATCATGCCCCTTGTTGGCTGCGCCCATGAGCGGGGTAGCACCATCACCTCTAGCTTGATTTGGATTCGCTTTCGCATCTAAAAGCATCTTTAGCACTTCCACATCCCCAATCTCAGATGCCAAATATATATTTCGTGCTGAATCCGAAACTTTTAGTACGCTCATAATTAAAACCTTTTTAGAAAAATCATAAAACAAAAGTAAATTAAAGCATGGATTAAAAATCAATGCAAACAAAATTCACCAAAGTTAATTAAAATAAAATCTTTATATAGAACACGAATCAAAACCAAACTTACTAAGAAATAGAGCAGTCAATAGAGATAAACTATAGCTCAGGTATGGAAAAAGCCATAACTCAAATAGGAACTACTTGCGAATCCTCAATAAAGGACTAAAAGGGTCTACCAGAGAGAAGTACTAAATATATAGCCGATTTCTCTTGCAACAATCCCCTTTTTATGGAATGAAAGTAGCTCATGATGGGAAAAACTGAACAAATAAAAGACTTACCAGAAGCTATCGGCCCCTACTCTATTGTCGAAAGTCTCGGCAAAGGAGGCATGGGTGAGGTCTTCTTAGCTCAGGATCCCGTTTGCGGAAGAAATATTGCGATCAAGAGGATTCGCCCTGAGCTCAAAGCAAACAAAATCATTCAAAATCGATTTTTACGTGAGGCTCAAGTAGCAAGTGTCTTAAGTCACCCCTCAATTGTCCCCATATTAGCCCTGCAAATATCCCCACCTGATATTTACTACACCATGCCTTTTGTGGCAGGAGATACCCTAAGACAGATTCTAAAATCAACTAAAGATAAAAAAAATGGCGCCGAAGGCTCCGATTCTATTGGTGATTCTATTCCAGCTCTTGCCCGTATTTTTCTCCAGGTTTGTGAGGCTGTTGCCTATACCCACTCTAAGGGGATTCTCCATAGGGATCTGAAACCAGAAAACATCATCATCGGTAATTACGGCGAGGTGATGATTCTAGATTGGGGGATTGCTGATTTTATCGAGCAGCTAAACAAGGAAAAACCTCTGCCCGCTTTAAAAATAGCAGATGGCGCTGACTTAACCCGTCCTGGAAAAATTACCGGGACGCTTGCTTACATGGCACCAGAAAGGCTCGTCGGTAAATCTTCCTCTACTCAGACCGATATTTACGCCCTCGGTGTGATCCTCTATCAAATGCTCACACTCCAACTCCCCTTTATCAGAAAGACAGTTGCCGCATTCCGTAAACAGGTTGATTTCGAAGAGTTCATAGATCCAATTGAGATGGCCCCTTATCGAGATATCCCTCATCAAATGTCAAAAATCTGCCACAAGTGTTTATCTAAAAATCCGGCAGAAAGATACCAGAGTGTCGAAGAGCTAATCAGGGAGATCAAGAGCTATATTGAAGGGAAATCCCAATGGATTTTAGCCTCAAGTCTCGATAAAGAAAATAAAGAAGATTGGCTCTTTCAAGAAAATATTTTACTGGCAAAAAACATTGCAATTACACGAAGTCTAGATATTACTGAGTGGGCTGAGCTAATGATCTCCAAGAGGGTCTTTGCAGGTCATATGCGTGTAGAGACAAGGATCCGCCTTGGAGAAAAGGGGCAGGGTCTCGGATTTTTGCTGAGTGTTCCCGGAGAAAAAATTCAAGTGGAAGTTGGCTACTGTCTTTGGATCAGCCACAACTCCTGCAAGCTCTTCCGCAATAACGTGCAAGTGATGGAAGCTCAAATCTTGCAACCAAAAACCTGGCACCATATTTCCATTGAAAAAGTAGACGACCACCTCAAGCTATTTGTAGATGGCATTTTAAAGTTAAAATTCGATAGCTACCTTCCTTTAGCTGGAAACAGGGTTGGACTTTTGGTAAAAGATAATGATTTTGAACTCACTGATTTACAAGTCTATGATGGAAGTCACAATATCACAGTTGGCTGTCTAGCTGTCCCCAATGCATTTTTAAGTCACAAACTCTACGATGTAGCCCTTGATGAGTACAGACGGATTGCCCAGTGTTTTCCAGGGAGAACAGAGGGAAGAGAAGCCCTATTTAGAGCAGGACTTACTTTGCTAGAAAAGGCAAAGTCATCTAGTGATGAGTCTTTCTATCATTCCGCTCTTAAAGAATTTGAAAAACTCTGCAAAACCCCAGGGGCCCCCTTAGAATATCTTGGAAAATCACTTGTGTATGAAGCTCTTGGTGATAATGAAGAGGAATCAAAGTGTTTAGAACTTGCTCTACGCAAGTTTCCAGGACACCCACTACTTCCTATGTTAAAAGAACACATCGTTTACCGAATGCATAAATGCTCACTAAAAAATAGAGAAGCTGCCTACCGAATTATCCTCCTTGCAGTAAGACACATCCCAGATCTTCTTAAAAATCCAGACACATCTCATTTAATAGAAAGTCTTGAGAAAAACTGGGAAATTCCCCCCTTCATTGAAAAGTGCGAAGATAGGCTCTCCTCAATTGCCATTCAACTTGCCTTTTGGCTTGCTAAAGTCCCTATTTTAGTGGAAATTGCACAAAGTGTTAAAAATAACGAGCCTCTACTCAACAATGCTCTGGTCTGCTTGCAAGAATTAGAGGCAAAAGAGTCTCTTAAAAAATTCCTCCCGCACAAGCCTCGAAAAAAAAGAGCCCTTGTTGTTTGGAACTTACTTTTGCAAGGGAAGTTAGCTGAAGCAAAGGCGATTTTTGAAAGGTATTCAAAATCTATAAAAGACGAAACATCTCCACTCCATTTTGCTTATGGAACATATCTGTATATGACGAAAGGTCAAGATGAGGCGACAAAACATTTTGGTGCAGTTTTAGAAACTCCACATCCACCAACCACTGCTTTGCCAAGTCTTTTTCTAACGAGCAGACTCAAAAGATGGATGGAGCATGCCTTCTGGTGGGAGAAAAAAGAGTTGCATAGACAGGTTGAACTTTTTTATAAATGTGTAGGAGGCAAATGAAGCCAAAAGTACAAACAACAACCCTTGTCTACTCTGGATTTTTCGAGCTCCACCAAGACCTTTTAGAAAGGGAAGATGGAGTCACTCACCCATTTACAAAACTCATTCTAGGAACGAATGCAGTTGTCGTTTTAGCTCAAACTAAAGAGGGGCGGTTTATCCTTAATCGAGAATACAGACACTCTCCTGGGGTAACACTATTAGGGCCTCCTGGTGGCAGATTAGAAAAAGATGAAGACCCAATATTAGGCGGGCAAAGAGAATTTCATGAAGAAACTGGCTACTGGTCTGATGACATTTTACTAATCGGCTCAAGCTACCCCTTCCCAGGCATATGTGATCAAAAAATTTTTTACCTGTGGGCAAAAAATGCATATAAAAGGGGGGACCAAAAACTCGATGAATTTGAGTTCATAGAGACAGAACTAAAAACTGAACAAGAGATGAGAGATGAAATCCTACTCAACGGATCTCATATTGACGGCAATTTATGCACAGCGCTTTGGTATAAAGATCAATTTTGCTATAATCAGTCCCCATCATGACAAGTGAACTCCCAAAAGCCTATGACCCAAAGCAAGTAGAAGATAAATGGTATCAACTTTGGGAAAATGAGAACTACTTTAAAGCTGATCCTAGCTCTAATAAAACCCCCTATTCGATTGTAATCCCCCCCCCTAACGTAACAGGTGTCTTACACATGGGACACGCTCTTGTAGACACCTTACAAGACATCCTCATTCGATGGAAAAGAATGCAAGGATTTGAGGCGCTATGGATCCCTGGCACAGACCATGCCGGAATCGCTACTCAGACAGTGGTTGAGAGAAGTTTACACGCCAAAACTGGCAAGAGAAGAAAAGAGTTTGATCGAGAAGAATTTGTATCTGAAATCTGGAATTGGAAAGAAAAAAGTGAAACCGAAATTCTAAGCCAATTAAAAAAGCTTGGATGCTCTTGTGACTGGTCTTCCCTCCGATTTACGATGGACGAAGGTTGCAATAAAGCTGTAAGAACTGTCTTTAAAAAGATGTTCGATCAAAAGCTTATCTACCAAGGCAACTATTTAGTAAACTGGGATCCTGCGACCCAAACAGCCCTTTCTGATGATGAAGTTGAACATGAGGAGAGAGACTCATTTTTATGGCATATAAAGTATCCGATTAAAGACAGCTCAGAGTTTCTCATCATCGCAACCACCCGTCCCGAAACAATGCTTGGAGATACAGCCGTTGCTGTAAACCCGGAGGACCCGCGCTATACAAAATTCATTGGAAAAACCATTGTCCTCCCTCTCACAAACCGCCCCATCCCGATCATAGCAGACTCTTATGTCGATCCATCCTTTGGCTCTG
>Ga0066646_10000996_pt1 | contig 13064 bp, 10 predicted proteins | sample CryGeyCG2114_250_3_FD_59511 | JGI IMG/M metagenome (GOLD analysis project Ga0066646, IMG submission 59511) | Groundwater microbial communities from aquifer - Crystal Geyser CG17_big_fil_post_rev_8/21/14_2.50 | ecosystem: Environmental > Aquatic > Deep subsurface > Groundwater | place: USA...
TTCTGGCGTTTCTCAGTCGGGGGCTTCGGCATCGGCATAAATCAGACCGTAGTCGACAAAGTTTGCCAGTATGGCATCGACATCGTCGCTGATTTTTGCCTGATCGGGAGCTGTTCCAGCCGGCAGGGCATCGGCCAGCAAGCGGGCGATTTCAACACGACTGCGCTTTCCGTCGCATAATTCAAGAATGCTGGCGGCAGTCATGTTCAGGGAGAAGCTGGCCCCATCCTCCGGACGGACATAGATCATCTCATTCAGGCCTTCCAGTTCTTCACCGATCAGGTTGCCAACCTTTTCCGGTAGTTCAGGTAGCGACATGCGTACCTCCCTGTTTGATGGGAATGATTCGCCCGGCATCCTGCAACAGATAGGCAATGGCCTGACAATCGCTGCAGCTTAAACTCTCCCGGCATTGCTGCCAGCGTTCTGTCGACGGTGCGGATAAGGTGCGCTGCTCCAGCGATCCCAGTATATCGCTTAGGGACTGCTTGCGGATATTGCCCAGTGTTGTGCGTCGCGAGAAAATACAGGGGAAGACATCGCCGCTGGCACTGATGCACAGCTTGCCCTGGCGCACTGGATTTCCCTCGTCTTCTTCCGAAGGGGCAGAGGTGTCTTCTTGCGGTGTATCTACTCGATGACGGAAACGTTGCAGGCGTGAGTTGTCTGGCTGATTGTTGCGCATGAATTCACCGCGGCCGGTTGAACGAACCACATCGGTACCGAACTGGGTTGCATCCAGCCCAAGTTCCGCCTGCAGGAAAGCGAATGTGGCTTCCTCCATACCCCGGTTCTCGGCCATCAGAATCATGCCGACGCGCAGAGGCAGTCCTGCAGCCTGCACGCGGCGCATGGCTTTTAAGGTGCGCATCAGGCTGCCCGGTGTTCGGGTGATGGCATCGTGCACTGCGGCCTCATGGGAATAGACAGAAAAGGCGAAGGAAGGCTGATGCGGAAGAAGTTGTGCAAGCAGCGCCTCGCCAAGAGCCAGCCCGTTGGTATATATCTCCAGCATCTGATAGCCCAGCTCGCGTGCCGTTTGCACGGCAAAGCATAAATCAGGATGCAGCAGGGGGTCACCGCCGGTGAATTGCACGGCAGGGTCGCCCAACTTGAGCGCCTCCTCCAGCACGCGTTGAATTTCTTCATGACTCAGGCGGGCCGAGCGCTCCGGAGCAGATTCGGCATAGCAGTGAAGGCAGCTTTCATTGCAGCGATCGGTCAGTTCGATGAACAGCATACCCAAGCCATCACCGAGCAACAGGTTTGAAGGATTCGGGGCAACAGATTGCATCTGTTCCAACCATGGATGTTGGCGGCTTAGTGGTCCCAGCGCCGGAAAGGGGGTGTCCTCAGGGGCATCAAGATGCCTGCACAGGCGTTCGGCAAACACCCCGCTAAGCGTGATGCTTGCACCGCTGTGCATATGAGTGAGGCCAATCTGCCCACCAAGCTGCTCGCATAGCACTAAGCCACCATCCGGCAGGTGCAGGATTTGTGGTGCGCGATCAGGTGCACTCTGTGGTATGAATTCAGCAGGCAAGGGTGATTAAGGTATTGATACGCAGGGGGGATTAATTTTCAGGCAGTCTTATTCAAGGCATAGACGAGCATTCTTCTGCTATTCCCTTTGTCGTTGCGAGATCGCGCAATCCACACGGTCCTTATTTTTTTCAGCATCACTTTTCTTGCCGCCACTCATGCAAGGCTTGCAGGCTGTTGGCTTGCATGAGCCAGCGCTCCCGGCGTTCGCCGTACCGGGCATGCTGCTGATGAAGGCCATGCCGACGATGGCTGGTGGTACATAGGCGCCAAGCTTGAGCAGGTGGCGACGGGACCGCGAGACAGTATCTTCCATGCTTGCGATGACATCTTTGTTGATCACGTTTGTAAGGTTCTTTTCCGTCATAGCTTACTCCCTGCCAGGCTGCTCCAGCTACATGATTATAGACCGCAATGTGCCCCCATGCATCGCTCAACCCTAGTCCTGGTGAGATAAAGTCTCAATATGGATTGATTGGGCTGTGGGCTTGAGATGCAAAGCGGATGGATTACCGGTGGTTAATTGACCGCAGGGGAAGATGGATGCAGATATTTCGGATTATACCCTGAGTAAATTTACTTGAAGGTTTTCTGTGCTGTTAAGCATTGTCCCTGAAGTTTTTTCAATTCTTTAGCCGTCAGTTGTGGGCTGGTTGCCAATGTAACGCAGGGCCTGCAGGCTGATGGCTTGCAGGAGCCCTGATTGGTTACTGTTTGTTTTGCATGTGAAGTGCCGGGCAGACCGCTGATAATGGCCATGCCGATAATCGCTGGCGGGACATAGGCACCGAGCTTGAGCAGGCGACGACGGGTTTGCGAGGCAGGGTCTTCCTTGTGTGATTTAATTTCTTTGCTCATTGCAACCTCTCTTTTAGCCGATGGATTCCTTCATCCTATGCCCTAATATAGGCGCTGATGCTAAATCATGCGAATGCTGAATCTGACGGCGCTTTTTTGAGGGCGCAATATGCGCGCCTGTTGGGTGGGGATATTATGCAGTTGCAGGCAGATGATTTCCTGTCAGATAAGGCTTTCTGGGAGCAGGCCTGGCGCGAAGGTGTGGGTGCTTGTGTCTGGCACACGCTGCAACAGCAGGATATTAGTCTTGATGCGGCGATCAGGGCGCAATGCATCGAACAGCCGCTGCGCGGGCAGATGGCGCATACGCTGATGCTCAGGGCAGTGGCAGCTGAGGTGTTAGCTTTGTTTGCCGATGCGGATGTCGATGTGATTATGTTGCGCGGGCAGGCCGTTGCCGATGTGTTGTATACGCCGGCAACCTTGCGTCCGCAGACAGACATCGATGTGTTGATGCTTGAGAAGGATGCGCAGCAGGTTGTCGATCTGCTTGTAAGTGCGGGTTTTTCCCTGATTCTCGGTTATTCTCTATTATTTTTCCGTGGTGAGGTCATGCTGGATGTGCATATCGAGCCGCTGGGCATTGAGCGCATCGCGTCATGGGCGCTGCTCACGCCATTGCGTGCCGATGATTTTTTCCGGCACTCGCGGCGTGGTTCTCTGTTGGGGGTTGATGCCCTGCATGTGGATGAGGCGCTGCTGCTTCCCTATCTAAGCTTTCATGCCATGAAGCATTCCTTCGAGGGTCTTATCTGGCTTTGGGATATTGCGCTTCTGGCCCGTCGCATCGGGCAGGCTGAAGCATGGCCTGCGGTGCAGGGCGGGATTGAAACCTATGCCCTGCAGCGCCCCTGTTATTATGCCTTGAGCTATGTCGACGCTCATCTTGGAGCGCCCGTTCCGGCATCCCTGCTTGATAGCTTGCGTCCGGATATGGATTGGCGGGAGAAGCAGATATTCCGGCGATTTATGCAGCATGAGACAGTTCCGTTTCTGGCCGAGCGCGTGTTTGCCCGTATGCAGCCGGATTTCTTGCACCGCATGGCTTTCTGGAAGGAAACCATCTTGCCGAGTGCTGCTGTGCGCCAACAGGTGGATGCCGACCCTTCCGCGACAGGTGGTTTTTGGGGTAAACGCATGCGACAGATAAGCACTGCGGCAATTATTTTGTTGCGGGAATTTTGGGTGATGTTGCGGCCCTGAACTTTGCCAGAAAATCTCTAGTGGGCTGGTTTCCCGAACGGGGATACCTGTTTGCTGCCTTCAGCCACGCCAACGGTATCCGTGGCATTGTTCTCAAAGGCCTTGGCCTTCACCTCATTCGTGGGCTCCGGCTGTACCGATTCGCCGCAGGCGCTTAGCAGCAGAATAGCTAATACAAGATTGAGAGGCAGGGAGAACGACATGTGGCTATGCTGACTGCTGCCTATGGATGGGGCAAGGATCAGGCGTCTTCATGAGACGGGGGCTCTTATTGGCCTTTGCCCAAGGCCTTGTCTACAATGGCGTTGGCACATGAAAGATCAGGAAGGAGAATGGATATGAAAAAGCTATTGATTGCCGTGGGCGTTCTGCTGCTTGTTGTTGCAGGGGCACTGATTTTTGCCTGGTCTTCTCTGGATGGTATTGTGAAGACGGCGATTGAAACCTTTGGCTCTCAAGCCACGCAAACCCAGGTCACCGTTGCCAAGGTGCAGATCAAGCTGCAGGACGGTTCTGGCTCCATCGGCGGGTTGAACGTGGGCAATCCGAAGGGGTTTACTGATGCAAATATCTTCCAGCTCGGGGCTATCAGCACGAAGATAGACACCTCGAGCGTGACAAAAAACCCGGTGGTCATTGATGAGCTCATCATCAGTTCGCCGCAGGTATTTTACGAAATCGACAAATCGGGGGCCTCCAATCTGGATGCCCTGAAACGCAATCTGGCAGCGTCTTCTCGCCCTGCTTCTTCTGGGTCAGCTGCCGAAAAGTCTGCTGGCGGGGATGAGGTGAAGATCATCATTCGCAGACTCGTGATAGAAGGCGGGCAGGCAAGCATGCGCATTGCAGCCCTTAGTGGGAAACAGCAGAGCGTGACGCTGCCGCGCATTGAGTTGACAGATATCGGCAAGAAGAGCGGAGGGGCCACGGCGCTGGAGGTGGCACAACTGCTTTCCAATACGATGTTGAAGAACGTACAGGGCGCTGTGATGGGCGTAGGTGTACAGCAGTATCTCGGCAAGTCCGTCGATGAATTGAAAGGTAATCTGCAAAAGGGTGCGATGGAAAAGCTGGGTGGTGCCGGCGGCTCAGGCGATCAGATCGGAGGCGCGATCAAGGGACTGCTCGGCAAATAAGACCTGTTATAATTAGACCAAAGACAATACGCCGGAAGCACGTGCAATATGTGCTTCCGGCATCCTGTTAATGCTGAAAAGCCTGAGCAAAATTAAGGGTTATATGAGTTCCGCAACGGGCGTATCGTGCGTTCACTTTCAAGGAGATTCACAATCATGGATAACATTTCAGTATTGGCCTTGGCCATCAGCGTCGCTTGTGGTGCTGGGGCCATTTTTTATGCCTGGCGATCGATTCAGTGGGTGCTTGGTCTGGATGCGGGAAACGAGCGCATGCAGGAAATCGCCGGAACCATTGAGGTTGGTGCACGTGCCTATTTAAAGAGGCAATACAAGACCATTCTCATCGTCGGCGTGATTTTTACAGCGCTCCTGTTGATGTTTGTCGGTCTCGGCACGGCTGCCGGCTTTGTGGTCGGCGCGGTTCTTTCCGGTGCGGCCGGTTTCATCGGTATGAATATATCGGTTAAGGCCAATGTGCGAACCGCAGCTGCTGCCAGCGGCGGACGCGATGCAGCCCTGCAGGTTGCCTTCCGTGGCGGTGCGGTTACCGGCCTGATGGTGGTGGGGCTGGGCCTGCTTGGCGTGGTTCTGTTTTTCGTGGCCTTGTTGTTGCTTGGAAATGATGATCCGAAAGCTTTGCTGCATCCCCTGATCGGCGTTGCCTTCGGAGCATCGCTAATCTCCGTGTTTGCCCGTGTCGGCGGTGGTATTTTCACCAAGGGTGCGGATGTGGGTGCCGATCTGGTCGGCAAGGTTGAGGCGGGAATTCCCGAGGATGATCCACGCAATCCTGCGGTTATTGCCGATAACGTCGGTGACAATGTCGGTGATTGCGCAGGTATGGCTGCGGACCTTTTTGAAACCTACGCCGTGACCATGATCGCCACGATGCTGCTGGCCTCGCTCACCTTTGCAAACTTTGCCAATTCGATGGTCTATCCGCTGCTGCTTGGCGGCGCTTCTATCGTGGCGACCATCATCGGCATCGGGTTTGTAAAAGTCGGCGCTGATTTGAAGGTGATGAAGGCACTGTATCGCGGCCTGATTGTCTCCGGCCTGATTTCCGCAATCCTGTTCCTGCCTATCACCATGTGGCTGATGGATGGTAACGGTATGTATTCAGTGATGAATCTGTATGGCACAACGCTGGTCGGCCTTGCCCTGACAGCGGCTCTGGTGGTGATTACCGAGTATTACACCAGCCGCCTGTTTTCACCGGTGCACAAGATTGCCAAGGCATCGGAAACCGGCCATGCGACCAATGTGATTGCCGGTCTTGGTCTATCGCTGAAATCGACGGCGCTGCCGGTGTTGGCAGTCTGCCTGAGTATCTATGCGTCATATTCTCTGGCAGGGCTTTACGGCATTGCTATTGCTGCAACGGCCATGCTTTCGATGGCCGGCATGATTGTGGCACTCGATGCCTACGGTCCGATTACCGACAATGCAGGCGGTATTGCCGAGATGGCCGAGCTTCCTGCCGAGGTGCGTGCTGTTACCGATCCGCTGGATGCCGTGGGCAACACCACCAAGGCTGTGACCAAGGGCTATGCCATTGGCTCGGCAGGCCTGGCTGCGCTGGTTCTCTTCCAGGACTACACGCATGAATTATCGCGTTACGTTGGTGAGGTGCGCTTCGACCTCTCCGATTACCAGGTCATTATCGGCCTGTTTATCGGTGGTCTGCTGCCCTATCTGTTCAGCGCCCTGACCATCGAATCGGTAGGCCGTGCAGCACAGAGCATCGTCATCGAGGTGCGCCGGCAGTTCAAGGAGATCCCCGGTATTATGGACAGGACTGCATGCCCTGATTATTCGCAGGCTGTTGATATCCTGACAAAATCGGCGTTGAAAGAGATGATTATCCCATCGCTGATTCCGGTTGCCGTGCCGATTATCGTAGGCTTTACGTTCGGTCCCAAGGCGCTGGGCGGCCTGCTGGTTGGCAGCATCATCACCGGTATCTTCGTGGCCCTTTCCATGACTGTTGGCGGTGGTGCATGGGATAATGCCAAGAAGTACATCGAAGACGGACACAATGGCGGCAAGGGTTCCGAGGCGCACAAGGCTTCGATCACCGGCGATACCGTCGGCGATCCCTACAAGGATACGGCGGGTCCGGCTGTAAATCCGATGATCAAGATCGTCAATATTGTCGCCCTGCTGATTGTCGGCATGATTGTCTGATAAGTTTATGGCAGGGCTTGATGGTGTGCCCTAGAGCATCATCAGCCCTGTCATCTTTATAGTCTTAGCCTGTCGGCCGAATGCCAATCCATATGGTATGCCGACCACCGCTTTCCGTGGCAACTGCACGCACGCGCCGCTCCTCGACATCAAAGCCGACCTTCATCATGCGCTGGGCGAATGACTGGTCGGGTGCTGCCGACCAGACAGTCAGCACGCCGCCGGGCTTGAGGGCATCATAGGCATTATTCAGCCCGGGATAGCCGTATAGAGATTCATTGTCTTCGCGGGTGAATGCGTCCGGCCCGTTGTCCACATCCAGCATGATCGCATCGAAACATTCCTCATGCTCACGCATAACGCGGCCGACATCCTGCTCCAGCACGACAACGCGCGGATCGTTGAGCGGGAATCCGGCCAGCGCACCCAGATGTTCCCTGTTCCAGCGCACCACAGCCGGCACAAGCTCGGATACGGTTACCGTGGCATCGGGACCTGCATGGTCCAGGGCGGCGCGCAGGGTAAAGCCCATGCCCAGCCCACCAACCAGAAGGTGTATCGATTTTCGTCCGGCCACGTGCGCACAGGCAAGCTCGGCCAGCACATCCTCCGAGTTGTGTGCACGGCTGTTCATCAGTTCACCCTGCTTATCCACGCGGATGGACCATTCCTCGCCGCGTTGATACAGGCGCATGATGCCGCCGTGATCGGAGGCCTTATCGATTTCGTCGAAGGGGATCATGGGCGCCAACTGGCGAGCAGCTTAAGGCAGGTACGGTTCATCTCCACGGCGCGAGTCTCGCTGGCCGCCTCGGTGTAGCAGCGCAATTCGGGCGCATTACCGGAGGGGCGCAGATGCACCACTTCATCGGTGGCGAAACTGATACGGATGCCGTCGGTAGTATCTACACTAACCACCTTGCCGAACTGTTCTCCCAGCAATGCCTGTGCAGCCCGTATGTTCGCAGTTGCATCACCGCTATCCAGTGCGGCGAGCCGTGCCTTCGAGAGCTCGGTAGGGAAATTCTTGATGCGGTCACTGGCCGTGAATCGTTGCGGCAGGGAGTCTAGTAGACCGGAAATCGTTGTTCCTGAGTCGGCAGCGAGCAACAGGATGGTCAGCGGAACAATCAGCGCATCACGCGTCGGCAGGGCGGCAAGTGTTTGTCCATGCAGGGTGATGTCGCCGCCGGTCAGAAAACCGCCGTTGGCCTCGTAGCCGACAATACCTTGTGCGCTGCAGGCATGTGCCTGCTGCATAGCTTTGATGACAAAGGGTGAGCCGATGCGTGTGCGAGTGACGTGTGAAAACCAGTCGCATTTTTCTACCGCCGAGTTGCAGCTGACAGGGGTCGCAATGCTTTGGGCGCCCAGATAACGGGCGCAGAGAATGCCGGCGACATCGCCACGCAGCCAGTTGCCATGCTCATCGGACACCAGCGGCCGGTCGCCGTCGCCATCCGCGGACACGATGCAATCGAAGCCGTATTCGCTGCTCCAAGCCCTGGCCAGTTTTACATCCTCGGCACGGATGGCCTCGGTATCCACAGGAATGAAGTGCTCCGATCTACCCAGACAGGTCACTTCAGCACCCAGGGCCCTGAATACCTCGGCCATAATATCGCGGGCAACCGTCGAATGCTGATACACGCCGATATGTTTACCATTCAGACAATGCGGTGGAAGGAAATCGGTGTAGCGGCGGATATAATCTTCCTGAGCTTTCTTATCGATCTGCGGCAAGGGGCGGGCTGCAAGTACTGCACCGCGACCATCAAAAAGGCCTGCCGGTATGACAATGCTGCGCGCCGTCATGGCCTGTTCATCGTCCTTGAGGATTTCCCCTTCGGGTTTGTAGAACTTGATACCGTTGCGGTCATCCGGGATATGGCTGCCGGTCACCATGATGGCCGGGATATCGTATTTCAGGCCACACAGCGCTACGGCAGGCGTCGGGATAAAGCCGCAGTTGAGCGGTGTGAGTCCGGCGTCGTACACAGCCATGCCAACGGCGGCCATGATGCGTGGCGTACTCGGGCGAAAATCGCCTGCGATGGCAACCCGCTTGTCGGTGGAGAGCAGGCCTGCCTCATTCAACCAGTCGAGAAAGGCGGCTGTGTAGGCGTAGCAGACTTTATCCGTCATATCGCTGGCCAGTCCACGTGCGCCGCTGGTGCCGAAGCCGACACCGCTTTGCTGCATCAGACCGGCAATCATTACCGCGTCAGCGCGCATTAATACCCCAGATTCGGGCCCAGCCAACGTTCGGCTTCTTCCACGCTCCAGCCCTTGCGGCGGGCATAATCCACGACCTGATCGCGGTTGATCTTACCGACTGTGAAGTAGTGAGCCTCGGGGTTTGCGAAGTACAGGCCGGAAACAGCCGCTGTGGGCAGCATGGCGTAGCTGTCGGTGAGGGTCATGCCGATATTGGCCTCCACATCCAGCAAAGACCACAGCGTTCCCTTTTCCGTGTGTTCCGGGCAGGCCGGGTAGCCGGCAGCCGGGCGGATGCCCTGATACTTCTCGCGAATCATGTCTTCATTGCTGAGGTTCTCATCAGCGGCGTAGGCCCAATATTTCGTACGTACGTCATGATGCAGCATCTCGGCCAGTGCTTCGGCCAGTCGATCTGCCAGCACCTTGATCATGATGGCGCGGTAATCGTCGTGCTCGGCCTCGAAGGCCTTGGCGCGTTCTTCTGCACCGAAGACGCCGACGGCAAAGGCGCCGATGTGATCGCCATTATCCTGCGATACGAAATCGGCCAGACACAGGTTGGCACGCGCATCCTTCTTGTCCTGCTGCTGGCGGACAAAGTGCAGTTGGGCAGCTTCAGTTTTGCGGCTTTCATCGCTGTAAACGATGACACTGTCATCACGCGTGCCTTGCGCTGGGAAGAGTCCGAACACGGCCCTGGCCGTGAACCAGCCCTCCTTGATGATGGTATCCAGATACTGCTGTGCTTCGTCGAACAGTTTTTGCGCTTCTTTGCCCTTGTGCGGGTCGGAAAGAATGCGCGGGTAGGCGCCGTTCAACTCCCATGCGGAGAAGAACGGGGTCCAGTCGATGAACTCGCGAATCTCGCTCAGCGGGATGTCCTTTAGCACATGCACGCCGGGCTGTGCCGGGGCCGAAGCCATGTTAGCTGCGCTGAGTTCGGTCTTGTTGGCCCGCGCTGTTTCAAGGCTCAGCCATTCCGTCGCACTCTGTCTGCCCAGATAGCGCTCGCGCACACCCTTGTATTCCTCGCGGGTCTTTTTCACAAAGTCTGCGCGATTGAGTTCGGAAATCAGGTTCTGCGCCACGCCGACAGCACGCGAGGCATCCTTCACCCAGATGACCGGATGCTCGTATTCCGGCTCGATTTTCACTGCTGTATGCGCCTTGGATGTGGTGGCACCACCCAGCATGATGGGAATGGTGAAGCCCAGACGGGTCATTTCCTTGGCAATATGCACCATCTCATCGAGCGACGGCGTGATCAGGCCAGAGAGGCCAATGATGTCCACATTGTGCTTCTTCGCTTCTTCGAGAATGGTCGAGGTCGGCACCATGACGCCGATATCAATCACTTCGAAGTTATTGCATTGAAGAACAACGCCGACGATGTTCTTGCCGATGTCGTGCACATCGCCCTTCACTGTGGCCATCAGCACCTTGCCGTTGGATGAATTGGCTCCGGCCGCCTTGCCGGCCTCGATATAAGGCATCAGCCAGGCCACGGCCTTTTTCATCACACGTGCCGATTTAACCACCTGCGGCAGGAACATCTTGCCGTCGCCGAACAGATCGCCGACCACGTTCATACCGTCCATCAACGGCCCTTCAATGACCTCGATAGGTGTGGCGAACTGCAGCCTTGCTTCCTCGGTATCGGCATCCACAAAAGTGTCGATGCCCTTGACCAGCGCATGCTCCAGTCGCTTGCCGACCGGCAGCTTGCGCCATTCGTCATCGGCCTTTTTTGCCTTCACACCGTCGCCGCGGAAATCTTCGGCAATGTCCAGCAGGCGCTCGGTGGCATCATCTCTACGGTTGAGCACCACATCCTCGACGCGCTCGCGCAGGTCGGCGGGAAGGTCGTCATACACAGCCAGCTGACCCGCGTTCACAATACCCATGGTCATGCCGTTTTTGATGGCGTGATACAGGAATACCGAATGAATGGCTTCGCGCACCGGATTGTTGCCGCGGAAGGAGAAGGACACATTGGAGACGCCGCCGGAAATCATGGCATGCGGCAGGTTCTCGGTAATCCAGCCGGTGGCCTCGATGAAGTCCACGGCATAGTTGTTGTGCTCCTCAATGCCGGTGGCAATGGCGAAGATATTCGGATCGAAGATGATGTCCTCGGGCGGAAAGCCGACCTCGTCAACCAGGATGCGGTAGGAACGTTCGCAGATCTGCGTTTTGCGCGCATAGGTATCGGCCTGACCATCTTCATCAAAGGCCATCACAATCACTGCAGCACCGTATTGGCGCAGCAGGCGGGCATGGTGCAGGAAGGCGTCCTTGCCCTCCTTCAACGAAATCGAGTTGACCACGCCTTTGCCCTGAATGCACTTCAGGCCAGCCTCGATGATTTCCCACTTCGAGGAATCGAGCATCACCGGCACGCGAGAGATATCCGGTTCACCGGCAATCAGATTGAGGAAGGTGGTCATGGCGGCCACGCCGTCGAGCATGGCCTCGTCCATGTTGATATCGATGATCTGGGCACCGTTTTCCACCTGTTCGCGGCAGATATCCAGTGCGGTGTTGTAGTCGCCATTCATCACCAGTCGCTTGAATACGGCCGAGCCTGTGACATTGGCACGCTCGCCGACATTGACGAACAGCGAGTCTGACCCGATATGTAGCGGTTCGAGTCCGGAAAGCCTGCACTCGACGGGGCGGGTTTCGCCGCGCACGGGAAGCTTGCGCGGGGCAATGCCGGCCACGGCCTTGCTCATGGCGCGGATATGGTCGGGGCCGGTGCCGCAGCAGCCGCCGATGATGTTCAGAAAACCAGATTCGGCCCATTCCCTGATTTCGGCTGCCATGTCCTCAGGTGTTTCGTCGTAGCCGCCGAAGGCGTTGGGCAGGCCGGCGTTGGGATGGGCATTGATGTGGCAGGAAACGGTGTTCGACAGCTCCTCGATATACTGGCGCAGTTCGGCTGCACCGAGCGCGCAATTCAGGCCGATGGAAATCGGTTCGGCATGGGCCAGCGAGTTGTAGAAGGCGGTGGCGGTTTGTCCCGAGAGCGTGCGTCCGGAGGCATCGGTGATGGTGCCTGAAATCATGATGGGCAGCTCGATGGCGTGGTCGGCGAAGTATTGCTTCACGGCAAATACCGCGGCCTTGGCATTGAGCGTGTCGAATACCGTTTCGATCAGCAGAATGTCTGCACCGCCGTCAATCAGGCCGCGCGTGGCATCTGTGTAGGTTTCAACCAGCTCATCGAAGGTGATGTTTCGGAAGCCCGGATCGTTCACATCCGGGGACAGTGAGCAGGTGCGCGAGGTAGGGCCAAGCACGCCGGCGACAAAGCGCGGCTTGTCGGCTGTGGCTGCGGCGTCGCATGCCATGCGTGCCAGCTTTGCACCTTCCACATTCAGCTCGTAAACCAGTTCTTCCATGTGGTAATCGGCCATGGAGACGGAGTTGGCATTGAAGGTGTTGGTTTCGAGGATGTCGGCGCCGGCTGAGAGATAGGCGTCGTGGATACCGCGGATAATCTGCGGCTGGGTCAGGCTGAGCAGATCATTGTTGCCCTTGAGCTCGCTGTGCCAGTCGGCAAAGCGTTCACCGCGATAATCAGCCTCTTCCAGTTTGTGGCGCTGGATCATCGTGCCCATGGCGCCATCGAGGATCAGGATTCGTTCAGCCAGGGCATGATGCAGCATGGCGGTGCGTTGCGCGGTCTGTTCTGTGCTGGGGGTAGTCTGGTTTCGGGTCACGGCTTCATCCTGTCGACAAGGTATGATTCTATTGGAAGGCACGCAGCCTAACACGGCAGGATTTTTCGTGAAACGTGGAGGGGCCTCTAAAGATGGTACCGGGAGCCGGAGTCGAACCGGCACTTCCTCACGGAAACCAGATTTTGAGTCTGGCGTGTCTACCAATTTCACCATCCCGGCATAAGAGAGA